>Ga0310121_10002931_pt1 | contig 15918 bp, 10 predicted proteins | sample CB27_Tmax_986_MG_FD_203504 | JGI IMG/M metagenome (GOLD analysis project Ga0310121, IMG submission 203504) | Marine microbial communities from Western Arctic Ocean, Canada - CB27_Tmax_986 | ecosystem: Environmental > Aquatic > Marine > Oceanic | place: Canada: Western Arctic Ocean | collected...
CCGGTACTACATGATCGATAACGTGGCGGGTCTGAATGGCCGAACCGTAGACAATCTTCCGACCTGGTACCACAAATGGAAGTCCTCGGGCCTCATTAGCTGGTGCGATTTCAACGGGGACGGTGTCGTTCAATTAACCAACAACAAGGGAGACGCCCCGCGGAGTATTCCCGCTTCGGAATCTCATGACGGGATCGAGCATTCCGTGCTTCCGAATGAAGTATTTAAAATAGACGCAATTCCCACCGACGTGCGGAAGCAGATTATGGAGAATACTCCGGCGTGGATTCAGGAGAATGGCGGAGCCGGCGCCCGCAAAAAATTGTTGGCGCTGGGGGCTGTTCACCAACCCGACCGCGACATCATTGTTCTCGCGACGCCCGAAATGGCGGGGTTGTTTGACTGGATCGTGGCGCTGGTTGCCGCCGGCGGTCTTGCGGCCGCCTTATCCACTGCCAGCGGCCTGCTCCTTGTGATCTCATCAAGCGTTGCGCACGATCTCTATTATCGGGTCATGAACCCGGAAGCCACCGAGAAGAAGCGTCTTCTTGTCGGCCGCGTGGTGATCGGGTTTGCGGTTGTCATCGCCGGGTACTTCGGTGTCCGCCCGCCCGGATTTGTCGGCGAAGTCGTGGCATTCGCCTTTGGCCTGGCGGCAGCCTCGTTCTTCCCGGCCATCGTGCTTGGCATCTTCTCGAAGCGGGTGGGGACCGTGCCCGCGGTTACCGGGATGGTCGTCGGAATCGTGTTCACGGCATTTTATATCCTCACGCAAAAAGCCGCCAACATCCTGGGCCCGGATGTTGCCAACGCGCTGTTCGGGGTCGATACCGCGATCCGGTCGCCATGGTTCCTGGGAATTAACGCACAGGGGATCGGATCGGTCGGTATGCTTCTGAACTTCGCGGTAACCCTGGGCCTTACGCCCTTCTGCAAGCGGCCCGGCGCTGATGTCGTAATGATGATCGATTCCGTACGTGAACCGGAGGCCGCCGGTGGGGCGGGAGTCATTGATTAATCGCAGGCGTATCGCATGCCATTCATTCATCTTTACACGACAGAGACCATCGGAGAAGACGCCGCGCAAAAACTGACGGCTTCGCTCTCTTCGGTTGTGTCGGAGGTTCTGGGGAAGTCCGAGAACTACGTGATGGTCGCGATCAGTCCTGCCATCATGAGGATGTCGAGCGTGCCCGATCAGGCCGCTTTCGTGGATATTCGCGCCATCGGCGGTCTGACGCCCGAGAAAAATAAAATCGTCTCGGAGCGAATTTGTGAGTTGCTTGAATCCGAACTGAAAGTTCCGCGCGAGCGAATGTTCCTGAACTTCTCAGACGTTCCCGGCACAGACTGGGGATGGGCCGGGCGCACGCTTGGGTGAATTGGTGTTCACTGCCCAATATCGAATTCTCAATGTCGAATGTCCAAGGAAAGAGAGGAACTCTCCTTCGAAATTGGACATGGAGCATTCGATATTCGAAATTTCCGTCACTTCCGGAGAGCGCGCGCTACCCCCGCCGGGGTTATGACAGCGTGTGCAACGTAGTGCACTGCGTAGTGTTGCAATCATTGGATTGCCCGCCCATTCCTTGTAACGGGTTGGATACGCGGATTAGCTGTGCACGATCTTTGCCTGTTTCGCAAACCGCTTCAATACACCGTTGATCGCGAAACGTTTTTTGCCAATGAGGTATGAATGGATCGTGTTGTTGAAGTTTTTGTGCCAGCGGGCAGGAATGCCCTTTTTCCCGACCACGGCTCCGACGATGCTGCCGGCGGTGGCCGCAGTGCAGTCATTGTCCAGGCCCATGGCGACCGTTTCTCCGATGACCCGGCTGAAATCCATTCCCCCGATGGTGATCCCCCAGACGGTCAGGCAGGCGTTATTGACTGTATGGACGGGATGCATTCCTTCGAATTTCTTGTCGATCGCTTCCCGTGCGTCCCGGTGATCTGATATTTGTGGTGCGATCCGCAGCGCCCATCGGACCGCCTTGGCGAGAGAGCATCCGCGCGGGATCTCCGTCAAGCCGACCCGCAATGCCTCGACCGGATCGTAGGTATGAAATGCGGCCGCGATCGAGGCGGCGAAGAACATCGATCCATAGATTCCCTGCCTGCGATGGCTGATGTACGCATCGTGATACGCCATCTCGGCGGCGCGTTCCGGCCAGCCGGGCGCCATGTACCCCCAGGGGTCCGCGCGAATATCGGCGCCGATCCATTCGCAGTATGGATTATTCCTGCTGCCCGCTTGTGCGGCCAGAACTCCCTTTTTTAGATTTTTCAGGGCGATATCTTCGGCAGTGCACGCATAGGGGAGATATTTCAACCAGGCCGCGCCTACATCTTCCGTGGAGAAACAGTGGCCGTAATCTTCAACGATCAGAAGTCCTAGCATGGTGTAGGCGAGGTCATCGTCCACGGGGACTCCATTCATTCCCTTCCTGGTGTATTCTTCGCGGCGGCTTACCTGGTATCGAAGGGCTTTCGGATCCGGCACGCAACGCCAATAGTCCGTCGGGGGAAATGCGACGCCGTTCTCGTCGGCAAGAGCCTGCATTTTTTCAATCGGCCATCCCTCGACGGGAGCGCCCAGGACACAACCAGCCATCCTCCCCAGCAGGGAGCCCTCCACCCTGTCGGGATAAGATTCATTGTTGAAACCCGTCCACTGACGCCGAGGTCCATGGGGGCGCAGAGATTTGATGGTTTCCAGGTCATTGGGTTCGTGGCGGGCGAGTTCAGGATCCTCCGGAACACTCTTAACTTTCACAAGAGAAGACTGCAGTGCTTTTCGAGTGTCCGCGAGAATCTCGAAGACTCCGCTCGCTCCGTACTCGGACTTGAGGCGCGCATATAGCTCAATCTCATGGATTAACTTTCTAAGGTCGGCCGTTTTGGGGTACGTCATAATTTTCGAAACTCCTCGGGAACTGACAAAAAAAACTAACAACGAGAGGACGAATCGCCAAGGTTGATGATGAGCAAAAGGGTACTCTATTTGACCTTCGTGCGTGAGAAAAGTCCTGTCAACCTCAGGGGCTCAGGCCTGCCATGGCTAAATCAACAAGTATTCTTCAGGCCGTCATGATTTCATGCACCCTCGTAGGATGCGCGGGACCGGACATCATTCGTAGTAGCGGGCCCACGTTCGAATCCGTACAGGGTATCTCCAGTGCCCACTTCGAACCCGTAGGTGCTTAGAACATGGTGCCATGTCCCGTCGTCGGTATCCGAAAACACCAGTTGTGGTGTCCTGATCGCCGTACTCTCCCCTGCCGATGTCCGGAAGCCATAAGCTGCACGGTTATTCCCAACGAACAAGTCAATGCCGCCGTGAAAGAACGTTACGGTCAACGTTCTGAAGACGATTTGTGTAGGCTCCCCGTAGTCGTTGGACCTCACCCAGGCTGCAATGGTATGGTCCTGTAGTCCGATGACGGTTGCATCAGGATGTGATCATCGACCCCGTCGAATTCATATGCCTTGTTGATGTACCCTGCTGATGTCTGGGCAACTCCGACAGGCGACCGATAATGGCGCCTGTTCCGTGGTTCTGCGTCGAACCACTGAACGCCTCGTCGAATGCGTAGTGAAGGATTAGTCCGTCGCTTAATGTCGCGCAAACTTCCGAATAGGCGAAACCACAGAGCACAGCGAGCGCGGCCAGGTGCAATTTCTTCATCGTTTGCTTCCTTCCCTTGCGCGGAGCTCGTTACGTAATGCGCTCCACTCCCCACCCGTAAAGAGCACCGATTCCCTGGATTACAATAGGATCTGAGCCCGGCGGGAATCTAATTCAAGCACTTTTCGCCTGGCGCCCTAATCTGCGTTCTGCTGTACGATTTAGCTCACGAGTAGGCTTGCGACCAGGTATACCCCAACTCGCGAGCCTAATCGGCATCGCCGTTGGCGGGGCACCTACGTTCTAAATCTTGTGATTACAAATCGGATTTACGTATTCGTGGTATCCAGCAACCCACATTGGATCGGTACCGCTCGAAGTCCGCCGTGAAGACTCCCTGATTCACCTAAGCCGATGCCAATCACCGCCGGTCGCAGGATGACAAAGCCAGTTGTGAATCTGTCCGGGAAGGATTATGATAGGACTCTTTAATAGTGAGGGCCTATGCACAAGCTTCGTTATCGGCAAATACATCTGGATTTTCACACGTCCCCCATGATTCCCGGAGTCGGGGAATCATTCAATAAACTTCAGTGGCAGGATGCCCTGAGAGGAGGGCATGTCAACTCGATCACCTGCTTCGGCGTCTGTCATCACGGGTGGAATTATAATAACACCCGAATAGGCAAGCGGCATCCCCATCTCGAATTCGATTTGCTTCGGGCACAGTTTGACGCCTCCAAAGAGATTGACGTGAACGTGCCCATTTATATTACCGCGGGTCTCAGCGACCGGGTAGCGGCGGAGCATCCGGCGTGGCGGCCCGTGAGCCCTGAAGGTTCGATCGGTGAACCTCTGCAGGCCGGATTCAAAAGATTGTGTTTCAACAGTCCCTACACCGATTACCTGTGTGAGCTGATTGAGGAGATTGTTCACCAATTTCCTGATTGTGACGGCATTTTCCTCGATATCATCAGTCAGCCCGAATGTTGTTGCGAGTATTGCCTCCGGAGCATGGTGGACGGTGGTTTGGATCCTGAATCGCGCGCCGACCGGGTCGAAATGTCGGGACGGAGTCTCGAGCGCTACTATGCCATGAGCACGGCAGCGTGCCGCTGCGACGACCCCGGCATGCCGGTGTTTCACAACAGCGGCCACATTACGCGGGGCCGCCGGGCGGTGTTGAAATACTTCAGCCACCTCGAACTCGAGTCGCTTCCCACCGGCGGGTGGGGATACGACCATTTCCCGGTATCGGCGAAATACTGCATGAATCTCGATCTGGATTTTATGGGCATGACCGGAAAGTTTCACACCACCTGGGGCGAATTCGGCGGGTACAAACACCCCAATGCCCTACGCTACGAATGCGCCGCCATGCTGGCCTACGGGGCAAAGTGCAGCGTGGGTGATCAACTGCATCCTTCCGGCGAGATGGATGGTTCGACGTATGAAATTATCGGTGCGGCCTATTCGGAAGTTGAGCTCAAGGAGCCATGGTGTTCCGGTGCCCGAAACGTTGCCGATATCGGATTGCTTTCCAGCGATTCGGTGGGAGAGGTTCGATCCAGGAACAACCATGCCGACGATGGCGCCTCGCGCGTCTTGCTGGAGAGCCACTTCCTGTTCGACGTTATCGACACGGAGATGTCTTTTGACGCGTATCGCCTCCTCATCCTTCCGGACGAGGTGAGGATTGACGACACGCTGCTCACCAGGATCAAAGCCTTTCTGAGAGGAGGGGGCAAGCTGCTGCTTACGGGAACGAGCGGCATGCACCCGGACCGGGACAGTTTCGTTCTGGATGTTGGCGCGGAACACGAGGGCCGAAGTCCCTGTCAACCTGATTTCGTTCTTCCTGTTACGGAGGTTGCCCCTGACTTTTTGCAGCATCCATTGGTGATGTACCTCCCCTCCCAGCGAATCAAGGTTCCGGAGACAAGTTCCGGAAGATCACTGGGAAAGATCTTCGACCCGTACTTCAATCGAGATTACAGGCGCTACTGCAGCCACCAGCATGCGCCGCCGCGTCCTGAAGCTTCGGGTTTCGACTGCGGGGTGATGAGCGGGAACATCCTGTACCTGGCTCATCCCGTCTTCTCACAGTATTGGGCGACAGGCGCGGTTGCCCACAAGGAGTACGCGCGCAAGGCGATCGACCATTTGGCAGGGTCCGACAAAACGCTGACGACAAACCTGCCGTCCACGGCGAGGGTGACCCTGATGCACCAGGCGGAGGAGGGCCGTTACGTGCTCCATTTATTGTATGCGAATACCATTAACCGCGGCGGTCCCATGAATCTCTCGGGCGGTACGATCTCAAGGTCCCCTCAATCAGTGGAAGTGATTGAGGATCTCACCCCGTTACACGGCACGACGGTATCGTTGCAGTTGCCGAATGCGGTAAAGCGGGTGACCCTGGAACCGCAGGGCGTGGAACTGCCCTTCACCACTGCCGGCGAGGTCTTGACGGTTTCAGTCGACGAGTTCGCCTGCCACCAGATGGTGGTGTTGGCATATGCGGGCTAGTGCCAGCGTGGTGGGACGTCCGCTTTCATGAGGGTGTGTCCGTTCCAAAAGAGTCTGGGCCGGTCATCGGGATGTTTCCCTTTACCCAGCAGCAGGAGTTTGTAGGTGCCCAGGTCTACTTTCTCCGCCACCGCTTCCCGGCCGTAGGTTTGATCAAGAATGGTCGCACATTCGTCTGCGTACTTTTGATCCACCAGGATCGCCTTGCCCGAACTGGGGATGACCTCCCGGCTGATCAGCGAGTCGGGAAATTTTGGGTTGTACCGGGGGAAGGCCTTGTCCTCCCGCCCATTCCGAAACGCCTGAATAATTCCGGCGCTTTGCGCCCGGTCGGAGTACACGAAATCGAGGTTTCGGTTTTGTATGATCTCTGCAATCACATTCACATCGGGGAGAGGAAGCTGATTGTTTTTCGTAGTAACGGATTCGAAAACATACAGCTCATCTATTGACCACCTGGAAAACGCGGATGCGCCGGCACGGGGACGAATGCGCAGATGCCGGGTGGTTAAACCGTGTAATGACGTCTCCAGGCATCCCTGGTATCCCTTCACATAAATTCTACCGGCGAGTCGATAAGCGGCACTGAACCGGTTGGTGACGTCCTTGAAGATCGTGTAGTATTTCCCGTCCACCGAATGCTCGATTTGAAACGAGGTTGGCAGATCGTCGTGGAACCAGTGCGGGGAGAACATCGTTAACGAATCGAGCGATTTCGAAGACCCGAGATCCACGTCAAGAAAGGCGCCGTCCACATATCCCGTTGAAACGATTGTGCTCGAGTTTCGATCGCACAGTGTATCGAGCACGGATTTGCCGGATTCGGACGTTACGAGGGTAACTTTGGCGGGTGGAATGCTTTTTGCGGATCTCACTGGGAACGTCAAAGTGTGAAAAACCTTCAGAGTGCCTGTCTCCGTTTCCGAATACTCGACGTCAAGGTCGTCCAAGGTGGCGGATAGTTTTTCCGCGAGGTTGGGCTCGCATGCCAGGGCATAGTTTGTCGGGAACTCGGCTTCTGCGGACGTCTTGCGATGCCTTTCGTCGAAGCAGGACAAAAAACGGGCGCTGCCTCCGGAATGGAAGTTCCAGGGTTGGCTCCGGTGTCCGAATATCTCCCCGCCCACCAGATAGATGTAGGGGTGTCCGAGCGACCGGCTCGCGTCCGCAATGAGATCCCTCGATGCCATGGTCTCGACACGGTGCGGGTGCTTCTTCCATGCGATGGTGATAACGGCTGCAGACTGCAGCGCAATCCAAGACCCCAGCACGGTATAGGAGGCGCGTCGAAGAGTCCGGGTTTCGGTCATGATCGGGACCGCGAATATCCACACGGCGATTGACGCCCATAGCAGGATGAGATATCGAGGCGCCCGTTCGTCCGCCATATCGTGCGGCAGCGCAAAGAGAATGCATGAGGCAACCAGTGCGGCTGGCCCCAGGCGTCGTAGCAGGTCTCTTCGCGTCGGGCTCCGCACCAGGGATGAGGCGAGCAGCACAGCGCCGGCCGTGACGCATGCGGCAACTCCAAACGCCCAGGCCGGATGCATCTCTTCGCGACTCCACACCAATGTTTGAAGCCCCGGCAGCAGAAACGTTTTCACCCGGTTCGCGAGTTCGGCCCCGTCAAAGCTCCATGCGGTCATCATGCCGGAATCCGCCCCGCGAAGTGTGGTCAGGAGTAGGGGGGAGGCGGACGCCAGCGTCAGCACGGGGCATAGAATGACGGGGCCGATGATATCCCGGACGGATCGATACTTTATTACGTAGACTGCTGCTGCAATCCATGCCACAGCAAGGATCATAACGGACTGCGGGTTGGTCCAGATTCCTAGTCCGCTACACAACCCGAGTCCCGCGAATCGGAGCAGAGTGCCGGGCGCACCCGGTGATGAATTCCACTGTCGGACCATCAGATAAAGCGCGCAGGTTGCCAGGAACCACGCCGCGGGATAGCCCCCATAGGTTCCGATGGAGTACCAGAGAACGTGCCAGGGTGGAACGGCAAGAATTGCCGCAGCCGCCACCGCCGTTCTCGCACCATACACTTCGCGAACCAGGGCCCAGACTGCGACGAGCCAACAGAGAGAAAAGAAGATTGGGGCAAGCCCTATTGCGAGTACGCTGGGCCCCATCCAGTAGACGAAAAACGCGGCGACGTAGGCTTCCAGGGCGCCCATATACTGCTGGCCATAGAAGTAGAGGGGGCGTTCCCCCTCGAGAATGTGGCATGCCATCAGTCCCACCGTTCCGCTGTCAATGGTTGGGAAGTATGCCGTGAGGGTCACTACAACCCGGATGACGAAGGCGGCCGCAAGCAGGGTAAGCAGCATGGGGTAGCCTCGCGGGCTCTTTACCCGCTTCACGTCTGCTGAAGTCATAAAATGCCGGTAAATCTAATTTGCAGATTGGTAAGACCGTTGGGATGTATTCCTATCAACGATTGCCCATCCACGTCATGTGAAAATAGTTCGGCGGGAGGAGTGACGATGAGTTCCGGACTATGATTGTACCGGATCACCGCGTCGACATCGCTCGTTGCAAGTCGAACATCAAGGCGATTGATCCCGGCGGTGATTTGCCCCTGGTTTTCTGCGAAGAAGGAGGGGTGAGGTCGCTTCACCCGGAAAATCGTTTTGGGTAACGCTCCGGATATCGTATGCGTTTCCTCGTACATCTCCGGATACTTCCGGTAGAAACGGATGACGGATGACTCGTCGTAGGCGATGATGTGGCTGACGTTGTAGAGTTCGAAAAAGCGAAATACGTCCTCGTCTTTTTCTCGAAAACGGCTGGGGGGGTAAAAGTACTCCACCAGTTTTGGCGAAAAGTGATAGTAGTCAGCTGCCATCATTTCCCTTCCTGTGAAGTAGGGGAGTGCGGCTACATGCCCTCCACCATACGCGTGCTGCGTCATGCCGGCGAAGAGGATTCGGGCGTCCTTTTCCGTATTGTTTCGAATCCAATCAACCAGATCTTTTACGTCATCCGGCATGGTCCGGTAAGCCGACTGGGATTCATTGGCGTAGAAGCGGGTTGTTGCGTACCCGCCGATGAGGAGGAGTGCCATCAGAAACGGCGCGACGATAACGGCGGCCCGGTCGCGCATTGAAAGAATACGATCGCACAGAATGGCCGCGGGCCACGTCGCGACAAAAGCCAGCGGCAACGATGCCCTGCTTAACGCCAGGCCGCCGAGGAGGTGATCACCCCACCCGGCCATAATCAGCAGCGGCAGGATTAATGAGGCGACGAATAGCTGGTGCCGGAGGATGCGGAGGACGGGAAGGCAAAAAATGCCGCACCAGAGGATTGCCGGATGCAGCTCCCGGAAACAGGCAGCCAGGTTGGTCAATCCCGCCAGGATCGGCGGGACCTCTCCTGGGGATGAGAGCGCTCCTTTTTCGGCGAATGCCCCGACATCGACGCGCAGGAGTACGCTGGCGATGAGGGGTGCGATGCAGACTGCGATAACTGCCCCGCATCCAGCCAGCCAGCGTATCCTCGTTCGGTTCCAGGTTCTAATAGAGAGGAGCAGGGGAGGGATGAGCGCGAGAGAAATGAGCCAGTAACCGGGCCATGAAAGAAAGAAGCAGGAACAAATGACCAGTGCGGCTGCCGGCTTCCATGAAAACGTTTCCGTGTAAAACAGCCTGTACAGTAGGCACACCACCGGGAGAAGAAATCCCCCGGCAAAGCAGGCGCCTATTGTTCCGAATTCGAAAAGCCATCTGAAAAAGCCCCAGCACGTGCCGGCGGCAAACGCGGCGGCAAGGAATGCGGCGCTCCATCGTGCTCCGGTCTGACGAACGGCGAAGCAAGCGACCGCGGGCAGGATCCCCAGGAACAGAACCAACAGGCCGGTTGAATAGATCTGTTCTATCGGCCAGATCCACAGAAAAGGGAGGAACAGCAGTCCCGGGCCGGTTGCTCCGGAGGCGACAACATAGGTAGCGATTTTCCCGCCGTTCCAGAGAGGATTGTAATAGATCAATTGGGGGAACGATTCGGAGAAAATCCAAATCCTGAACAGGAAGGATGGGTGGTCGTCGCGGTACAGGGGCGACAATCCGGTTTCACGTGCGAAGGCGACTGCGCTTGCTGCGATCAGAACGAAGGGAAGCGCGAATGCGAAGAGGCGCACAAAGCGCGGTGACTTCCACGCAATCAATGCGAAGAATGCACTACACAGTGCCCAGCGGCATGCCAGGGAGCCCCAGGCTCGCTGATCCGGCTCGACCCAGCCCAGGAGGAAGAAGAACGGGTCACGGGTCGCGGATGAAACCAGGTAGAGAGCGGTTGCGCCTGCCATCACCAGCAGGATTCGCTCTTCGGGTGTGTTTTCCCGGTCCGGATTGTTTCTTGTCCGCCACCAGATCCATCCCGCGGGTGGGACCAGGATGGCCGCATATAGAATTCCCGGCCAATGGGCGACCCAGCCATTCACCCTCACCAGGAGAATCAGCGCGCAGGCATAGACCACGACCGTGAGAAGTTGGAGATTCACTACCCGGCACGGGGAAGCGGCAAGTTTCTTCCCGCTGCCTGATGGACCGGGACACGGCAAGGTCAGCGATTCCGGTGTAACTCCGGGTCAACGATGGCCGCCATGGCAGGGACGACCAGGGTTTTGTGGAGAAACTCGTCTATGTGGGCTGCGGCGTCGACTGGATCGTTCACGACATCTCCATAGTCAAGATAGGTGACGCAAATGTTTCCCTGTTCGCTCAGCCATGATTCGATTTTCTGGAGTTCGCTTTGAAATAGTTTGGCCATTTCATCATCGCTCACCGAGCCCCCCGATTTGCCCAGGCGAGTGAGCATTTTCTCCTGGGATCTGAGCATCTGCTCCATGTCCCGCTTCATGAATATGATTTGGTACTCGTGATCTTCAGGCAGCTCATAGAGGAGCCGTGAAATCATCTTGAACGCCTTGCCCTGGGCATCGGAAAGCCACGATTTGTCGGACTCGATTTTCTTGACCAACTCAAATTCGTAATACCCCCGGGGATTGTCGATGTCGGCCTTTCGCTCATTGTCGGTCACGACATCCATTCCACCTGCTTCCAGCATGCGCATCATCATGGAAGTTCCCGACCTGGGAAGCCCGGACACGATGGTTATGGGTTTATCCGACACTTTAGAAAAAAGCTCGCCGCAACGCCCAACCGCGGACGCAATGCGTTTATTCAACTTCACCATTATGTCGGTACGACGAAGCGATGTCAAGAGCGAGGCCAGGCGGAGCGTGGATTGTAGCGTGTCCGTGTCTATGGCAGACGGACATTCGCGCGGTAGCCCGTGTGGGCCGCTGGGTTTGTGTCGATAACCGACATGGGGCCGCCTACGCCGGGTAGATTCGATTCCAACGCAGACCAGTCATTGCCCAAAGGAATCGACGTCTCCACTCCATACAACCGGGCGGTGGGGCTATCAAAGCTGATGGTGATCTGTCCCGTCGATGTAATGGTCGAGATTTGGAAATAGGACAACGCATTCGTTGGAATCGTGTCCGCGATAAATTCGGGCAGATTTTTTTCTCCATCACCATCCGTATCTTCATCGGGGAGTGCATTTGTGGGGCCGCCGAAGTGAAGCGACTCCCAGTACGAGTTAATCCCGTCAAGATCCGGGTCGTAGGGCGGCAGAATCATCTGGCCGGCGTTCAATGTGTCCCGAGACTGGGTGGTAGGGCCCGTCCAGGAGAAATCGGAAGCTGTGGCGCCCGCGCCCACGAGGTTTAGCGATAGATTCGTTGGGTTAGACGTAGGTTCGAAGACGCCGATATCGATCGATGACATGCCGACCGCCTGACCGTCATTTGCCAGGAAAAGTCTGAAGCCATAAATCCCATGCCTACGAGTTGGAGCGATGAACCGGTCGGGCTACGCCCTCCCTGCGCCCCGCGCCTTGACAATACATCTATACTGGAGAGATATTCAGCCTTGGTGCCCGGACTAACATAACCACTGGGCCAGTTCGGCGAGCCGAACCACCACCACAGTTGCAAGAATCAAGTGAAGTATGAAGTCAAAGCGCCCTGCGTGCCATTTTGAAATGACTGACTAATCCCAAGCTTTCTTGGAAATAGATCAATTGATTTCTTGGGTTTTTCTGGATTTAGGCGAAAAATAAAAATTTAGCCTCTGAATGGTGTTCGATTCCCAGCCTTCCACCTTTCTGCTTGTAGCGGTAGGAATTTGGGGCCATGCATGAGGAGCCGAAAACAGGACGGAGAACATGACCATTGATATCAATTTGTCACCCGGCCGGGAAATTCGGGAATCGGGTCTAATCTCGGTACTGGTGATCGAAGATCCGGCCCACGCTGCGCCTCTGGCCCGGTCCTTAGCCGAGGGTGGGGTACATGCCATGGAATTGACGCTACGAACGCCAAAAGCGATTGACGCTCTCGTCCGAATCCGGGAGGACGTGCCGGAAATGACAGCCGGGGTTGGGACAATCCTCACGACTGAACAGGTAGATCAAGTCATCGATGCCGGCGCCGCTTTCGGAGTATCGCCCGGGGTAAATCCACGGGTGATATCGTATGCACTTGAGCGTGGTCTTCCATTTGCGCCGGGAGTCTGTACACCGTCGGATATTGAGCAGGCCCTGTCCCTGGGATGCACCGTGCTGAAGTATTTTCCGGCCGAATCTTCCGGTGGGCTGAAGCACCTGGAAAGCATGGGGGCGCCGTACGCGCATCTGGGGCTGACCTACATTCCGCTGGGAGGCGTGAACTCGGGAAATCTCGCGCAGTACTTGAACAGCCCTATGATCTGCGCAGCAGGCGGTTCGTGGCTGGCTCCGCGAGCGCTGATTGAGGCGGAGAAGTGGGATGAGATCCAGGGGAATGCCCGGGAGGCGGCGGCCTTGGTGGCACGGATTCGGGCGGGCGCATAGAACGGCAGGCGGTCAAATCGCTCTTTCGGTGTGTAGCGTTTCTGGTAGAATCACTTCGACATGTCATCGAACTCAGACCAGCTTGAAATCATTCGGTCTCGCACGGTCGATTTTATTTCGCCCGAAGAGGCCGCAGAAAGGCTGAAAACGGACCGTCCACTGCGAATCAAGTTCGGTGCGGACCCCTCGGCGCCCGATCTTCATCTTGGTCATGTGGTCGTGTTGAACAAGCTTCGGCAATTCCAGGATCTTGGACACACCGTCGTATTTATTATCGGAGATTTCACGGGGATGATCGGGGATCCATCGGGTCGTTCCCAGACTCGCAAGCCATTAAGTCGCGAGGATGTGCAGAGCAACGCCCAGACCTACCAAAACCAGGTATTCAAGATCCTCGACCCGGACAGGACGGAGATTCGTTTTAATTCGGAGTGGTGCGGGCAACTCAGTTTTGAGGATGTACTCCGCCTTTCCTCACGGGTGACCGTTGCCCAGATGCTGGCACGGGATGATTTTTCCAAGCGATATGGAGAAAATCAGCCGATTTCGATGGTGGAATTCATGTATCCCTTGATCCAGGCGTACGATTCGGTCGTGATCGAGGCGGATGTTGAACTGGGCGGCACCGACCAGCTTTTCAACCTGTTGTTAGGACGGGAACTGCAGAAAGGGTTCGGCCAGGCACCGCAGATCGTATTGACAATGCCGCTGCTGGAAGGTCTCGCCGGCACGCAGAAGATGAGCAAGAGCCTGGACAACTACATCGGGGTGACCGATCTGCCGGGAGACATTTTCGGAAAAGCCATGTCCGTGAGCGACGAACTCATGTGGCGTTATTTCGACTTGGTGCTCTGTCTCGATTCGGAGGAGATCGGCTATCTGAAGTCGCTGCACCCCCGCGAGGCGAAGGACGAACTGGGCCGCCGGCTTGTCGGGCGGTATTATGACGAAGATTCAGCGAAGGACGCGTCCGCCGAATTTGCGCGCGTTTTTTCCGAAAAGAAGGTGCCGACGGAGATGCAGGAGGTCGAGTTACGCGCGGATCAACTGGTCGATGGACGGATCGGGATATTGAATCTGGTCTCCATATCGGGGCTTGCCGCAAGCAATAGCGAAGCACGAAGGCTTGTTCAGCAGCGGGCAGTTCGAATCGACGATGAACTTATTTCTGATCCCAGGTTCGAGGTGATCCCGGTCGATGGTTCCGTGCTGCGGTGCGGAAAGCGCGGGTTTGCCCGGATAAAAGTGCCGTAGTAAGAATGACGCCAGGGGCCGGATTGCTGCGCGGCCCGAATCATTGTGAATTTATTGGGGAGGCTCCATTGGATTCCTGAGTGATCTTGCGTTACATTCTTGGGTTAGTCCAATCCATGAAAATCAAACGAAAATACTTCATCTGGATGGTCAGTCATTTCATTCTGGTGTTTCTGCTGTTCAGCGTATTTATGCTGCACGGATTTCACAGAGTAGAAGCAGGACAACCCGCTGAAGAGATGCTCGCGAAAGGTCTGATCCTGCTGGCCATCGCAACCGTCGTAGTCATTGCCGGCAGTTACTTACTGGTGATCCGCACCCTTTCGACCCCGTTCGACCGCCTCGTGTCCGCGATGACGCGGGTCAACGACGGAGACTACACAACCAGAGTAGATCTTGGTGCCGCCGGTGAGTTCGGGGAGATCGGAGAGTATTTCAATACGATGGTATCGGGAATTGCCCGCAGCGACGTACGCGAACAACAGTCGGCCGACGAGTTGGAAGAAAAAACTTTACAGCTCGAAAAGGAAATCGCCGAACGGAAGATCACCGAGGAGGCACTGCGACAGGCGCAGAAAATGGAGGCGATCGCCCGGTTGGCCGGCGGCGTGGCTCACGACTTTAACAATCTGCTGACTTCGATTCTCGGCTTTGCCTCCCTGACCCTAGATTCGCTCGACGAAAATCATCCCTCGCGCGACGATGTGGAGGAGATTATTCGTTCCGGCGGGCGGGCCCAGGATCTCACCACGAAGTTGCTTATGTTGGGGCGGAAGCGCCAGCTGGACCGGCGTGAGGTGGATATCAACGCCGCGGTGCTCAGCATGGTTTCCCTGCTCCGGCGAACGCTCGGGGCGGACATCGAACTGGTTACCGACCTCTCGGAGGAGGCCGGTTCCGTCATGGCGGATGCTGGGTCTTTGGAGCAGGTGGTCATGAATCTCGCGGTGAACTCCAGGGACGCCATGCCGGAGGGCGGAAAGCTGCTCATCCGCACCGACTCCAAGATTCTGACGGGTACCGATCTTCAGCACCTTCCGAATTTGGAGAAAGGATCCCATTGCATTATGTCCGTGCTCGATACCGGAACGGGGATGAGTCCCGGAATCATTCAGCATGTCTTCGAGCCGTTCTTCACCACGAAAGGTGAAACAACAGGTACCGGTTTGGGGCTTTCGACCGCGTACGGCATCGTCCGCCAGTGCGCCGGCGCGATCGAGGTGATTAGCACGGTGGGAAAAGGATCGGAATTCAGAATATACATTCCGCAGGCCAACGCCGAATCTCCAACGCTGAGTGTGGAAGTCGACGACGAAACCAACATTTCCGGCAGCGAAACCATTTTACTGGTGGAAGACGAGGTCTCCGTGCGGCGGCTGACGTCCCGCATGCTGTCCGGCCTTGGATACAACGTGCTGGAGGCTCGGTATGGAACCGAGGGGCTGAGGCTTGCCCAGGACTATGATGGGAACATCGACCTGGTGTTGAGTGATGTCGTGATGCCCCAATTGAGCGGTCCGGACATGATCGAGCAGATGCACAAAATCCGAAGTGGATTTAAAGTGCTCTACATCTCAGGCTTCACGCAGGATCGGCACCTT
>Ga0310121_10002932_pt1 | contig 15916 bp, 16 predicted proteins | sample CB27_Tmax_986_MG_FD_203504 | JGI IMG/M metagenome (GOLD analysis project Ga0310121, IMG submission 203504) | Marine microbial communities from Western Arctic Ocean, Canada - CB27_Tmax_986 | ecosystem: Environmental > Aquatic > Marine > Oceanic | place: Canada: Western Arctic Ocean | collected...
TCGATCGAAGTCTCGATCGCCGCGCGCAGCGGGCCAATCAACGCGTTGTTCGCCGCGGCCAGTTGCGAGCCATCCACACGGATACGGCCGGCGTTAAAATCCGGGTCCGACCACTTTTGCACCTGCCGAACGATCTCGGCGTCGCCGTCGCGGCGAACGGCCTGGACGATCTGCGCGGCGACCTGTGCTTCAGCGCCGGTCAACAACGCCGTTGCACGCAGCTTGCATAGGCGGGCCTCAAACGCATCACGCCCCGACGGTGTGCTCAGATCGTAAACAGGCAGCATGGCAGGACACCCTTCAAGATCATTCTACCCATGCGCGGCACCGAGCAAACCCGACCGTTAAATGAGCCGACATGATCAGACGTGTTGCTGTGCCAGTTCCACCCACGGGCTGGCTTTGCCCAAGGGAAGATTCTCGGGGATGGCGATGTTCAGTCGTCTTCGCATGGCGAGGATCCTACTTGACGGCAGCCTAAACACAAGGGCCGCCGCCAGATGTGTCGTGACCCGCCTAACGGTGCGTGCGCGTGAACACCGGCCCCTGCTTGTCGATGGCACCCCGGATTTGCAGCACGGTCAGATCGGCCTGAATAGCCGCGACGGCCAGCCTCGTCACCACCGCCAACTCGTCGAGGTTGCGTGGCTCGTCAAGCGCTTCGACGATCTGGCGCTGCGTGTCCGTCAGGTTCTGCGTGTGTATCGGCTGATCCTCGGGCGCATCGGCGGGCCCGGCGGCCAGACCTGCTTTGAGCATCTGCCCAGTCTCACCCAATGCGTCGAGCACATCGCCAAAGCTGGTCACCAAAGTGGCCCAACTCTCGCGGATCATCCTGTGACAGCCCGCCGACAACGGTGAATCGACCCGGCCCGGCACGGCCATGACCTCCCGACCGTGCTCCTCAGCACACAGGCGCGCGGTGATCAGCGCGCCGCTGCGCGCGGCAGCCTCGATGACCAGCACACCCAGCGACAACCCAGAAATGATCCGGTTGCGGCGCGGAAAGTTCTCGCCCATGGCGGGAAACGTCATCGGCAACTCGCTGACCACCGCGCCCTGGCCGGCTGCGATCTGGTCGAACAGGTCGGCGTGTTTTTCCGGATACGGCCGGGCCAGGCCGCTGCCAAGCACAGCGATGGTGCGGCCAGCGGCGCGCAACGTTGCGTGATGCACTGCGGCGTCGATGCCGTAGGCCCCGCCGCTGACCACGCACAAGCCGGCGCCCGCCGCCAGCGATGCCAGTCGATCCGCTTGCTCCCGACCGTAGTGGGTGCATCTGCGCGACCCGACCATCGCCAGCGAAAACACATCCTCTTCCCGCAACTGACCACGCACATAGAGCAGTGGCGGAGGATCGGGGATGTGCCGCAACAGACGCGGGTAACCGTCATCGGCCGGGCTGACCAGCGTCACGCCGTGCTCGGCGATGAGCTGCATCTCGCGGTCGAGTTCGCCACCGCTGCTGATGCGATCAATCTGGACGCGCACTTTGGCCGCACGGTTTGATCCGATGCCCTTGACCATCGCCAGGTCACTTGTCGAGGCGGCCAGCACCCGCGAAGCCGAGCCCAACGCCTCGACACAGCGGTTCGTCAGCGTCGGACCCAGGCCATCGACCAGACTCAACACCACCAACGCATCGCGCTCGGCTGAATCGTTTGCGGCGTCGTCCAATGCCAACCCCTGTCAGGTCACGACCACGTACTGACCAGTCAAAATCGATTCGCGTTCGAGAAAGGTCATTGCCAGTGACTGGCGAGCGCTGTCAGCCCCGAGAATCGTGCTGGGTTGATCATTGGCAACGCATTCAACAGCATGTGCCAGCTGTCCGACGAATGGGTCCTGTGCGTCGGATTGCGGAAAACTAACCCCGCCGTCATCGTCGTAAACGATCAACTCGTGCGCTTGCGACTGCCGTTTGGCCGGGTCGTTGCCGGCCGGCTCGGTGGCGGCAGCGAATGCGACGGTCGCCTTCTCGAAGCAGGCTTCGTACCCGTCGGCAAACGGTCGGCCGGCCATCGCCACCGCGCCGCCGTGGCAGTGGACGACCGGCCCGTCGCCGTAGTCGTAGTTCGTCGCCACGTACATCACCACGCCGTCGCTCACCCATCCGGTCGCCACCACCCGCTTCGGTTTGCCCAGCAGATGCAACACAAAGTCGACGTCGTGAATGTGCAGATCGATCAGCGGCCCGCCGTTGACCGAGAGGTCGGCGATGCTGCGGCTCCACTTGGGCGGACAGATGACACGCCGGATGCTCAGCGTCACCAGCCGGCCGAACCGCCCGCTGGTCATCGCCTCTTTGACAAACGCCCACGGCGGTGCAAAGCGCAGCACGTGCGCTACCATCAGGTGCCGACCCGCCAACTTGGCCGCTGCGATCATCCGGTCAGCATCCTTGACCGTCAGCGCGATCGGCTTTTCAACCAGCACGTGCTTGCCCGCCTCCAGCGCTGCGACGGTCGTGTCGGCGTGCATCGGCGAGGGCAAACAGATATCGATCAGATCGAGATTATCGTCGCGGATCAAATCGCCGTATTGCGGATATGTGGCGATTGCCTGAAGGTCCTGCTCACTTCCGCCATCTCCGAAGTTGCCCTGCACGTCACGCCAGTCGCCAGCCAATTTCTTCGCGCTACGCGTGCAGACGGCACCGACCTCGGCGTCCCCAACCTGCTCAAGGGCCTTGAAGTGCGTCACCCCCATGAACCCGAGGCCAGCAATACCAACTCGCACCATGACCTGACCAACCTCCGTCGGCGACAGCAACGCCCGCTCACCACGAAGCGGTGATTGTCGTCGACCGAGCCCACACGGGCAAGGCCGTGTAAAATCGGATCAGGCCAAGGCCGCCGGCCACGTCGGTGCGACTACTTGAGCACCGCCTTGACCACGCCCTTGGCGACAATCTCGGCTGAGTCGATTGGCAGCGTGACGGCGCGAATCACCATGTGACGCGACACATCGAACGGGATTGACACCAGTGCCTGGGCGCAGCCGCCCACACCCAGCACCACCGCCGCAAGCACGATCACCCTCAAAAGGCGGCGCAGCAAAATCCATCGATTTACCTTCATCATCAAGCCCTCGTGATTGGAGCGAACAAGCCAAACAAACGATATAACCGCCGAGGAAGCAAATGGTCACCATCCTTTCATCTTGCTGGCAACCAGTATGATGGCCGCGAGACCCGAGACGGAGCGAACCGATGAGCAAGTTGGTGCTGGATGGCGCGGTGCTCTGGCTGGGCGACGGACGAACGCAGCGAGGGCACGTGGTCGTGGCCGACGGCCGGATCGAATCGGTCGGTACCGGTCGATACAGCGGCGACCTCGCAGCGATCGATCTGGCCGGTACAGCGCTGTCACCCGGCATGATCGACCTGATGCTGCTGGGCGGGTTCGACATGAGCATCGTCCATGACGATGCCATCGAGATTGCCCGGCGATACCTGCGCCTGGGCGTGACAAGCGTCCAGTTCACCGGCGGGATGCTGCCGTCGCAAACGATCGAAAAGCTAGCGTCGAGGATGAGGCAAGTGGCGGGCCACCGCGATGCCGATGCGGCCCATGTATGGGGCGTGTACATGGAAGGACCGTTCATGGACCCGGATTTCGTGGGCGGGGGCCTGCGTATACACGCCCAGGCACCGACCACGACGAATGTGCAGCGTATCGTCGACCTGTTCGGCGAGGTGATGATGATGATGAACATCTCGCCGGGCACGGAAGGCGACGTCGAGGCCGTCCACCGGTTGCGCGACGCCGGCAAGGTTGTCTCGATGGCACACTCGAACGCCCCGGCCGGCCGCGTCAAAGCCTGTCTAGATGCCGGCACGACCGTGCTCGGGCACTGCTGGGACAACAACAGTGGCCTGCTGGGCGACTCGGGTGTGCAGCAACCAACGATCGAGCACGTCGCGCTCACCGACGACCGCGTCGAGTTTATCCACCTGATCTGCGACGGCACGCACGTTCACTCGGTCATGGTCGAACTGGTCCGACGATGCCGGGGCGTCGAGGCGATATGCCTCGTGACCGACGCGAACCAGAAGTCCGGCACACCCGACGGCGAGTTCATCCGCGACAGCGGCGACGTGTTCTACAAGCGGGACGGCGTCTGCCGCAAGAAGCGCGACAACGGGTTGGCCGGCAGCGCCACGTTCCTACCCGACGACTTTCGCAATTTCGTCAGGTTCACCGGCGTCAGGCCGCACGAGGCAATTCGCACCGTGACAAGCAACCCCGCCCGCTCGCTGGGGATCGACGATCGCGTAGGCCTGATCGCGCCCGGTCTACTGGCCGACCTTATCGCCTGGGACGACCGCCTGCGCGTCCGGCGTATCTGGCTCGGTGGCCGCGAAATCAAGCCCGTCAGCGATCTGGCCGAGGTTCAAGCCGACCCCGTGAAACTGGCGTGAGGCCGTCGGCACAAATGGCGATCATCGCGGAGGTAACGGTCCAGCGGACAATCCTTATTCTGCCTGTGGGCACGCCCCGGCCGAATCGTGAACCTCTGTTGTCTTTCGTTCGTCAATCTACGCGTGTCACGGTCGTGACATCCGACGGTGTCTACCCAACCAATTTCGTTGTATGACGAAGATCGTGGCGCCTACGCCACGCCATAGAGGTATTCGTGCAGGTAGTGGATGGTGGATTCCTGCTCATAGGCCTGGAGGGCGTTGAGATCGCCGATCGAGATCATACCGATGATCTTCTGGTTGCCTTCGACAACTGGCAGATGGCGGATGCGCCTGTTCTTGAACACGGAGCGAGCTTCGGCAATCTTGGTGTTGGCACGGCAGTAGACGACATCGCGGGTCATCACCTCGGCGACTGTCACCTGGTCCGGGTCACGCCGAACGGCCACCACGCGGCGGAGTATGTCACGCTCAGTGAAAATGCCGCAAACCCGATCATCATCAACGATGACCAGCGCTCCGATGTGGTGGTTGTTCATGACGATCGCCGCATCGGCCACCATGGTGTCCGATCCCACGGAATACACGTGCGACCCCTTGACCTTGAGGATATCCTGCACTGCTGACATCGTGTACTCCTTTACACAAGAGATGCACCAGTTTGTCTTCGGCCCGCTGCTTCGCCGATGCCGGTTGCCCCGCTCAACGGACCACGAACGACTTGACACCTATTATTAAATCAGCCTCGGGCCGAAAAAGCAAGAAAAATTTCATTTTCATAATTGATTGTTTGACATTGATTTATGCCCCCAGAACATCCTGCCAGTGCGTCCGTTTTCGGCCGGTGCGTGCATTTGCACTGTTGGCTGCCGTCACCGTGGTAGCGTTGAGCGGATGCGGGGACGAGCAAACCCACGAAGCACCCATGGCGGTGCGGGTTGACGCGGCCACCAGCCTGTGCAGTGTACTGCAACAGTTGGCCCCCGCCGCCGAACGCGAGTTGGGCATCACCGTTCAACTCAATTGCGCATCAAGCGGCACGCTGGCGCAACAGATCCTCCACGGCAGCGACGCAGAAGTGTTTATAAGTGCCAGCGCCATCTGGATGGATCATTTGGAGAAAAAAGGACTGATCGTATCGGCGACCCGACGCAACCTGTGGGCCAACCAACTGGTCGTGGTCACTCAAGGCGACGATGGTCCCGGTTCACTCGATGACTTGGCTGACGCCCGCTGGCAGCCGATGGCAATGGGCGACCCGGATTATGTACCTTCCGGCCAGTATGCCCGCCAGGCGCTGCGGCGCACCGGCGTATGGGACCGGCTCGCGGCGCACGCCGCGCGGGCACCAGACGCGACCGCTGCGCTGATGCACGTTGCCAGCGGCCAGTGCCCTGTCGGGATTGTGTATGCCACCGACGCTCGGCGTATATCGGGTGTTACCGTCGCGTTCACGATTGATGCCGACCGGCACGATCCGATCCGTTACGTGGCGGCCGTGGTGAACGGCGCTACGCGTGCGTCTGCCGGGGCCCGCCTGCTCGACTGGCTGGCGTCCGCCACCACGGCACATGCGTTCGCGGGTGCTGGCTTTACCGTCGTTGATTAGGAACCATTGATGGACCCTACCGCCGTCGCCATAAGCCTGCTGTGCGCTACATCGGCGGTGGTTATTTCGCTGCCGCCCGGCGTCGTCATCGCGTGGGTGCTAGCACGTCGGCGATTTCGTGGCAAGGTGATCGTCGAGTTGCTGGTCATGTTGCCGATGGTCGTACCGCCGGTCGTAACCGGCTACCTGCTGTTGATATTGTTCAGCCGGCACGGATGGATCGGCCGGCCGCTGTTTGAGTGGCTGCACGTGCGTGTCGCATTCACCTGGCTGGGCGCAACGGTGGCACAGGCATTGATCGCGTTGCCGTTGCTCGTGCTGACGCTTCGCGTGGCGATTGAGTCGGTTGATCGGGAGTTGGAGCAGGCGGCCACGACGATGGGTGCGTCGTCGCTGCGTGTCTTCCTGCGGGTGACGCTGCCGCTGAGTTGGCACGGTTTGGCCGCCGGGTGCGTGCTGGCGTTTGCCCGGGCGTTGGGCGAATTCGGAGCGACGATCATCATCGCGGGCAACATCGCGGGGCGGACGCGAACGCTGCCACTGGCCATCTTCAGCGCGTACAACCAACCGGGCAACGAAGCGACCGCAACGGGTCTTGTCCTGATCGCCATCGCCTTGGCGTGCGCAGCGTTGATCGTGGCTCGCTGGCTCTCGGCCCGGGCGATACGCGCCGTCACATTGCGACTGCGGCAAAACAATTCGGGTGGTGCATCGAAAAGTCGCGGCAGTGGCCACGAATGAATCAGAACAGATGGCCCTGATCGGGCGTATCGGCGGGGGCGGTTTCGAGGACATCGCGGACCTCGTCGAGAAAGTCGTCCAGATCACGAAACTGCTTGTAGACGCTGGCGAACCGGACGTAGGCGACTTGGTCGAGCCCCTTGAGCCGTTCAGCCAAGGAGCGGCCGATCTCCGCCGCCTCGACCTCCTTGTCATGACCACGAAACAGGGCTTCCTCCACCTGCTCGACCAACCGCTCGCGATCCTCGGTACTGACCGGTCTTTTGTAGCAAGCCTTTTCCAGACCGAAAAGAATTTTGCTGCGGTCGTAGGGCACCCGAGATCCGTCTTTCTTGACCACCTGAAGGCGCACGGCTGTCTCGACGTGTTCGTAGGTCGTAAACCGCCGCTTGCACGCGAGGCACTCACGACGGCGCCGAATGGCCCGCCCCTCGTCCGTTGCGCGGCTGTCGATGACCTTATCCTTGCTCTGTCCACAATACGGACACTGCATCAGTATCTCTCGCCACAAGATATTGGCAGGTACCTGCCTGAATACCCCTATATCATTGATCGCCCGTAAACCATAGTCAATTGAAGATAAAATAGTCTTAATCAGGGAGTTGTCTGTGGCGTCGGTGGGCAACTTGCTCAAATTGGCGTCATGAAATGGCGTGTTCACCTTCGCGTCACGCTAAACAGGACTTTGCGCGGGCATCTGGCCTACTGGTGGCCGCCATGTTATCTTCCGTTGATGGCGATTCGTCTGGTCATGTTGGGCGACGTGGTGGGCATGCCGGGTGTGCTGGCAATCGATCAGGTGATGGCGCAGATCCGGGACCGGTGGCAACCGGACCTGGTCATCGCCAACGCCGAGAACGCGCATCAGGGCTCCGGGCTGACCCCCGTGTTGTACAAGCAGTTGATGGACGCCGGCGTCGACGCCATGACGCTGGGCGATCACGTGTACAAGAAAATGCAGATCGCCAACGTGCTCAAGACCACGTCGAACATTATCCGCCCGGCCAATCTTTCGCGCCAAGCGGTGGGGTCTCAGTGGATGCGATTATCCATCAAGCCGACAAGCGGCAACCACCACGACACGCCGATAGACGTGTACGTCATGACGGTGCTGGGTCGCATCTTCTCGAATTTTCCCGCCGACGATCCTTTCGAGGCCGTCGAAACCGTGTTGGGCCAGTTGCCTGATCTACACCCGATCGTATTGGTCGAGGTACACGCCGAGGCCACAAGTGAAAAGAAGGCGATGGGCTATTTTCTGGACGGTCGCGTATCAGCGGTGGTTGGCACGCACACGCACGTCGCCACCGCGGACGCCTGCATCCTCGCGCAAGGCACGGCCTATATCACGGACATCGGCATGTGCGGCCCACACGAGTCGGTACTCGGCCGGCGCGCCGATCGCGTGCTGACGCACATGACCACCGCGATGCCAGCGCCGTTCGACGTCGCCGAGGGCGACCCACGCGTCAACGGGGTGTTTATCGAGATCGACACGGACAACCGCCGGGCCCAGCGGGTCGAGCGCATCGAATTGGCCGCTGATCCCCATAAGCCGCCGTTTGCAAACAATTAGCAATCGCACCAAACTCGCCTGTCAACTCCTCCGATAACGGATAGGTGCAAACCGCAACAGACGATCCAGCCCCTCTTGCCCACGTGATGCCGATCGACCTGGCTGATCGTCATCGGGCCCGGCTTTGGGACGAAGCGCCCCTGCGCGTGAAGATCGTGCTGCTGACGCTCGTGGCCGCGGCGGGCGGTAGCCTTATCGGAATCGCCGAAGTAGAACTGTCGTATACCGTATGGCCCCTTTGCGGCGGATTGACACTGCTGGTCGCAATACTGATCGCGATGATCGAGTGCTGGGTGTTGAGCCCGATCAACAGATTGATTCGACAGGTCGACCGGGTAGTGCAGCAGCACCGGATATCTCCCGATACCGAGCGGTTGCGCGTGTTGGCAACAACGCGTCGCGACGAGCTTGGTAAACTCAGCCGACTGGTTCATCAGATCGCCACGACGGCGCTGCGAGATCACCGTGAAATCAAGCAACTGCGCCGCACGCTCGATCATCGCATCACTGAAGCAACCCAGTTAGCTACCAACAAGCTCCGCCAACTCGCCATGCACGACGAGTTGACAAGCCTGGGCAACCGCCGCTTCCTCGATCAGCACCTCGAACCGCTGGTCAGTTCCGTGCTACAAAGCGGTTCAGACCTGGTGTGCATCATGATCGACATGGACAACTTCAAACATGTCAACGACACGCAAGGCCACACGGTCGGCGACGAGTTGTTGATTCTGCTGGCCAGCCTGATCCGCGCCTTGACGCGGCCGGAAGATTACGCGGTGCGGTTGGGCGGCGATGAGTTTGCCGTGCTCATGCCCGACTGCTCGCCCAAGCGTGCCGGCGAGTTGCTGAAGCGGATTCGAGAGCTGTTTGGCCAGCACACGAACACCGCCATGCAGATCGATCCGCCACCCGACCTGTCGGCGGGCATCGCCTCGCTACGCCGCGACGGTCTCGACAGCGGCCAGCAGTTGCTTGAGATGGCCGATGCCAATCTTTACGCCGCCAAGCACGCCGGCAAGGGCTGTATCGGCGGCGCGTAGACACCATTCGCAACGGTGGGGTATGCTCTGGACGATGAAGTTGTCCCGCCGAGCGCAGAATAATGTCGCAGGCACCGTCAGACATATTCACTGACGCCGATCAAAAGGTACTTCTTGAGGTAGCGCGTCGCGGGATCAGCCACGAGTTGTATCAATACGTGCCGCTGCACGTAAAGCCTGCAGACTTTCCTGCGCCGCTGCGCGAGGTACGCGCCACGTTCGTGACGCTGAAGATTGAGGGCAATCTGCGTGGCTGTATCGGCACGCTTGAGGCCCGCCGGCCGCTGATCGTCGACGTGGTGCACAACGCCGGCGCCGCGGCGTTCGCCGACCCACGCTTCGCCCGGGTGACCCGCGCCGAGTTCGATCAGATCAGCATCGAGATTTCCGTGCTCGGCCCGCCCCAATCCATCGGGTTTGCGTCCGAGGATGACTTGATCACCCGACTGCGACGGGGCATTGACGGATTGATCCTCACCGAAGGCGATCACCGCGGAACTTTTCTGCCCGCCGTGTGGGAGCAACTCCCCGATCCACGACAATTCGTCGAGCACCTCAAGGCCAAGGCTGGGTTGCCCCGCGACTACTGGTCTGACACGATCAGGATATCACGGTACACCACCGAATCCTTTTCATAATGCAAACCGCGCGGCGCAGAAACGTTGCGATCCAAGTACGACTTCCTCGACCATTACGGATACGCTGGCCACTTTGGATCGCCACCCTGCTGGGTGGAATTGTGATGACGGGGCTTGGGGGCTGGACACTAATCGTCTGTTTTTCACCCTCGTCAGGTTGATCGATAGAAAGAGTTCGAGGCCGTGAAGATTACCGGCTACAAGCTGCATCGCCTCAACATCCCGCTGCGGGAGCCGATCGGTGACTCCCAGGTCTATTTCGATGAACACTGGATGACGATCGTGGAATTGACGAGAGACGATGGGAAATCAGGTGTTGGCTTTGACATTCAGCAGGGCATCCCCACAGCCAGCCTGGCCGACCAGGAAGCGATCTTTGAACATGTCAGCTGGCCCAGCCTGGAAGGAGAATCACCGCTTTCGCTGGGATTACGGATCACTCGCCCACGAGGTGGAAACATCGGAGTGGGGTTTCGTAATGTGGCGGTGGAGACCGCCCTTTGGGACCTGGCAGCAAAACAGGTTGGTTTGCCGCTCTACAAGATGTTGGGCGGCCAGGAACCCGAAGTGCGGGCTTATGCCAGCACGCTTGATTTTCACCTGGATGATGTGGAGTTTCGGGACGGATTGGCAATTGCCCCGGATCGACCCGGGCATGGCATTGAACTCGACCGGGATAAGCTGGCTCATTACGCGGCGCCGGGCGGTTAAAAGGAACCCGTGCCGCCGGCAACGGGGAAAAGTGGATTCCAGCAGGTCGGCAAACGCCTGCCGGAACTTCTCCACCTTGGGTCTGACCGCTGCAGACCTGTTCGTGGCTGGGCTGACGAGATAGCCACCGGCCACCCAAAGACAACGGAGAGAATCCTTGGGGGAAGTTGGAAAACTGCTTCCATGCACCAGTAGTACGGGGTCATGCACGCGAATAAGGCGCGACGGGCCTTACCTGGTCTCAACATCCGCTTCGACCGGTTCGATGTGCGTGTCGATGCGTGTATCGATACGACCGTCTATGCGAGTGTCGATGCGCATGTTCTGCCAAATACGGTTGTCTGCCTCATGCTGCGACGAGCCCGGTGTCTCGGGCTGGCGCGGCGTGGTGATCGGGCTCAACTCGTAGACGGTGTTCGGGCCGATCAACTCGATGAACTCGCCTTCCGCTTTGGGCGCCTCGTTGACGGTCAATCCATTCTCGTCATCACGAACGATGTAATCGATGCGATCAACTCGCGCGATGAACCCCGGACCGATGCGGTAGTACACGGGCACGCGGTTCAACGCACCGGCGCGCCCGACGCGGCGAAACAGGCTGCTGTGCTGGCCGTATTGATCTAGGCCCGGCTCGATCCGACGCATGCTTTTCGCCAGCGGATCGAGATCCTCGACCGCCTGATCGACCGCCTGCAAATGCTGCGGCGGCATGGCGCTGCCGGTGGCGGCCGTGATCAGCCACAACGCCGACACGGCCGCGTATCGAAGCGAACGTGTCATGACGACTCTTCCGGTTCGTCGGACTCTTCGGACTCATCCAAGAGTTGATCGAGAATGTCCGGCTCAGGCTCTTTCGGCACAGTTGGCGGCTGCGCCTGCGGTATATCGGGCAGCACCACCGGCTGGGGCGACGGTGGCGTGAGCGGCGTGCTCGCCGTCACCGGCGGGATGTAGCCCACCGGATACTCCGGCGTGTCACGAATGTCGATGTCCAACATGACCGGCGTACCGCCTAACGCGACCTTGCCAGCACTGATACGCTTTTTCGTCACCTCGTCGTGCAGCCACCAACTCATCTTCGTCGCCGGTATTTTGCCGACCTTCCAAGGCATGCTCTCACCCGGGTGATCCAGGTCGATCGTCAGCGTATGGTAAACCGGCACGATCTTGCTCCAGATCACCTGACGGGCCATCGTGTCGCGGAGCATGACCGTTTTGGGCGAGTACGGGTTACTGTAGAAAACGTGGCGATCGTTGCTACACGCACCGGCGAAGCAGCCCACTACCACCAACAGACATGCAAAAGCCGTTCTTCTTGCCATGGCAGGAATCCTTGTATCGAGCCAGATTATTGGGCTACCCACCGCCCATAGTTTACCATAGTCCCTGGTTATACGACGGAGGACGGATCCTTGGATCACGCTGAACCACCGCAGCAGCATATCCCTTTGAATAGATCGGTCAGGGGGGGGGCATTGGTCAACCGCCGGTCGTTTTTTCGACGATTGCTGGTCCATGGCATGGACAAACTGGAGCAATCGGCACGATTATTGGGCCAAACCCTGTCCCCTGACGCGACGGTGCCCGGCGAGGGCCGAACACAGCCGCGATGGCTTCGACCGCCGGGAGCCCTGCCAGCCGCCGATTTAGCCCTCACGTGCAGCGGCTGCGGCCACTGCGTCGAGGCCTGCCCCGCCCAATGCATCGACCTCGACAATGCGGTAGCCGACGGGCTGCCCCACATCATCGCACGCAACTCACCTTGTGTCGTCTGCGACGAGTTGGCCTGCATGACAGCCTGCCCCACCGGGGCGTTGCAGTTGGTCGAAAATATCGGCCAGATCGCCATGGGCACGGCCGTCGTCGCGTTCGATCGGTGTCTACGCCAAAGCGGCACACCCGGCAGTTCTGACCGCGACTGCCGCGTTTGCGTCGATCAATGTCCAATTGGCGATGACGCGTTGGCCGTCGGTGACGATGACCGGATTGAGGTACGCCCGGGCTGCATCGGCTGCGGCGTCTGCGAGTGGTCCTGCCCGACTCAACCAGCGAGTATCGTTGTGGAAAGCTCGCAGTCCTGTTTTGGGTGATAACAAGCGACGATGAACAATGGCCCATGGAAAACGTCGGTTCACGCATGATCGTCGTGACCACAACGGTTTTTGTGGAAGAAACCCAGGGCAAAGCCGACCGACAGACAGACTGTTATGACATCATACAGCCTCCGTGCGCTGAGAAACTCCGGGTCAACCATCGAGGCGGAATACACGAAGTCTATTTTTTCAAATCAGTTGTGAATAATCCGGGATGACGGTCATGGAACAGAATGACCGGAAAATCGCCGATAAAATATAGGAATATGACACGCTTTATACTGGATACTGCATGACTGAATCGGCCGGACATGGCGTTGGCATCGCGATCATAGTGGTCGTTATGACGGCTGTGGCCTGGCAGGGTGGATGCACCGACAACCCTGCGCCAGCGGACCATCCGGTTACATTCAACAAGGATATTGCCCCGATTCTGTTCGAGCACTGCGCAGCTTGTCACCGCCCGGGCGAATCGGCACCTTTTAGCCTGATGACGTACCGCGACGCGGTCAAGCGTGCCGATCAGATCGCAGACGTCACTTCAAAGCGTTTCATGCCACCGTGGCTGCCTGAGCTTGGCCACGGAAAATTTGTGGGTGAGCGCCGGCTCGACGACGCGCAAATCGGGTTGATCAATCAGTGGGCCAAGCAGGGTGCGGCCGAAGGTAACGCTGCCGACCTGCCGGCGGCACCCCGATCCGACGAGCATTGGCAACTGGGCGAGCCGGACCTGGTGCTGAAAATGGCGCAGCCATACACGCTGGGTGCCGACGGCGCGGACGAGTATCGCAATTTCGTGCTGCCGATCCGGATCAACGGTCGGCGGTGGGTCAAGGCGATGGAGTTTCGACCGGGTAACCGGCGGATCGTGCATCACGCGAATATGAAAATCAGCCCCACCGGCGCGCTGCGGCACCTGGTGGACATGGACGATGAGCCGGGGTTCAGCGGAATGGACCTGATCAACGGCGACATAAGATTCCCCGACGGCCACAGTCTCGGCTGGGCGCCCGGCGGTGTGCCCACGCCCCCGCACAACGACCTGGCATGGCGCATTGATTCGGACATAGACCTCGTGCTGCTGCTGCACCTGCTGCCGTCGGGCAAGCCAGAGATGGTTCAATCAAGCGTGGGCCTCTACTACGCCGACCGACCGCCCACGCGCATGCCGTTTATCATGCGGCTGTTTTCCCGCGCCATTGACATCCCCGCCGGACAGGAACGCTTCGAGGTGCGCGACAGCTACGTGCTGCCGGTGGATGTCACGTTGCTGAGTATCTACCCCCACGCTCATTATCTGGCCAAGGAAATGCAAGGCTATGCCCAGCTGCCCGATGGCTCGCGCCGCTCTTTGATCTGGATTCGCGATTGGGACTTCAACTGGCAACAGCAGTATGTCTGCTCCGAACCGATCGACCTGCCCAAGGGTACAACGTTGTTCATGCGATTCACCTATGACAATTCCGCAGGCAACGTTCGCAATCCCAGCGATCCTCCCAAGCGTGTCACGTACGGGCCTGACACGTTCGACGAGATGTGCGACCTGTGGCTTCAGGTCCTGCCCCGCAATCCGCGTGACCTGGCCATCCTTCAACAGGATTTCAAGGTCAAGTTCCTGGAAACCGAGGCGACGGGGTATGCGTTCGTTCTAAAGAACAATCCGGACGACATTGTGCTCAACAACCACGTGGGCTATTGCTATCTCTCGCTCGACCGGATCGACGAGGCGATAGCGCGATTCGAGCACACGCTGAGCATTGATCCGAACGAAAGCTCGGCGCACTACTACATGGGGATGGCGCTTGGCGGGCAAGGAAAGACAAGCGATGCCATCGAGCATCTACGCGCCGCTTTGAAAACCAAGCCGGACGATCCGATCCTGCACTATCATTTGGGCGAGATCCTGTTGACCGACGACCCCGTCGAGGCGGTCGAGCATCTTCGCAAAGCAGTGAGGATACGTCCCAACTGGGATACCGCGGCGAACAACACCGCATGGGTGCTGGCGGCACACCCCAACGAACAGGTGCGCGATGCGAAACAGGCGGTGCAACTGGCCGAGCAAGCGGTGCGGTTGACGTATCGCGAAGACCCGCGTGCGATTGACACGCTCGGCGTCGCGCACGCGGCCGCCGGGAGGTTTGATCAAGCAATCATCGCCGCCCGAGCCGCGATGGCGATCACCTTGGCCGTACGCGACACAAAGCTCACCGAACAGATCCGCAAACGATTGAAGCTGTTCGAGCAGCACCAACCTTTTATCGATTCGACCTGGCAGGCGATGCCCCCTGAGAGGTAGTCCACAAAACTTTTTATGACGACAGTCATTGACATGATCCGGCCGCACCGCGCATCGCGAGTGTGCCTAGCTGCAACGCTTGGCGGACTTCTGGCCAGCGCCGGTTGCGGCGAGTCAGCATCGGGACCGCTCGCACCTCCGGCGCCTGACCAAACAAAGCAACCGGCTCGACCGGTGACGTTTAACCGCGACATCGCCCCGATCATTTACAGGAGTTGTATCAATTGCCACCGCCCCGGTCAGTCGGGCCCGTTTGATCTGCTTACCTACGAAGACGTGTCGAAGCGCGCACAACAGGTCGTACAAACCACGCGAAGCCGGTTCATGCCCCCGTGGTTGCCGGCGCCGGTGGGCCCGAAACTACTGCGCGAACGCCGGCTCAGCAACGTACAGATCAATCTGATCCGCCGTTGGGCTGAGCAGGGCGCACCGCGGGGCAACCCGGCCGACCTGCCACCGACTCCCCTATTCGCCGATGGCTGGCTTCTCGGTGAGCCGGACTTGGTCGTTGAAATGGCTGAACCTTACACGCTGGCCAGCAAAGCGCCCGACGTGTTTCGCAACTTCGTGCTGCCAGTACCGATTGAGCGGGGCCGATGGGTCAATGCGGTCGAACTTCGACCGGGCAGCCCTAAATATGTACACCACGCGGTAATTCACATCGATTCGACACCGGACTCACGGTGGCGCGACGAGCAAGACCCGGGCCCGGGGTTCGGCGGGATGGAAATCGGTGGCGGCCCCCCCGGCGGGTATTCCATCGGATGGGCGCCGGGCAACCTACCA
>Ga0310121_10002933_pt1 | contig 15916 bp, 14 predicted proteins | sample CB27_Tmax_986_MG_FD_203504 | JGI IMG/M metagenome (GOLD analysis project Ga0310121, IMG submission 203504) | Marine microbial communities from Western Arctic Ocean, Canada - CB27_Tmax_986 | ecosystem: Environmental > Aquatic > Marine > Oceanic | place: Canada: Western Arctic Ocean | collected...
GGCGGCGCTACACCTATCAGAACCCCGCGCGTAAGCAAGGGGATTTTGCACCAGCGTAGGGTCCCCTTGCTCACGCGCGGGGTTCTGATACCCGGTCACCGCTACGCGTGGATTCCCGATCTCGTCGGGAATGACGGAAAGCGGCTTCAGTTCAGCCCGTGTTTCTTCTTGAACTTCTCAATTCGACCGGCCGTATCCACCAATCTCTGTTTACCAGTAAAGAAAGGATGGCAAAGCGAACAGATATCGATACTGATTTCCTCCCGCGTGGACTGGGTTTCAAAAGTGTTTCCGCAGGCGCATTTGACCTTTGTTGCAAAGACTTCCGGGTGAATATCCGTACGCATTGTTCAGCTACCTCTTTCCGGGTTTAATGCAAGACTAAGCTCAGCAGGATCCTCTCAAGAATCAGCCTCATCACTCTCAGAGTTGGATTTTCCTTCGGCAATCGCCAGGACACTATTGGCGATGGAGAGGACTCCACACATGATCCCCGCCATCAGGAAAGCCCGCGGGGTTATTCCTAGTCCGAGGGACTGGAGGAACCCATTATCCTGGTTGTATCCCATGAGGCGCAGCCCCACGCCAAAGGCAACCAGAACATAAGATAAATATAGGAAAGACCTACCGATCTCACTCATGTTTGCAGTCCTCCTGTAAGCGAATGCAAAAAAAACTCTCCGCTTCGGTTATAATTATAATGGAGGAGGAGGGGTCAATACGACTCAATGTCGTCGGAATTAAGTGGGGTTTGAGGTTCTCCCTCTCTGGTGGGTGCTGAGAGGGAGGGAAATATTATGGAGCGCGGTGGCCCAGAAACTCCGCCAGTTTTTCAGTAAGGGCGCACTTGCCGTAGTCCCCGGGCGGAAGCGAAAGCATTGATTTGGTTAGGGAACTATCTTCCATGGTCGCCATGACAGACAGTTTCGGGACCGAGCTCAAATAGAGAGGGCACTCGGTCACATTGTTCTTGCAGACGACCTGCGTCGGAGTGCCACTGACAATCTTTGGATAGACGTACGCGGATTCGGATTTTGGACACAAATGTTCCAGTTCCGACAACCGTTCAACATCTGTGATGATCTGTTTGCTCTGGATCAACGTCCCCAACGCCCGCACTGCATCATATTCCAGGTGGCCTTGTTCTGAAATGTGGGCGACCAGATAACTTGCTTCGTCATCGTTGCGCAAGACCTCCCGAAGAGTCACGAAACACTCGGCCGTGTTTAATGCCGAACGGAGGTGTAAAGCCTCATCTGTCGGTGCTTTCGGAATTTTTTGACCTTCCATGGAGTAAGCGTGGTGATAACGAACCGCATGAACCAAAGGCTTTCGCAAACCCCATCCCGACAGAAGAGCCCCCGCTTCTTCCTGGTGGATCTTTTCCTCCAGGGAATTGCGACCTGAGTCTCGGCGCGCGATATAGTTGGGAATGGTCACATCGTGCAGGAGTCCTGCCTGCATAGCCTGCGCGAGCATTTCGGGTTGGCTGAACCGGCTGTCCAATAAGCGGGCAATCCCCGCGGTCAGGACAGCGACCAGGGTCAAATGCTCTAGCAAGGCCTTCTCATGTGTGTCCCCGAAGCGTTTCAGACAAAAGAGGGTATAGGTAATACGCTTGTCCTCAATAGACTTACTGACGAGATCTTCGATCGGAACTCCCAGGGCAGCGATTGCATTGGATACCCCCTTAATTCTCAGAGAGCGGATGGAGCCAAGGATTGCCTGTGTAAGCTCAGTCCGACAGGCTGTGCAAAGCTCTTCAGTTGGTTTCACGGCAAAGGATGATTGGTAGGCGTCACTATTTTTAAGGAATTCGATAACTTTATCCGTGACCGGCTGGCCGGCGCGAAGCAGGATTGTTTGGTCCTTTCCGAGCAGGTCGGTAGCGAGGGCGAGGGGCGAGGGAGCTGCAAGCTCGATCAGCGCGGTGAATTCCTTCAGCGAATGAATGAGGAAATCACCGCCAGAAATGCGAAGTTTTGCTACCATCTTTTTGTCTTCTCCGAGGGAGTTGTACGCCCGACTTTTCGAATCGATGTCTCTTTTATCTTCGGCTCACGTGGGCAAAAAGAGTAGTGAAAAGCGATCTCCGCATTCAAACTAACTACGTGGAGAATCCGTCCGGTAATGTTCCAGTTGATTTGATTTCGAGGCGGGCATTCGAGCTAGTTTTGTAGGAACAATCGTTCAAAACATTTGGTCTTGAATAGAGATTGTTTCCACGGATTCCACGCCCTCCAGCGAAGACAAAATAGATAATAGGACAGTCGATGGGAGAACGCGCCTGAGCCCAACATTACGGATAAGCCGCCTGGAGAAGAGAGCCTTTGGCCATGCCGTTTTGGAAATTTCCAAAATAAATCGAATTCCTTTGTCAGGTGCAACAAACCAGTCGAGCAATCCTTGGAGGTCAGCAGCCAGTTCCGCCGAACCGCTTGACAGCGTTGCCCGAATCTCCGACCAGTCGCAAGTATCGGTTCTGAAGTTTGTAAGAGTTTCATATTGCAGGACTTCGTAGACGGGTGGCTCCTGCCACCCAGTGTGCTGGACAGCTTGGACGTGGCACAAAACGGGGCAAGGAGATTTCAGGTGAATTCGTTGTCCATCCGGTCGGAGTTCGTGTCGTGATTCTACTGGAAGGATGGAAAGGAGAGAGCCTGATTTGTCTTTCAGTCGATAGAATCCATCCTTATTAAATAACAGACAACTGATGGTTGGTTTTTGGTCCCCGCTTCCGAAAAGATCCACTTCATAAATCCAACCGTGTAAGACCGATTTGGGACGACGTTGGTCGGCGTCGTTTTCGAACCAGGCGGTTGGCAACGAGTCGCGTAAGGGATCCAGCGGAGTTCCGGTCACTGGAAATCGCAAGTAAGAAAGTTCTGACTCCAGACCTGGCGCCGGGGGATGGCAATCCTCGAGCGTCGGACTCGGGTCGTCGGCATCCCCATTCGTGTCGTCACCACCTGCGAAAAAAGTCTGCTGTTTGAATTTTGGCGGGCTCCGTCTTTTTTGGAAAAATTCACGGGCACCCTGATTGAGCTCCTCGAACGCCAGCACAAAACTATCGAAGGCCCCCAATCCAGCCAGTCGCAGGACGAGACGTTCGGTGATCAAGCTTGGCGACCGCTGTTCAAGCCAGTGACTGAATGAGGATGGCGGAACATTTTCGGGCTCCGTAAGAAACCTCCGGAGGGGGAGCCTCGGGTACTCTACCTGGGGAAGACCCTCCAGGTCGGCTGCGACATGGGGGCCGACTCCAAGGACATTCATCGTTCCGAGTTCGAGACAATCCTTCTGGGGGGAACGATCCTGTCGGATAGCTCCCGGAATCGGTTGTAGAGAAAGACTTACACCCTGCTGCCGGGCGATCTCGTATAGCTCGCGGCGTTCAATTCGTTCTTCGGGAAACAGATGAGAAATCACACATATTGTCGCCGCTGGATCAGTGGCGAACGCATCCGCGGCAGACAGAAGCTGTTCAGCGAGTTCCAGGAACTCGAACTGCCGTGGAAGTGGATAAGGTTGTCCCAGAAAGGTTCTCAGGCCGCGGGGGATCTCTTCTGCCTCGGCCTTGCCAGAGGATCTAGCTTCCTCTGAAAGCCAATGCTCCTGCTCATCAGCATTGAGACCGAATGCCTTTTCCAAGGCAAGTTCAATCTGGTCCCGGTACAGGATCCACCCCCCTGTGGGGAGCGTTGCCTCTTCCAGTGCGGAGCCCAAATCTCGCACTCCTTTTGCCTGGGGCAATTGGCCTTCCCAGAACCTCTCCCACTGGCTCAGCCAGGAAGGCGAATTCTCCGGGCGCCTAAACGGGTGGGAGCGTGAGATGACTGCTTCCCTGCGCTCCGGGTGCGAACCCCAGTGGCTCCAGTGCCAAGCAAGCGCGAGCAGGTTGGCCAGTTCGGAGAGAGAGGAGGGGTGCGTTTCGTGGATCCATTTCCAAAGTAGCGGTCTATATCCTGCTGAACCGGGCTGGGTGACCAGGCGGACGAGCGAGGAAGAGTAGGCGAGCTGATCGAAACGTCCTCCCCCGTCCTTGTACCAGTTGCCCAGATTCCCTTCCCCGCGGTGGCTGTCGATCCAGTCGGAAACCGTCTCCACACCCTCATTCTCGGGACTTTCCTCCGAAGCAGTTCCCCGGTAGCTCGCTGCTGCCGCGAGGGTTTGTGCGGGTGTGGATACCACATTGAGAACCAGACCACCTAGGCGCAGCGCTTCGGGGGCTGAAGACGCCAGGTAGGGGTAACCAATCCCTTGGGGACCAAAGATGTGGGTCAAGTTAGTGGCTGAAAGGAGGAGGTGAACCTGGTCTGTCGCGCCTGGCTCATTGTCGGTCTTGAGATAGCTGGGTAACGGAGGAATGCTACCGGGACGATCGCCTCCGAAATCGAGGTCCTCCCAGGTTGCCACCAATTGTTTGCCTCCCTCGCGGAGCTCGTTGATGTCTTCCCTTTCACCTGTCCCCAAGATGCCGAGACGTGATTTCCCGAGTAGGGCCACCGCTTCTCGGACCAGTTCTTCAGTCCAATCCTCGGGTCCCTCTACCTCGAGTGATAACCCGCCCCCCGGCCCCGCAACAGCCTCCTCTGGTGCAAAGGGAATCCCTTCCCGTAGAGGGTCGATGCGAGTCATCCCCAGCAGGTGAGCGAACAGGGAACTGGCACACCACGGCAATTTCAGACGCAGGACGCTGGCGGGCAATCCAAGACGGCGACGGAGGTCCCAGAGGATTATCCAGATGTTGGGCCAGTCAGTTTGTTTCAGGTATTGGTATTCCTCGACTAATCTCTCCTTGCCGCCATCGGTTTTGATGTGACCTGTCGCGATGGCTGTTTCCTGCCCGAGTGTCCAAAATAGAGAGTCGACATCGGTGCCGCGTGGGATCGGGTAGGCAGGCATTGGAATGCCCCCCGATGGGAACGGATCCGTTACCTTGGAAACCAGACGCTCCACGATCTGAAACGGTTCGGAGATTCCCTGGAGAAGGCGCGGCAGGTAATCGCTTCCAGGGAGAACCGGTAGGGGTTGTTCGGAGGTGGGGAATGCACCTTCCGCCGCAAGATAGGAGGCGTACCCCCAGAACCTGTCATTCTCATTGCGGTAGGATGCCCAGACACAGGCCATGGCGGGAATGGGGGGCTCCAGGCGTTTGAGAGTGTTGATTCGAGAAGGCAGGTCGGAATGAGATGCTGCTATCGTCAATCCTCCAAATCCAATCCGGGTTTTCCCCCATGTCTTTAAAAGTTTTCGCAACCATTGGATCGAATCGGGACCAAGGCGGCCCGAGACCACTTCCAGCATTTGCGTGTCTGGTCCTCCAAGAATCAGGAACAGCCCTTCCCTGTGGTCAAGAATTTCATCTATCCGGAGAGAGCCATCGGATTTGCCGTTGGTAATTTCAATCAGGCGCAGGAGGTTCTGGTACCCGGGCTTGGATAAGACCAGCAGCGCCATTTCTTCGAAACCTCGGTCACCCAACCCTGGTTGCGCCTCGCTTGCCAAGTCGAGCACATCTCCCAGGTCATTGCCCGATGCGGCGCCCTTTGGGGTTACGACAACTGACATTCCAACAATCGGGTGGACCCCATGTCTATCGCAAGCATCAATAAAGGAGGGAATCCCCTCAACACTGTTCCTATCGACCAGCGCGGCGGATTGGTATCCGGCGTCCGCGGCAGCCTGGACAAGCAATTCAGATGGGACCACACCGGACGGCCTGTGGTAGCGAGATTGTAGAAGAATGAGCGGCCTGGGAGAGGTCATGCGAGAGATTCTTCAAGAAGGTGGGGGTGGAAGCAAGGGCAGTAAAAGCGGCTCCAATAGCCCGATTTATAAGCCCGTTCCCGGAGTTCGCCTTATCGCTTTCAAGGAACGGCAGAACGCGCTATATTCCCCTCTTCGGCTGGTTTACCTAGTGGTATTTGGCCTATCAGGCGCACAATGTAAATGAAGTGCTGGTTGCCTGGGATGTAAATTTCGTGAATCTATTTGTCGTGGAGTTGAAAAGTGATAGAGGAAAACAAACTGAAATCCAAAGACACATGGGTCGGTTACCGGCCTGAGATCAAGGTTTTTGACTGCACCGTCCGTGATGGCGGTCTGATCAACAATCATCTTTTCGAGGATTCGTTCGTCCGTGGGGTCTATGACGCCCTTGTAGGCGCAGGCGTGGATTACATGGAGGTGGGTTACAAAGCCTCCAAACGCATCTTCGCCCGGGACGAAAATGGTGATTGGAAATACTGCGATGAGGACGACATGCGGCGCGTTCTGGATGACAATCCCAACCCCATCAAACTCTCTGTAATGGCCGATGCGGAAAAGAGCGATTACAAGGAAGACATTCTCCCGAAGGATCAGAGTATCCTCGATTGTATTCGTGTCGCTTGCTATGTACACCAAATCCCGCTGGCGATCGATATGGCTAAGGACGCGCATGATAAGGGCTATGAGACCGCGGTTAATATCATGGCTGCCTCGACTGTCCAGGAAAACGATCTCCAACAGGCGCTTGATGAGCTGGCGGGGAGTCCAGCGGATACGATTTACCTGGTTGACAGTTTCGGCGCTTTTTACTCGGAAGAGATTCGGGAACTGATGGCGGCCTACCTGAAGGCAGTGGAAGGAACCGGAAAGCAGATCGGTATTCACGCGCACAACAACTTGCAGTTGGCATACTCCAACACCATCGAAGCGCTCATCGCCGGCGCGAACCGTCTGGATGCCACCATCAATGGAATGGGTCGTGGGGCAGGTAACTGCCCGCTGGAGATCCTGCTGGGCTTTCTGCACAATCCGAAATTCCATCAACGTCCGATCCTGGAATGCATTCGGGATCACTTCCTACCGCTACAAAAGGACATGGAATGGGGTTACCAACTGGCTTACATGGTAACAGGCCAACTCAACCAGCATCCACGCGCTGCAATCCGAATGCGCGCCGGTGAAAACCCCGATGATTGCGTGGCCTTTTTTGATCAGATAACGGCTGAGAGTTGAGAGGTTATGCTTTACTTTTTGATCCCCTTTTCCAACCACGAACCACTAATATAATCCCAACTGTTATAAATCCGGCTAGGTGAATAAGGACCGCGGCAAATCTGCCAGTATAAGATTCAAGAAACGGAACGCCAAAGTAAAACCAGCCCAGTTTTTTATCATTGAGAAGGTCTTCAAAATATTGTCGTCGGTCTTCTACGTCAATAAATAGAATGCTGAAAAAGAGGAGGACCGGTAAAACAACCAAGAACACACCAATTCGAAAACCGAACCCATACTTTTCTTCCCCCCAAATAGCAAAACACACGCAAAACAATAAGAAGGTAATGAGAAAAACCGGAAGAATGATTTCTATCATCACACTGTCCTAAGAACACTTCACAGTCCGCTTTCTCAGGTATATCTTCGATATAATCAATAAAAAGGCAGGCATCCCAGTAGTATCGCGGCGCCTCAGTTTCCGATTTAGGCATCACGGACAGCCCTAACCGCTTCCGCCGAAGTCATCGACCCTGGCGTGGCGGGGGCAACACCGCGTACCTTTCGCCAACCTCCTTTTTCTCCTTCAGGAACGATTCGAACATTCTTCACTTCACGTATTGATATCGGTTGACCTGTTTTCAGATCTCTTCTGACAATCCCCTCGACGTCCGCGATCTGCCCCCAGGAATTGATCATAATCTCCTCACTTCCCGGTTTCAGGTAACACCTGATCGAGTGATCTTTAAGGAGATCATAAAGAGTGAACTGCAACCCTCTCCGATTACTGAGACTTTGGACGCGTCCTCGGACGCCACCGTGTGTTGTCTCCTTCATATCCTTTCCATCGTTTACCCTGATACCTTCATTTTCAGGGTTAGAGGATACTATAAACTCACGATCTACCGTCTCGAACCGAACAGAGGGAATCCGACCATTCACAAGACCTACAATCTTACAAGCTGGGTTCCGAACTCTTTCTGAAAAGTTTATTGGATTTCCGTTTTCCAGATCTTTCCCAACCAATTCGTAGGCATTTACAACCGTCTCAACAATAGGCAAATCTTTGTCTTCCTGCGGAATCCCTCTGGCCGTGGCAACTGCGCTCCCTGCCTCTAACTGCTCAATAACCCAATCAATTTTTGTTCCCTTGGCAACTTCGGATCCAAGTGCATCGATCAGCTTATTGAGAGAGTCTAGGGCTATAGCGAAATCCGATAGCGAAACTTCTCCGTCGAGAGCAAGGGTTACGGAATCTTTTGGCATGGCGTTCGGTTACGATCCCTCGTAGAGTTCTCTCCAAATTATCAGAAAGATCCTGGGTCTAGCCTATCATAAACTTAGCAGTTAGCCAGTGGCAACAATAAAATCAAACCTCGCCGATTTCATCTTCCTGCACAAAAGCAGGTGTCCCGGTGGGCAGGCGGATGTGGGCGTAACCGTTACGGATGTCCAGGATTTCCACCTTGGTTCCGGCGTTGACCTCCGCTAAGAGTTCCTCGGCCCCGGGGGAGGCGGTGGCCCTCACTGAATCAATCAGGATGACCCCTTCGCGTTGCTTGGTTTCCACCTCGATCTTGTAGACAGCCGAAATAAGTTGGAGAACAAAAAGGAGAACGACCGCGCCACGAACGTACCCATAAAATACCTTTTCCGTAAACGGCATTCGCAGCAAGCGCAGGATAAAGATCACACCGAGCAGGCAGGTTAGGCACGCCAGCATCCACAGGGTTTCATTCTCAGTAGTCTGGTAGTGCAAAACCAGGAGAGACTCGAGGGCTCGCGGAGCAGCCCGTTTCCCCGCCTCACGGTCAACCAGGTAAGACTTGACGTGGGTCAGGTTGTGAACAATGTCCGGATCCCGGGGGGAGACCTTTTTCGCTTTTTCATAACAGAGAATCGCTCGGCCAAAATCTCCCATCCGAAAGTAAGTGTTTCCGAGGTTGAAATAAACCGCCCCGTTGGCGGCGCCTTTTGCAATCATGACCTCGTAGTGCGCGCCGGCCTCCTCCAATTCATCGGCTTCGTATGCCTCGTTTGCCTCGCGGAAGATTTCCCTAAGTGTTTTTCCTCGGGTCTCGTAGGCTGGAAGGACCTTTTCTCCATCTGTTGCTTCATTACTTGCAGCGACAGACTCTTGGTCTTCCTCGATAACAAAGAGACCCTGGTAATCATCCGTCGCCAAGTCGCTATCCAGAATCTGAACATTTTCCTGTGGGGGAACAGTATCCTCGCCTTGAGTCGCTGTGGCGAAACAGATGACAAAGGCTGCAAACGTTGTGACGACAATTCGCATCATGTTTTCCTGACCTGGCTTACCAGCCGCTGAACCTGCTCGAAGACCTCGCGCCGCTTTTCCGTTCCTAGATTGCCCTTTGCGAACCTCATGCTGTCGAGGTCGTCCAAGGTGCCCACCAGGGTTTTGAGTATTTCACCGTTAAGGGCAGGCCGGGCACGGCCCCTTGAAACAGCCTTCCACTCGCTGGGGTTCGAAAGAGTCTCTTCCAATTGCTGGCGTGTCATTCCCCGCGTCGAGAGACCGGTGGCTCCTGAAAGTAGTTCATGAACCGCGCTTTCCAGCTCACCGAAAAAGGTGTCGTCCTCGGTCTTCATCATTCGCTCAGCGGAGGCGAGATGTTCACGGACCGCGCCTTTGGCGTGAATCCTACGAGCAGCATCCGGATTTTTCGCCAGGTAATCTTTCCTGCGGCGGTAGACAGACAAACCAGCGAAGACCAGCCAGGGGCCGACAGTCACTCCCCAAAACAGCCCCGAGGTAATGGCAGGTCGGTTTTTGTCAGGCGACAATCGGATACCAGTCGTCTGTATATGACGAAAATCTTCCCCGGTAACCCGGATTCGCTTGCGATTTCCCCGCGCCAGATAGAACTCACCCCGCCCTTCGTCAGGGGTAACCTTCAGAGGAAATTTAGTGGTTTTCTTGGTGACATATTGCTTGACGCTCGTATCAAAGTAAGTGATCTCAATCGGTTCGAGGACAATCTCGCCTTCCTGGCGGGCGATGAGGACATAATCGTAGTGGACATTTCCGACGATTGAGTTTTGCTTGAAGGTTTGGGTGACCTTTCTTTCGGAATCAAAGATCTCAACCCACGCAGGGAAAGTTTTCTTCGGCTCGGATATGGAATCCAGGTTTCCGGCGCCGCGGATATCAACGGAGAGGGTAAACGGTTCCCCAACTGCAACCTCCCGGTCTGAAACCCTACCGCTGATATTGAATCCTTTCCCCACCGCTTTACTGAAATCAGCGGGCCGGCCTTCTTTCGGGAGAGCGTTCACTTTGATTCGGATCGGCTGAGTCAGAACCGGCCCCCGCGTGACCCTTTCGAATGGTTCAGTTCTGGCAAAGAATGTATTCCTCCGGTCACCTGTTTTCACCTGACCAGTGAGGCGGATAGGAGGAATCTCAAAGTCCCCGGGTTCCAGCGCAGTCACGATACGTCGCAGCACGAGGGCCCGATGGTATTCTTCCCCTTTCACCAGTGTTTTCTTTCCTTCAGGTTTGATCGCCACCGGTTTCGCGTAAAAATCCTTGAGCGCGCTGTCTACATTCGCGCCACAGCGTTGAACGCTCAACTGAAAGAAAAGGTGGATATCGAAGACGAACTGTTCACCCTGCCAAACCTCGGCGCTGCTGGTTTCGGCTTGGGCGAAGATCGGGCCTTTCTGGTTGGATTCGGCAGCTGCCTTCTTGGGATCCATGACAGTAACCTGGACTGGATTTGCCTCCGCGCCACCGGCCCTAATACCCGACAGAACGATCGTCCCCGGAGATCGCGCGAGTGCGTGGTAAAAAAACTGTTCCGTTCTGTAATTGTTGAGTTTACCCTTTCTCTCGAAACTAGTATCCTGGGCGTAGGTAAGATTTGTGAAATTTGGAATCTCAGGCAGGGGTACTGCGCTGCCATCCGTCATTACATGCACCTGAAATTGGAATTGGTCTCCAGTCAGGACTTTTTCGGGACACTTAACCTCGACCTTAACCACTCCGGTTTGGGCGGGTGAAGCAAATACAACCAGGAGAAGGATTGTGATTGTCAGGCGCCCTTGTTGCCCCATCGTAATTACCAATCCTTCTCGACACTCCGTTTCTGTTGTGGGCGTACCCGGGGGCGTTGTTCGGGGAGATTTTCCAGCAGGTTTTTGGCGAACTCCTCGCTGATGTTGATCGTCTGCGTGGGTTCTTCCGGGATGTCGGAGGGTTTGTCTTGCTGCTGATCGGCCTGTTCCTCACCTCCAGTCGGGGTGGGTTCCGGTGAGGCTGGATTTGGAGTCGGTGTCCCTTCCTCCCCCTGATCTTGTTGTTGCTGCTGTTGCTGCTGGTCTTGGTTCTCCTGCTGCTTCTGGTCTTCGCTGTTTTCCTCTTGATTCTCCTGCTGATCTTGCTGTTGCTGCTGTTGTTGTTCCTGGTTGGGATCGCGTCGCATCAGGTTCTTGATCTCACGACGGATAACTTCCAGGTTGTATTTGGCATCTTCGTCCTCTGGATTTCTCTTCAGGGATTCCTCGTAATCTTTGATGCAATTTTCCAGTTTCGCCACATAAATTTGGGTTGGATCCCCTTCATCCGATTGCGCGCCGGACCCAATGGCCGCCTCGAAATCTCGCTTCGCGGCCCGATACCGGGTGTTCCCCAGGTTGTAATAGGACCAGGCGGCCAAAATCGGGTCATCGGCCCGAGTCGCTCGTTGAAAGTTCTCCATCGCCTCTTCGTGCTTTTCTTCCCGATACAACGCAGAGCCCAAGTTGTGATCCAGCTCGGCTGCCAGCGGTTCGAGGTCCTGAGCCTTGATATACTCACCGGCGGCCTTCGAGTACTCCTGCCTGGCATAAGCTTCGTTTCCCGGCGCTGCGATATCCGCCTTGAAAGGGTGGGCTGAGACGCCTGCCAGGTTCGCGGCAAGCGAAAAGCCGATGACCAATCCCATTGAGATGACTCGATAATTCATGCTGCCCGGTTCTCCTCTTCAAGGATAGCAAGGTCTTTCTTGCGCCGCCGGTCGGAAAGGCAGGGTTCCAGGGCGAGAATGAGGAGGCAGATCAGCAGAGGGATCTGGAAACGTTCCTCGTAGATCGTTGTCACACTCGAATGCAATTCCTTACTCTCCTGGTCCTGGATCTCATCGTAGATTTCATTCAGTTCCAGCTGCCCACCCGTCGCCTCATACCATCGTCCACCAGTCTTGGCCGCCACCTGCTGAAGGGTGTCGATATCGAGCTTGGTGGCGATGATATCTCCCTGGCGGTCACGCTTGTAGGATTTCCCTCCGGTACTGTCAACAATCGGGATGGGAACACCACCTTGCTTGCCGATGCCAATGGCGTAAACGGTTATCCCCTGGTCGGCGAGCTCCCCGGCAAGAGCGATAGGGTCCCCTTCGTGGGATTCTCCATCGGTAATGAGGATGAGGTTCTTGTATTTCTGTTCTTCGGCGACAAAGCAACCGCCTCCAACACGCAGGGCTTCGCTCAAATCAGTACCGGGCGTGGGAAGCCAGTTAGTATCGACCTCATCCAGGAATAGAGCGGCGGCCCCATAGTCGAGTGTCAGGGGACAGAGGACCTGAGCCTCTCCCGCGAACACAACCAACCCGATACGGTCTCCATCCATGATGCTCATCAGGCTTTTAATTTCCTGTTTGGCCTTCGACAAGCGGTTGGGTACAAAATCTTCCGCCAACATACTGGCGGAAAGGTCCAGGGCGATAATGATGTCCTGCCCCGTACGCTCAAGCTTCCTAGTGCGCTCCCCAAACTGAGGGCCGAGCATCGCCACAATGAGAATAACGATAGCGACCACGATGAGCGTCTGTTTCGCAATCTGTTTACTCCTGTCAATGCTCTGAGAAAGGCGGTCAACCAGATGTTTGTTGCCAAATGTTTCCATCGCAGCAATACGCGCCTGCCACCGCGCGCGCAGGAACAGCGCGATGACTGGAACAATCAGGAACAAAACTAATAGGTCCGGCGATCCCCAACGCATGTTTGTGTTTGAATTCCTTCCTAATCTCTGTTGTATTGTGGTAGGGAGACGACACCACAACGGCAGTCTCCCGGTGGGTTACGCCTCGCGGCCAACCCACCCTACGATTTGGTCCACGTGGTTTACGGCAATACGCGGTAAACCGTCTGCGAAAGCATAACCTCCGCAAGCAATGTAAAAAGCGCCAGACCGGCTAACCAGATGAACAGCTCATCGTACCGATGTTCACCGAGGTCTTCGATCTTTGAGGTTTCCAACCGGTTAATTTCTTCAAATATCTCCCGCAGTTCGTCTTCATCACCGGCACGGTAGTAATGCCCCCCCGTCATCGTCGCCATTTCAGTGAGCATCCCTTCGTCCAACTGGACAGCCTGGCTACGCCAGGTTTTTCCGAAGATGCTGTCTACTAAGATGGGTGCTTTTCCGTCGCGTGTGCCCGCCCCGATTGTATAAAGCTTGACACCGAGCTGTTTGGCAAGGTTGGCCGCCTGGAGTGGGTCCATCTCTCCCCGGTTGTTGACCCCATCGGTTAGCAGCACAATCACTTTGCTTTTTGTTTGCGAGTTCTCGAGTCGAACCAGGCAACGCGCCACAGCCAGACCAATCGCTGTCCCATCCTCAATCGTCCCTTTCAAGGTAATCTCAACACTTTTTAGAATCTCCTGTAGGACGCCGTAATCGAGTGTCATCGGGCATTGGGTATAGGCATCCGCGGCGAACACAACAAGGCCGACACGGTCACTGCTGCGCTGTTCGACAAAATCGGCTGTGACATCCTTGGCCACATCCAGACGGCTGCGTTTTCTGAAATCGAGGTCCATAGCGGCCATGCTTCCGGAACAGTCCAGGGCAACAAGGATGTCGACTCCTTCTGTGTAGTCGTTCTGCACGTCTGAATGGCGGGACTGGGGCCGCGCCGCGGCCATTACCAGCAGCGCTAAAACGATCAGACGGAGAACAAGGACAGAGTGGCGGAGTTTGACCGACTTTGATGGGCGAATCCTCTTAAACCGGCCCAGGTCCGAGAATCGAAGCGCTCCCCTCCGGTGTTTACGCACCCATTCCCTTCCGAACAGAACGAGGGGAATAAGCGCAAGCAGGAGGAAAAAGAGTGGGTCGGCGAATCTCATGAGCTGTCAGGCCGCCTCCTTTTGCCCTTCAGTTTCGGACTGGTTATCCTGATCGATTTCGATTGCGGGTCTGCGACGAGTGTCTTGCACGACTCCTTCGCTTTTCTCCACCCATCCCAGGAGACTGGCAACCGACTGAACAGCCTTCGCGAACTTAAGTAGATCGGTTTGATCGAGGATGACATGGACATCCTCTCGCACCGAACCCACTTCGCCATTGTTCATCGTAAGAAAATCCATTACCTCTGTTGTGGTCATCTCGAGGGCAAGAAACTCGAACCGTCGTTCCAGGTATTCGCGAAGAGCTTCGGAGAGTTCCAGTCCGAACTGCTTGCAGGTCGGCTGATCCGGTTCGGTAGGCCATTCCGCCAGTCTTATCCGGAGTTCAGCCAGGCGTTCGAGAGCGACTTCATGCTCCGGGCGAGGCGGGATAACCGCTTCCGCGATCTCTTCCCGACGGCTTCTTCGCCATAAGAGGAAGGCGAGGATCAGGACAGCCAGTACCGCGAGGGCAATGGCGAGCACTCGGCCAGTCAGGATTCCCGAATAGACCGGGACAGGATCCTTCAGGTCACGCAGTTCGAGTGCTGCCTCTTCATCTTCAGGGAGAAGACTTCTGACCGATACGGAGATAGGTTGAGTCTCCAGCACCTGAGTCGCGCCGGAAACCAGTCGGATCGGAACCTGTAGGGGAGGGATTAAGTAATCTTCAGGGGTAAATGTGGAGATGGTGTATGTATCAACCATCCGGAAACGGTCACCCACCTTTACAGGTTCTCCCACCTCGTAATCGAGAATCTGAAATCCCTCGAGTCCCGTTCCCCAGGAAGGTTTATCCACCTCGACTCCCAAATCGTATTCAACAGTCAGCGTGTATTTGATCTGATCACCGATGGTAATCTCCGCTCTATCGACCTGGGCCTCGACAGAGGCTGGCGGCATGTCTTCAGCCGGGGAGGCGAAAGGCATCGAACAGAAAAAGGCTAAAAAGATTGTTCGGCGTAGTGGGTTCATTCTTCCAATCGCTAATCCTCCAACCGATCCGCATAGAGGCGAACACGATTGGTTCTAATCAATTCCTCGACCAGCTGGTCCTTTTGCAGCTCCACCCTCTCCTGTTGCATTTCCCCTCCGACGCGTTGGATCACTTCTTCAAACGGTTTCTCCTCCTCTTCGGTCTTGGAGAGGAGTGAAATTAGATGGTATCCATGATCGGTCTTGATGGGGCCGGTGACATCACCTACTTCGTTAAGCGCGAAGGCGGCCTGAACCAGTTCCGGGGATTTTCCGAACCCGGGGATAGCGACATCGAGTGGATCGAATGGTTCTTTTTTGTCCAGTGGCGGCCGTCCCAACTGGATGCGCCCCAGATTTCCTTCCTGATCCTTGGTTCGATCATCCTCCGAGAACAATGCGACAGCCTCAGCGAAGCTCGAACCTGCTTCGATGCACCCTCCCGCCACAGCAGCTCCAGTCGCGTCAGAAACGAGGATATGCGCAACCTCGACTGCCGCCGGTTCTTTGTAGTGGTCTTTATGCGCTTCAAAAAAAAGTTCGAGGTCAGACCGGTCAAGTGATACCTTTTCGTGAACCTCCGCCTGCATCAGCCTGGAAGCGAGGATACTGTCCTCAATGGTTTTGATCTGCCTTCGCACCTCCGGTTCACGGTCGTATCCTTTCCGGCGCGCGGCGCCGGCGAAGAGTTCGGTGCTGATCATTTCCTTTAGAAACTTCTTTTTGCCATCAGGTTCGGGGAATTGTGAGTCTCTGGCGTATTCTGGAAGTTGGGCCCATAGCT
>Ga0310121_10002934_pt1 | contig 15915 bp, 16 predicted proteins | sample CB27_Tmax_986_MG_FD_203504 | JGI IMG/M metagenome (GOLD analysis project Ga0310121, IMG submission 203504) | Marine microbial communities from Western Arctic Ocean, Canada - CB27_Tmax_986 | ecosystem: Environmental > Aquatic > Marine > Oceanic | place: Canada: Western Arctic Ocean | collected...
AGGGTTACAGGAAATTAATTGGGATAAAATTAACGAATTAGATAACTTAAAAGAGCACCAAGAATTCTTACTTAAACTACTAACTAATAAGGATTCTTTCATAAGAAAGAAGATTATAGAGCAAAATCTTAGTTTTTTGAACACAAGACTTAAATATTACTTACAAAAACTAGGTCTTCCACATTATGTAACTTTCTTAAGTGATTTATCAGTAGAAATTACAGAACATGGTAGAGATTTAGATTTTGATAACTTGTCAAGAGGAGAGCGAAACAGACTTATCTTAGGATTAAGTTTCTCGTTTAGAGATATTTTTGAATCCATGAATACACCAATAAATTTATTGTTTATTGACGAACTTATAGATTCAGGTATGGATATAAGCGGAGTTGAATCTGCGTTAGCTGAGCTAAAAAGAATTACAAGAGATAGAAATAAGAATATATTTTTAATATCACACAAAGACGAACTTGTGGGAAGGGTAAATGATATACTTAACGTAGTCAAGGAAAATGGATTTACCACGTTTAGTTGTGATAAGGAGGTTTTAGAGCATGCCTAATGCTCAGACAAAATTTTTTATAGCGGCTCCATTTGGAAATTACTTAAACTTCGAAAATGCTATCAGTGTTAAAGGTAGCTATACAATGTTGCATAGACCTGGTCTAATTAAGCAACTTATTAAAACACTTAGATATGATTTTAATAAAAAAGGTTGGAAAAACGAATTAGGACTTCGTAATCCGGGTATAAGACGAGGTCTAAATAAATACAAACATAATGACAGAGAAGTTATTAGCATTGCCGCAATACTACCAATTGATTGGGAAGACTTTGCACGAATAATACCAGATTATATAAACTTAGAACTCAATCTAAGTTGTCCAAACACAGATAAAGTAGAAATTAATTATAAAACACTTACTAAGTTTTACAATGCGTTTTGGGATAATAAAAGACAATGGTGTATAGCCAAAATATCGCCCCTATCTACAGAGGACGAAATCAAACGGTTATTAGACATTGGGTTTGGTCAGATTCACTGTTCCAACACCCTGCCTATTATTGGCGGAGGGTTGAGCGGAAAAGAATTGATGGCTTACACAATGAAACACATCGATTTCCTGAAGACAAATTATCCCTCAGTGAAGATTATTGCAGGAGGCGGAATTAACCATATAGATATTGTTAATTTTTACAAAGGCAAAGGCGCGGATTATTTCAGTTTAGGAACTGTTTGTTTTACACCTTGGAAATTACGCAAAATACTCAATGCCTAGTAAAAGCAAAATTAAAGGTAGTTCATTTGAACGAGATGTTGCAAAAGAATTATCTGAACTGTACGACGAAAGTTTTGTAAGAACTCCGTCGTCGGGAGCTTATGTTGGTGGCTCTAATGTCGCAAGGAAAAGTTTTCTATCCGAGGGTCAAATACAATCCTTCAGAGGAGACATAATACCTCCCGACGATTGGAAGTACTTTAACGTGGAATGCAAATCATATGCTGATTTTCCATTTCATCAATTACTACATCGTGGAGATGTTAGATTACTAGACGAATGGTCAGAACAATTATTAGATGTATCTGAAGAAAATGACTTAAACTTACTAATACTAAAATTTAATCGCAAAGGCAAATATATAGGCTTTCAAAAAAAACTTTTAAACTCTTCATTCTCAACTCATAGGCATATTATATACAAAAAATGGGCGATCACAGGCTATTCAGATTTTTGGGAGTTAAACCAAAATTCTGTAAAATACCTTTCATTGAATGGTATTCCACAGCCACTATTGTCGTAAGACCGGTTGAGGACGGGTACGCCCGTTCAGATCTCCGTTGGCAAAAGCAGAAAACAACGAGCAGGCTCTCCTGACAACTTTGGAACCTGCAAGGCTAGTAAGGTAGTTCTAATTGCTTTACACAAGCCTGCGTTGGTAAGCAGAACATAAAAGGGTACAGCCTAACCGCCCTTACCTATATTTTGACAACGAAATTTTCGTCCTCAAAAGGTTGTTCTATTAGAATGTGCTATGTCCGAAGGAAATAGTTAACTTAGCCGTAAACAGGCTAAGTGTGACTAGACTCTCAGGAAATAGTTAAAATTTAGTTAAATACAATATAAGGTATAATTGATCTGAAGAAACTTGTTTCTGAAAGATCCGATGAGCGTTTTAGCTCATCGTAAATAGCGTAGATATGAAGATAAACAAAATAATTACAGAGTTTGATACTCCTCAGATTTATTGTGATATGGATGGTGTTCTAGCTGATTTCCATAAGTACACAATGTCTTTAGTTGGTGATAACTTTAACAATAAAGATTGGCCTGACATGCCTGGTGATATATTTCTTAGATTACCTCCTATGTCCGATGCTCATACTTTATGGAATTTTATAAAACCTTATAATCCTATCATTTTAACAGCTAAACCTAGAGATGAATTTAGAATTCCTACTGCTGAGGCAGATAAAAAGAAATGGATGCAACAACAATTTGGGCATTCTCCGGATAAAATTAATGTAGTTTATAGAAATGAGAAACAACATTTTGCAATAAATGGACAAGACAACAGTCCTAATCTTTTAATAGATGATCATAGAAAAAATATAGCAGAATATAATTCTGCTGGTGGGATTGGAGTTTTACACACTTCAGCTAATAGTACAATTAGACAACTTAAACAAATAGGTTATAATTGATCGTTAGTCGGTTTTCCGGCTTCGGCCTTTAATTTTTCAGTTAATGTAGATACGAGTATGTCCCGTTCTTTAATAGACATATGCCAGGCTTCTTGGTAGCCAATATTAGCATATATTACTAATTGCGAAATCTCTTTAATTATGGCCTCTGCATCCTTTTCGTGTTTTTCTAGAAAAGGACCGATTTCGTGGTCATCTAGACGCAAAAGCCTTAGCCGAAAAAAGAAGTAGGATCAAAATCAAGATCAGATGAAAATTCTTCATTACATTTCGAACAAGTATGTTGAAAATTATTGTTTATTTTTTCTTGATTTAATGTTTCAACAAAATCGCGCATTGTGTCGTATGTTTTTTTATCGGTATTAATTACCCATTCTCGAATATGTTCTTTATCAGTAACAATTATATCATTGGGTAGTTCGACTTTTATAATAGAATCGGCTAAAAGATTAAAATGTAAAGCGGTTATCTTTGCAAAACCTGCGGCTAATTGTTTTATCGAATCTTCCTCAGACTGTGACGAAGATTCAAGTTTAGCAGTTAGCATTGATTGTTCAAATGTTGCTATAGCTATTCTAGTATGTAACGCTAATGTATACGGTTTTGTATAAATTAATGCGTCTTTAATAGATATTGTGTTATTTGTAGTAATACCATCAATGTTGTCTAATAAACGAGAAATATCATATGTTAACTCGTCTCTATTTTCACAACTAGGACAGGTAGCAAATACATTCATGTCATTACCATATGTAGCAATGCGTAATCCGACTAGTATAACAGAAAGATCAGGTAATGGAATTTCTTTAGGGTTTTGTACCCCTGGAACACAATTAGATATAACTTTTATTAAACTTTCACCATTGAGTAATGCATCGGGTGATTTGAAATGCATCTCATCTTTAGCTGACATCGGTAATATTTCGATTTCTCCTGTTGAAGAAAGGGCAATATCCTCGTCATAATAATTTCCTTCACTAGGAAGTTTAATATATATGCCGGGTTTTTTAAAATATTCAGATAATGGGTTTTCAGACATTTTCCTCCAATAAATACTATAATGCTTAAAGTAATATTTATATAGGTATATAATGGCTCAACAAACATTTAATGTACAAGGAATGGGTAACATTCCGCTGTTTGCATTAGAATCTACTGCTCAACAAATATCCGCCGCAATACAAAGTGTTGCTATAAATACCCAAGTTCTTGCCTCAATTAATGCAGGAACAAAATTCGCAGGTACACAACAACAAGTTATTGCAAGTATGAGCAAAAACGTGAATCAAGGAATTCACGAAATGCATCATGTGGGAATTAGGGGATTAAACAAATCATTTTTATATGGTACAAATATGATTGCTACCTCATTGGGCCAAAAATTAGGTGAATTAACAAATTTATCAAAAGGCATGGATCGATTGGCTACATTGTTTAAACCAACCGCGTCTGGAGGTATTTTTTCTTCGCTGATAGGTACACTTGGTACCACAGGAGGAAACTTAAACCTATTCGGCAAATTATTAGGTAAATTTGCTCTGCCATTACAACTGGCAGGAGTAGCTATAACAGGTATACTTAATGTAGCAGAAGGGTATAGAAAAAACTTATTAGATCTAACAAACTACGGAACAGGATTTGGCACAAGTATATTATTGTTAGAACAACAATTGGCTTCAGCAGGTGTTACAATAGATGATTATGCACTTGTTGTCCAGGAACATGGTGTTGCCGTAAGAAATTTAGGTACAAATGCTATGGATGCGGCTGCAAATTTTTCTAGTTTAGCTAGAACAGTTAGAGATACTGCAAAAGAATTTGGAGCATATGGTTTAACAAATCAAGAACTTAATCAATTTACTGCTGAATATTTAGAAATGCAACGTCAACGTGGAGTTACAGGCGAAAATGCGGCATTAGGAGTTGAAAAAGCGTTTCGAACTTTAGCAATACAAACAGATGCAATGGCTAGGCAAACAGGTAGAGATAGACGTGAAGCCTTGCGAGCAGGAATGCAAGCAGGAGGTACAAGAGGAGTAGCACGTAGAGCTAGGGCATTAGGTGACGGAGGCGAAGCATTCACAGCAAATGTACAATCATTGGCCGCTATGATGACACAAACCATGGGCGAATCTGCACCAGCATTAGTAGATGCTATGACACAAGCCGCGGCAATGGGAACAGGATTAGAACTAACCGATATGCGAGAGTTTCTTTCTATGAGTGGTGAAGCAGGAGGCCGGTTAAATGAAATTATAAGAAACATAGATCAAATGTCGCCAGAAGAAATGTCACGGGCCTATGAAGATTTTGGAAACCAATTAGCAAGGCAACGAGATCAACGCGATCAGCAAGGTCAAGAAATATTAGCAATGAATAATGAAGCGGCTCGAAGATATGCCGATTTAATTGTTGATTATAAAAATATAACAAATCTTGCAGAGCAAACTAAAGAGTTCCAAAAAAAATCAAGTGATACAACAAAATTAGCATCAGAATCAACTAAAGAATATGTTACAGGTCTTCAACAATTATTAGGAGCATATGAACCTGCAATGAAAGATGTTGAAGCAGGACTTAAAGGAGTACGGGCAAAGGTGTTAGACCCGATGGCAGGATTAGTAGATGACTTTTCTAGAGGCTTAGGCAAATTAACTACAACACTAAGAGAATGGGCAGTCCCGACAGTAATGGTAGGTGGGAAACGAGAATTAAGAGATAACGGATTACTAGAAATCTTTAAGGGCATGGAAGATAATCTAAAAATAATAGCAGGTGATATGATCAAAGGAACTAATCTTTCCAAGGATACCCTAGAAGAAATTAAAGCAGAAAATAAAAGAAAAAATACTCAAGGAGCAACATTAGTTCCTTAACAATCTACACACAAGATAAATATTAAAAACAGAGAAATTATATGAGTTGGAAAAAACACTTTACAGTTTATAAATTTGCAAATCAACAGGGCAACCAATCCGGTGGTCCACCTGCAGGCAGATATAGTAAATTTTCAAATTATCTGCCAGAAGTATATAGCGGACAACCAAACAGAGTTGAACGTTATTTTCAATATGATCAAATGGACACGGATTCTGAAATTAATGCGGCATTAGATACTATTGCAGAATTTTCTACCCAATTTGATGATGACCAAAGAATACCGTTTAACATTAAATGGAATGACGATTCAACTGAATCAGAAGTTTCGGTTCTTGAAAAAACACTTAGCCAATGGAATAGAATAAACGAATGGGATAAACGTATTTTTAGAATTATGAGAAGTACTTTAAAATACGGAGATCAGTTTTTCGTTAGAGATCCAGAAACTTATGTATGGATGTGGATTAATCCGGCAGATGTGCCTAAAGTTATAATCAATGATTCAGAAGGTAAAAAAATCGAACAGTACGTAGTTAGAAATTTAGACCTAAATTTACAAGACAAGACCGCGTCAACTATTCTTCAACACAACGAACAGTATATGAGTGTAAGCTCTATGATGTCAGGTGGTGTAGTTAATCGAGGTGCATACGGCAGTGGCGGCATGAACACCGGCACATCCGCCCAACAAGAAGAATTTGGTATAGATGCTAATCATGTTATACATTTGTCGCTTACTGAAGGAATGGATCCAAATTGGCCGTTTGGTACAAGTATATTAGATCCATGCTTTAAAACATACAAGCAAAAAGAACTGTTGGAAGATTCAATTATAATTTATAGAGTACAACGAGCTCCGGAACGTAGAGTATTTTATATAGATGTAGGAAGCATGCCTACACATAAAGCAATGAGTTTTGTTGAACGGGTTAAAAATGAAATCCATCAACGTAGAATACCAAATAAAACAGGCGGTGGTAGTAGTATAATGGATGCAAGTTATAATCCATTATCAATTATGGAAGATTATTTCTTTGCCCAATCTGCAGAAGGTCGTGGATCTAAAGTTGAAGTATTGCCAGGAGGCGAAAACTTAGGACAAATAGATGATTTAAAATATTTTACAAATAAACTTTTAAGAGCATTAAGAATTCCTAGTTCTTACCTTCCAACAGGTCCAGATGACGGAACTGCTAGTTTTGTTGACGGAAGAGTCGGAACCGCATTTATCCAAGAATATCGATTTACAAAATATTGCCAACGATTACAGCAATTACTTGGTCCACTTTTTGATAAAGAATTTAAAATGTTTTGTAAATTTAAAGGAATAAATGTCGATTCTTCAATCTTTGAATTACAGTTTATGGATCCACAATCATTTAGTCAATATAGACAAATTGAAATTGAAGGTGCAAGAGCAGGCGTATTTAATCAATTAGCAGAAATTCCGTATATGAGTAGACGATTTGCTCTTAAAAAATACTTAGCCTGGGAAGAAGATGACATAGTAGAAAATGAAACTATGTGGAAAGAAGAAAATCCCGATAAAATACCAATTGGTTCAGAAGGTACAGGCGGCGGCGGATCAACCGATACATTAGGAGCAGTAGGATTACGACCACCTGATTTAGAAGCACCAGGAGAGGATACATTACCAGAGGAAGGATTTGAAGGTGAAGAACAACCCGACATGGGAGGAACCGAATCACCAATTAGTGGAGCAGAAGGAACCCTACCACCAGGAGAAGTACCACAATGAGATATACTGAATTAAGAGAAGAATATGATGCAACGTTAGATGAATATACTGTAGCAGATATTGATGAAACCCGTAGACCAAGATTAACTTTGAAACATTTAAATCGGTTACGAAAAATGCGTGAACTGAAAAAAGTAGAAATGGAACAAAGAGAGAACTTTTATAATGTAATCTACGGAAGACCTACTGAAATGCCCCAAGTTTGATCCGAAAAATTCAATTTTTTGACCGTTTTCCTACTTTTTTGAATTTCTATAGTAAATAACATACATGAAAATGTTATCGTGTCTTTTCTTAAAACATTTATTAATTAGGAGATAGGAATGTCAGCAAAGGAAAAACTAGAACAAGTCCTCGAACATTTAATCAACGAGGAAGGTGAAAAAGCTAGTGACCTCCTTCACGACGTTTTTGTAGAAAAAGCTCGCTCTATCTACGAAGGCTTAATCGAAGAAGATGAAGCAGTCGAAGAAGAAGTTGAAGATGTAGAAGAAGCAATTGCAGGCGACGTAGCCGACGATTTTGTAAACGATATTCAAGCCGATACAGACGAAATTGAGTCCGAAGAAGTATTTTCAGAAGACGATTTGGAAGATGAAGAAGGCGATGAAATGATCGAACCAGAAATGGATGCAGAACCGGAAGGTGGCGACGAAGCAGTTGAAGATGCTTTTATGAACGTTGAAGACGCACTCGACGAACTCAAGCGGGAATTTGCCGCTATGATGGGAGACGAAGGCGAAGCTGATATGGGCATGGAAGAACCTACAGACGACGAAGAAATGGGTGCTATGGTTGACGCAGAAGAAGAACTTATGATGTCAGCTGATAACAACCAGGACGACGACGAAGAGCTGGAAGAAGACTATGAAGACCTCGAAGAGGGTCATGATATGGCAACAGTAACTGAACCATCAAATAAAGAAGGTTCGGATGCTAAAAACAAAACAAGTCCTACAGCAGGCGCAAACCCAATGGATTCCGGAGGACGATCTGCCGTTAAAATGAAAGACGGTGGTGAAGGCAATCACGGAACTAGTGGTGTAAGCGAAGATAATGCAGGAAATGTTAATACTGTCCCAGGTAAGGCCGATGGAGATGGCGGAAGCGCCGCACCTTCAGCACAAGAAACCGAAGGGTCAGATGCTAAAAACAAAAAGTCACCGATGGGAAGTTAATTTATCGGTGAGATAATTATAATATAAAGGGTTAAGATGCATCGTACTTTGAATGAAACGCTTACATATGAACAAGCAGGGTTACTAATCGAGTCTCGCGAAGGCCCGACAGGTAAAGATCTGTATATGGGCGGTGTTTTTATTCAAGGTGATGTTAAAAATCAAAACCAAAGAGTTTACCCAGTAAATGAAATCGGTAAAGCAGTTAAGTCTCTTAGAGAAAAGTTAAACGGAGGATTTTCAGTCCTCGGTGAAGCAGATCATCCAGAAGACTTAACAGTTAATCTAGATCGGGTATCACATATGATAACCGAAATGGATATGCAAGGAGCCGATGGAGTAGGTAAACTAAAAATACTACCAACACCAATGGGTAATATTATAAAAACCCTATTGGAAAGTGGAGCGAAACTAGGTGTTAGTTCCAGAGGTAGTGGAAATGTTGACGATGGCGGTCGTGTTTCAGATTTTGAAATAGTGACCGTTGATATTGTTGCCCAACCGAGTGCGCCTGATGCGTACCCAGATCCTATATATGAACAGGTACAGAGATACAAATCTTGTAAAAGTTTAATGGATTTAGGTGAAGCAGTTAGGACAGACAAGCGGGCACAAAAACATTTACAAAAAGAGGTTGTTAAGTTTATTAGCAATCTTTAATTAGGAGAACATAAATGGCAGATGCTTTTGAGGAATTATTAGGTTCTGATGTTCTTTCAGAAGATGTTAAATCGGCATTATCTGAGGCATGGGAGAAGAAGGTTAGTGAGTCGCAAGACAAGATCAAAGCTGAACTCCGAGAAGAATTTGGACAACGTTATGAAAATGACAAAGGCCAAATTATTGAAGCCATGGATAAGATGCTCAATGATTCTATAAAAACAGAAGTAGAAGAGTTTGTCTCAGATAGACAAAATCTTGCAAACGCTACTGTTGGTTATAAGAAAAATATTAAAGAGCATGCCGAGGTCCTAGATAAGTTTCTTTTAGAAGAACTTAAAAAGGAAATAACAGAGCTTCGGGGGGATAGGACCAACCAAAGCACCAATTTTAAAAAGTTAGAAGGTTTTGTAATAAAACAACTAACAAAAGAGTTGAATGAATTTCATACTGATAAGAAATCTGTTGTAGAACAGAAGGTAAAATTAGTAAAAGAAGGAAAACAACTTATAGCAAATGCCAAGAAAGATTTTGTTAAAAAAGCCGCAGAAAAAGTAGAGAAAGTTGTTGAATCAGCTGTTCAAGGCGAACTTACAGCCTTGAGAGATGATATCAAATCCGCCAGAGAAAATAACTTTGGTAGAAAGATTTTTGAAACTTTCGCGGCAGAATTTATGACATCTTATTTGGCAGAAGGTACACAATTGCGTAAATACGGCAATAAAATTTCTGAACTTGAAAAACAAATCGAGGAGAATAATAAGTCTCTTACCGATAGTAAAGTTCAAATTGCCGAAAGTGAACGCAAAGCAAATATTGCCGAAGATTTAGCTAATCGGCAAAAACAACTGAGTGAACTGCTCGATCCTTTAGCTAAGGATAAAAAGGAGATTATGGAAGACCTACTTGAATCAGTGAAGACTGACAAATTAGGAAAGGCCTTTCAAAAATATCTTCCGGCAGTTATTAATGAAAAAGTGATTCAAAAAACTGATAAATCAGAAAAGAAATCACTTATAGAAAGTAAAACAATTACACCGGCGAAAAAGTCTGTAAGAACAGGTAACAAAGAATTTCCTATTCACATCGGTAATGAAACACCAGATGCGGATAAAGAAATTGGTAACCTGCGAAAACTAGCCGGACTAGATAATTAATTAGGAGATTATTAATGGCAGACGCACTATTTGAGTCTAACTGGCAAGCAACAAAAGATGCCCTTACTGACGGACTCGAAGGTAACAAAAAAGTTGTTATGGAAACAACACTTGAGAATACACGAATGCAACTGACTGAGGCCGCGGGAGCGGGCGCAACAGGAGCAGGAAATGTAGCTACTCTTAACAAAGTTATTCTTCCGGTTATCAGACGGGTAATGCCTACGGTTATCGCTAACGAAATAATTGGCGTTCAACCGATGACAGGTCCAGTCGGACAAATTCACACATTGCGTGTGAGATATGCTGATTCTAAAGATGGTGTCACAGCAGGTACAGAAGCACTTAGCCCTTTTAATATTGCTAAGAGCTATTCTGGAGACGCAGGCGCTGACGGAAGTACAGCAGGATCAGGCGCGGCAGCGCCAACAAGCGATTTAGAAGGCACAGCAGGCAACAAATTGTCTATTCAAATATTGAAGCAGACAGTTGAAGCTAAAACACGCAGGCTTTCCGCACGTTGGACATTTGAAGCCGCACAAGATTCGAGTTCACAACATGGTATAGACGTTGAAGCAGAAGTTATGGCCGCTTTAGCACAAGAAATTACCGCTGAAATTGACCAAGAAGTTATTACTTCTTTGTTTAGTTTAGCTGGTACTGGTGCTGGTCTTGCTTTCAATCAAAGTGGAACCTTTACAGGTACGCCTCACTATGTTGGTGACGAACATGCAGTAGTTGCAATTCTTATTAACCAAGCCGCGAACTTGATCGCAGCCAGAACAAGGCGTGGCGCAGGAAACTGGATAGTTATTTCACCGAGTGCTCTTACAGTACTACAAAGTGCAACAACTTCAGCTTTTGCAAGAACAACAGAAGGCACATTTGAAGCACCAACTAATACAAAATTTGTTGGTACATTGAATAGCTCAGTTCGTGTATATGTTAATCAATATGCCGCGGATGACAATATTCTTGTAGGTTATAAAGGACCAGGCGAAATGGATGCCGCATCTTTTTATTGCCCATACGTTCCGCTGATGAGTTCCGGGGTCGTGCTTGATCCTAGTTCATTCGAACCAGTCGTTTCATTTATGACACGATATGGTTACGTTGAGCTTACTAACCAAGCATCATCCTTGGGTAACGCAGCCGACTATCTTGAAAAGATAGCAGTTTCAAACCTAACTTTCATTTAAAAAGAAAGTTTATTTTTACGAAAGAAGGAGTCAGATTAATTTTTGGCTCCTTTTTTCTTCTTCTTTATTCCTTGCACATTTATTCTTTAGATAAATATTAATTAATAGGAGTCTGGAATGTCAGTAAATATTGACCACCAAAAAAATTCGTTAGTACCATCAACAACAACGTTAGATATCGATACCACAGGATCATTAGTTTTACCAAAAGGTACTACTGCTCAACGGTATCCAGCGGCAAAAGAAGGAGCTTTTCGAGTTAATACTGAGACCTCTGGAGAATTTTATCCAGAAATTTTCCTTAACAGCGGATGGTCTCAAGTTATACAAGTATCTGAAGCACCTAGTTCAGGTTATTTTATAAAACATAACGGAACAAAATGGGAAGCGACTGCAATAACTACCGACGATGTACCAGAAGGTACAACTAACAAATATTTTACTGCCATCCAAGCCAATGCATGGTTTGATACAAAAGATACAGATGATTTAACTGAAGGAACTACTAATTTATATTTTACAACTGTACGAGCAAGAACATCTATTTCGGGTACAGGAGATATAAGTTATAACAATAGCACAGGTGTTATTTCTTTTAATAATACATCAGAATATGTTACGAAAACAGACGGAGATACTTGGTACCATCCAATGGGTGGAACATCGTCTATAGATTTTGCTGTTAAAGATTTAACAGTTCACGGAACAAGTACTGTTATAAATTCTACTATTTTAACAATTGCAGATCCAGTATTTGCTATAGGTCAAAATACTGTTACCCAAAATAAAGATAGAGGAATTGAATTTAAATACAACGACGGAACTGCTAAAATTGGATTTTTTGGACAAGATTTTGATACAGGCTTATTTTCTTTTTTTACTGATGCAACAAACACATCGGAAAATTATAGTGGAACAATAGGTGGGTTTGATTTAAGTGGTACTTCAATAAAAAAACTTAGTGATGTTAAAAATGTAACTCCGACAAACAATGATTTTTTTAAATACGATTCGTCAGGCACACCAGGATGGACAACAGCAACAATAAGTTTAAATGATATGACTGATGTAAGTGCCGCATCACCAACAGTAGATCAAGTTTTAAAATATGATGGAAGTAATTGGGTACCTGGAACTGATATAGCAGGTGTAACAGAAGGAGATGCAATAGCATTTGCTATTGCTTTAGGAGGATAAAATGGCAAGTAGTTTTAAAAATAAAACAGCAACAATCGGAACTGCTAATACAGACCAAACATTGTATACAGCACCAGGTAGCACTTCGGCGGTTATACATGGTCTTTTTATGGCAAATACACATGCTTCATCTAATGTAAATATTACATTAAAGTTAGTAGATAGCAGTAATTCAAATGCCGAAACAAAAATATTAAATGCGGTACCAATACCACCAAACACAACATTATCAATGGATAAACCTGTTAACTTAGAAACAGGTGATAAATTGTTTGTTCAAGCATCAACAACTGATTGTGAAATCACAGCAAGTATTCTGGAATTATCGTAATGTCTTATTTAGGTCCTGGTGATATACAAACAAGAGTAGCATGGGCTGATGTTTATAGTATACCTGAATATTCTGCCCAAACAATAACAGGATCAGGAGCATTTGTTTATACCCTTGACTCAACACCAACTGGAGTAAACAGTATTGATGTTTCGATTGATGGTGTTACCCAAGTACCAACAACCGATTTTACTATAGATGCTAATATTCCAAATATATCATTTACTACAGCATTAAACTCTGGTGAAAAAGCATTGGTGGTATATAGATCCAAGGTTCCACCATCAGGTCTAGCAGGTACTGGTTCAAATGTTGGAGATGCTACAGGTATCGGTGTTTTTAAAACAAAAAATTTAAACGATTTAGAATTTAAAAAACTAAAAGCAGGAACAGGGATTTCAATAGATGATGGCAACACATATGCTGATACAATTTTAATAACTAGCACCGGAGCCGGAAGTTCAACACAACTTACTTGGAGAAATATTGCAATAACAGGTATTGCAAATCAATCTTCTCTTACTGCTGATATTATAAATGATACATTAACATTACATGCTGGCGCAGGTATGGCTATTACCACCGACACAAGTAATGATACTATAACATTTACTAGTACTGGCGGGGGTAGTGGAGGCGGAGTTAGTGCATTTTTAGGTCTATCAGACACCCCTAATTCATATGCTAATAATTCTAATTATATAATAAAAGTAAATTCTTTAACCAATGCAATCGAATTTGTAGATATATCAGGTGATGTTGATATGTCATCAACTGGTGCTGTAACTATCCAAGATAGTTTTGTAACAGGAAATACAGAAGTTACAAGTGTTACTAATTCTGATGTAGTATTATTACATGATGGTAGTTCTTATAAAAAAATAACAGCAGGTATATTAACAAAAGGCGAAGGATCAACTACAATCATAGAAGGAAATACTAAAGAATATTGGTTGTTAGGAGCCGTTACTACTAATACATTTACAGAAATATTTGTTGGTGGAATTACAAATACTAGAATATCTATACCCGAAAATAGTACAGTAACAGTTCGCATCATGGCATCAGCAAGACGTACTGGTTCTTCTACATATAAGTATGGTGGTTGGGAAGCAACAGCAATGTTAAGCAATGATGCTGGTACTACAGCATTAAATGGTACAGTTTCAAAAACAGCAATATATGCTGATACTGGTTATGATATACAGATAACAGCAGATGATACAAACGATAGTTTAAAAATAGAAGCAAAAGTTCCTACTGGTGAAGAAGCAAGTTTTTTTGTTACCGCTAGACTAACAATAGCAACTTCTGCAACTGTCGTAACTACCTCAGAAGATAGAGGATTAGTAACAGATTCAAGCACATCGAATTCGTTGATACACACATCGGGCAATGATGCAGGAGCTATAACAGATAGTAATATTGCCGAATCAGATGATTTTGGTTCTATATAAGGAGAAATTTAAATGGCAATTAGAGTTCAATTTCGACGCGGTACTTCAAACGAACATAGTACGTTTACCGGAGCCGCGGGCGAAGTAACCGTTAATACAGAAAATAAATCGTTAGTTGTACATGACGGAAGTACAGCAGGAGGATCAGAAGTAATTTTTAAAAATTTAACTGACACTCCAACCGATTATGGAACTGCAAGTCAAGTTTTAACTACTTCAGGAAGTGCCCTTTCGTGGTCAAGTCTTGGCTCTACTTACCAAACAATATCACCGACAAACACTGACCCGGGATATTCTTGGGATGAGGTTGCTAATCCAGCAGATATTACATCAGCAAGCCCAACACAAGCCGTGCTTTTAGTTGGCGGAACTAATGTAACTATAGGATCTAATGTAGCAAACCATGCTATAAAAATAACTGCGGCAACGGAATTAAGTGGCGATGCAACACCACAACTTGGCGGTAACTTAGATGTAAATAGTAATTCAATTACTTCGGCAACAAATGGTAATGTTGTATTAGATCCGCATGGTACTGGGATGGTACATATAGCAGGTAATGCAACTCGACCAGGCGAATTACGAATTTTTGAAGATACCGACGACGGGTCTAATTATATTGGATTAAAAACAGGAACAGTAGGTACAAGTTTAACATATACATTACCGGTAGCAGATGGATCAAATGGTGATGCTCTTGTTACTAATGGTAGTGGTACTTTAAGTTTTACAACTATATCAGGCGGCGGGTCGTCAACATTGGCGGCATTAACTGATACAACTATTACAGGTCCAGCAAATACTGAAGTTTTAACATATAATGGTAGTGCTTGGGTTAATTCAGCGGCAGGTAGTGGGTCACCAGGAGGAGTAGATACACAAGTTCAGTTTAATGATGGTGGATCAACATTTGGTGGCGATGCAGGATTTACATATAATAAAACAACTGATGTTGTAACAGCAGGATCATTTGCAACGACTGCGGCAGGTACACCAACGTTATCAAGTAATACCGGAGTTGAAATTTCTGCAACCAGTGGTAGTATTACTGCAACAACAATAACAGGCGGAATGGTTTTACCTCGGTTAACTACTACCCAGCGAGGTACTATTGGTACAAATGTTGATGGAATGGTTATTTATAATACGTCTACCAATAAATTTCAAGGTAGAGCCAACGGTGCGTGGGTTGATCTACATTAATAGGATATAATAATGGCATCACCCCCTGGATATCAGTATGTTTTATGTTATTTAACGGTACCCGATGACTTATTAAAGTCAACTGAAGGAAATTTAACAACTAAATCAATATACGCAGATTTAGCAGAGAGATATGAAGCAGATTCGATATATGATTTAGGTACTGTAGTTTCGTTAGGTGGAGAAAAAG
>Ga0310121_10002935_pt1 | contig 15913 bp, 14 predicted proteins | sample CB27_Tmax_986_MG_FD_203504 | JGI IMG/M metagenome (GOLD analysis project Ga0310121, IMG submission 203504) | Marine microbial communities from Western Arctic Ocean, Canada - CB27_Tmax_986 | ecosystem: Environmental > Aquatic > Marine > Oceanic | place: Canada: Western Arctic Ocean | collected...
GATTAAGGATTCTTGTCGCGCGGAGCGGCGACAAGAATCAAGAGTTGAAGTAAATCCGGGGTTCAGTGGGCTTTGGATTCCCAATGGGTTTTTTGGAGAAAGGGAGGGGCTATCCAAAGGAGGGACGAGAGGATTCGAGGGTCAGCAGAGGGGGGATGAAGGGTTGGAGGGGCTTCGCTGGGGCCAAGGAGGGGTGGTGAAAGCTGAGGCCAGACACAAGAGTGGTGGACCGCTGTGCGAAGGGCACAGCAGGAGGAGAGGGGGAAGCCGGGAAAGACAAGAGGTGGGAGGCCAAAGGTAGCTTGTGGTTCAAGGGCCATAGCGCAAGGGTTTCACGGAGCCAGCCTCCTCCTCTGGGGTTGCCGTTGCGGTCCCGGGACAGCGTGTAGGTGTGGGGTCTGGGGTGAAGCAATACCTGATACACGTTAGAGGCCACGTAAAGCGATCCGCCGGCGGGCTGATTCAGGCAAATGGGAGTGGTGCCGACGATCCCTCGGACATGGATGATCTTTTCCCAGCCACGGCCAGCGTCTTGCGACCGCAGATGCGGACATCATTGTTGTCGGGCTCACGTCCTTCTCTCACACAGAAGAGGAGCGATCCGTCTCGGTCCCGTACCACGCTAGGCTCGAAGGAGTTGTCGAGGGGGGAAACAGGGGTGATATTGATCGCAGCCCAGCGTCCCTCTTGACGCCGCCATCGGACCAGAACGGCACCACTAATCAGCTCTTTCTCAGACGCTCCCCTCGCCAGATTGCTGGCCTCTGATAATCTGCTCCCCACCATGCCCATGATCAAGTCTTCGCCATCGGCAATGGCCGGGCCCAGGCCTCGGTTCCCAATCTGCCACCCGGCAGCAGCTCGGTTTCAGCAATCTTACGTGTTTCGGTGACTTTGAACTCCTTCCCATCGTATTGATACTGCTGTACTTCAAAGTAGTTATGGTACTCGTCTCCCATAAAGGGCCCGATACCACGCGGGTCGGTGGTCCACCACACATCACCTCGGATCTGGTCCCCCACGGCCGCCAGCCAGGATAGCGCGCTGGCCACTCCAAAACCGGTGCCGGCGTGCGGATGGGGAGCTCCGTCCTTCCCCAATGCCCCCAAGAGGACGAACCCCGGCTGGACGGGATACTTGACCATGATAGATGGCTTCCCGGAAGGCTTCGAGTTGGGATTGGGCTCCTTGTGATTTCGGGAGACGACCACGGCCCTCTTTGCGCTGATGTCGGAAAGGTCATCGAAGAGGATCACATCGGTTCCGATCTCGAAGTCGATTCCAGGCCCGTACTCCCGGCGGATATGGCAGAACAGTCCTGCCTCAGTGGGTCCGATCTGGAGGGAAAAACCAAGACCATATCTCCAGGTTCGGTCCTTCGGCTGGCTGGGAGGAACCTTGAAATCGGCACCGTCCCGGTTAATCCCGATGATGCTAACTCGTCCTACCGACGATCCTGATTGCGCATGTCCGATTCCAGCCAACAGGACGATTAGTCCCGAGCTGCAAGCTAGGACTCCTCTCAGCTTCTGCATCTTGATACCCTTCTTGCCTGCGATCTCATCCTCGTCAGAGCTCCTTCCTGGAGCTGGATCAGATAGGATCTGCACTTCACTTCAGCAGGAACTTGGAAACGCGCCAGTTGTGGATCTCCGAGACGTAGAGTTCCCCCTCCGTTCCCAGAGCGATATGGTGCGCATAGCGGAACTCACCCGCTGCGCTGCCGGCGCGACCGAAGGTGGCCAGCACTCGTCCTTCCAAATCCAACTTGGAGAGACGTTCGTTGTGCCCATCCGTCATGTAGAAGTGCCCCTCCTTGCTCAAGACAAGGCCCCAGGGAGATCCTGCCCCGGCCCACTGGGTGAGGAACTTCCCTTCCCTATCGAAGATCTGAATCCGGTAGTTCTCGCGATCACCTACAATGATTCGTTCCTGGTCGTCCACCAACACGGTATGAGGGGTGTCGAACTGTCCGGGTCCCGTGCCCTTGGTTCCCCAGGCCTTCAGGTAGTGCCCATCCTTGGAGAACTTGACAATCCGGGAGTTCCCATAGCCGTCGGCTACGTAGACCTCCCCGCCGGAACCGAAGGCTACGTGGGTCGGTCGGTCGAACTGGGTCTCGGTCTCGCCCGGCGCATCCTTCTGGCCCAGGACCATCAAGACCCTCCCTTTGGGGCTGAACTTGATCACCACATGGGCGCCCATGTCGGTTACCCAGACATTGTCGTCCGCGTCCACCGTCAGACCATGGGAAGTCTTGATCGTCCCGTCTCCCCAGGAGCGCACAAATTTTCCGTCGGCCTCGAAGCACATGATGGGATGGGGTCCCCGGTGGAAGATGTAGACCCGGTTCTGCGAGTCCACATCCACGCCCGAAATCTGGCCGAAATTCCACCCCTCAGGCAGATCTGGCCAGTTAGGCACGTGTTGAATCTTCAGCTGGGAAGGATCGGTTGGTGCGCTCAGGCCCAGGACCAGGAGTCCGGCCAACGTCACCATGAGTAGGGCCTTCTGGGATCGATGCATGAGATCCTCCTTCCGGTACTGGAGACGCCGGTACCATGAAAACCATCCGATGTACTGGTCCGGTATCGTAGCACGCCGAAGGCTCCTTTTCAGTGGGTACAACCGAAGTGGGAATTCGTAAGGACCGTAGGTCCCGGGCCAAGGGTTGAGGGCGGGGCTCTCAGAAACCGTGCTGCTGCATCCAGTCCAGGTAGCGGCGAGCACACAGGTCCAGGTTCTCGAGGGACCCACCGCCTCTCAGAGGTGAGCATATTTCATAGCTGGTAATACCGTTGAAGCCCCCTTCCAGAAGCCCCCGGAAGAAGCCCTTGTAGTCGATGAAACCCTCTCCGAAAGGAACGGCCCGGACCAGATCCGGCTCCTGGGAACGATAGTTGACCAGCTGAGGTTCGTAGCGGAAGCGGGGCAGTCGGACGTAGTCAGCGCTGGTGGTGAGAGCGGTATAGGGTGCTGCCTTCCGAGCTGACTGGTGCAGGTCCTCACCTCTGAGTGCGGGAGACCAGGCATCGAATGCCAACTTGCAGTTGGGCCGATCTATCTCTTTCAGGAGCTCCAGCAGGGCATCCGTATGTACTCCCACATCGTGGTGGTTCTGAACAGCCAGAGCAACACCGTGAAATGCCGCCCGGTCGCAGCACTCTCTCAGGCTCTCCACTACACGGTTCCAGACGCTGCCCATCCCGATCTCTTCGCTCTCATAGGCCGTAAACACACGAATCAGCCGGGCTCCTAGCTCAGGGGCGATTCGAGCCAGGGACTCGACGTAGCCGATCTGGATTTCTAGAAATGGAACCTCGGCCGCTCCAGCGCCGGAAAAGTCGGTGTAAGCCGCCAGCACGGGGCATTCGACTCCCGCTCGCTTTAGATGACCCTTGATACCAAGGAGCACCTCGGTAGTCGCGTCCAATGGAGCCAAGTGAGGGCGCTTACCTGCGATCATCACTCCCTGGTATCCCAACCGCGCGGCTCGGCCAATGAAGGCTTCCAACGCAACACGCTCCTGCCCCCAGAGCCCGGCGTAACTGATTGAGAAAAGGCAGTGCTTCATGCTGGCTTCGTGTCGTTCCTGCCAGCCATTGTCGCGCAGCTTTCTCCCTGCTTCAACAGTCTCTTTGCTATCTCCCGGCCTTCTGCAGCCAAATCAGAACCAGAATCCAGAAGAATCACCACGGCGGCTGGTTTGCAAGTTGCGGAGGCTTGGATAGTCTCCTGCAGAAAATTGACCCGGGGCCCTTCTCTAAGCCGTCAAAACAGGAGATGAGTGCATGGAAGAGGTTAGATATGAACGCCTACGGCCTGGCCAGATAGTGAAACGGAGCCAGGCCTGCCCAGTTGCCTATCTTCCCCCTCGGTATCATCGAGTGGCACGGACTCCAGAACCCCCTCGGGCTGGATGGTCTCAAGGTCCACGGAGTGGCCACCCGCGCCGCGCAACGAGGTGGTGGCCTGGTCTTTCCTGTCCCTTAGTACGGTTCCCATCGAGAGTCCCATCTGCTGGAGTTCAGCACGCCCAGTCGGGAGGCAGTTGCTCGGGCGCTGGAGCTGCCCTCTGGGAGCTTCAGTCCAGGCTACATGGGGGGCGAGACGGTCGCTTCCCAGGCATTCTTCTATCAGCAACTACTCTTTCACATCTACCACGAGATCAAGAGCTACGGTTTCGAAGCCATCTTCGTGCTCTCGGACCACGGCCCACTCAGCCCTACGCAGTCCTCACCTGCCAACTCTTCGAACGACAGACAGGTGTCAAGATGGAGGCTGCCTGGGCAGCAGAATTGGTAGAGGGATATCGAGAGATCACGCCGGCCGTTTCGAGACAGGGCTCATGATGTCGCTGGAGCCCGACCTGGTAGATCTGGGAACCTTGACTGAGGAGACGTCCAGCTTGACCGGAATCGGCGGGCCTGACCCCAGAGAGGGTTCGGCCGAGTTGGGGAAGGCCTTTCTGGACGCCGCCGTCGACGAACTCGTTCACCGATCACAGTGGTTACTAGAGCGGCCCACCTCCGACGGAGGCATGGCGATCGAGTACGGAAGGTGGAAATCCACGGCCCCTAACCTGAAACTTTAAGAATACGTCGCACGTCGAAACGTCTGCACGTCTCTACCCTCCGAACAGCGTGGTGAACGGGAGCTGTCCTACGCCGAAGGCGTTACTGCGGGGCCCGATAGGAAACATCGAGTTCCGGGGTCTCAAGGCGGCGATGTCCGGCCACTTTGGAATCCAGACAACGGTCGAGCATTGCGCTGGTGATCTGAGTTCTTTCCACGGGATAGGGCGCTCGCCCTGACACGATCATCCTTTCAATCTGGGCAACCAGACAGGCGGAATAGGTCACGTTCGGAGTCGGCGGAAGGAAAAACTGCGTAGAGACTATCTCGCCTGCTCGGAGTCGCGCCGCAAACGTGAAATCCCTCATCGCTCCGTTGAGCATCAGGAGCGTGGTGCGGAGCCCGTCATTCCGCTCGATGAAATAGGCCGCGGGATTCTTCGCCAGCGTCGGGAGCTGCCCGTTGTGGGCCAAATCCTGAGGTCGGGAGTCCAACTGGGAGTCACCCTGAAGTGAGTCCGAGCGGGAGAGCGCCGCTTCCAGTAGCCGCTTTGACCAGCGGCCTTGCTCGCCCGCCTTCCAGACGGCCTCCCCCTCGAGCATCTGGACCGATCGGATACCCGTCTCACCTCCCTTTCGTCGCTCCACCATGCACTGCATCGCTTCCAGCGCATGGTAGTCCATGGCATCCGAACCACCCACGCCCAACATCAGCGCCTCTTCCACCTCTGCACCGTAAGGGATCTCAACAGGCGGCAATCGCCACGTCACCGGCAGAGACGACCCGGCCAGAAAGGGGAAGCCGAGGCGCTTCGAATCGGACACCATCTGTCGTGCCTTCTTCCAGCTATACGAGAGGTGCTTGTCGTTGAACACGGGCACCGATCGGCGGCTTTGCTCGAAAACACGCACCACCTCCTGGAAAAACTCGTAGCGCGGATAGAGCTTCTGGCCCTTCTCGTTCGTGGGGTAACTGCCGTGTTCTCCGATGATCACAACAGCATCGACCGCCAGCTTATCGGTCCCACAGCGCAGGGTCTCGGCGATGCTGCGATAGATCTTGAAACCATGCTCGGCAGCACGCTGCCCGCTCAGGTCTCCCTCCGGTTTCTGATCGACGTACAGCGACACGACTTGTATAGGGGGCTCGTGCCACTTTCCGTGTCGGGGATAACCGACCAGAAAGCGGTCTCCCATGTGCTGCGCATGAGATAGATACTTCCAGATGGTGGTGATAATCGCGATTCTCCTGGGGACCGAGGATTCAGCCTGAGTTGGACGCGTCGACACCAGGGTGGCGCCGCCGACCGCTTCGAGAAAGGTTCGTCGGGTGAGCATCTAAGTTCTCCAAAAAGTTGATTCTCGGGTAGGCTCGTAGCGGATCGCCAGATGCGGCGTCTCCAGCCGTTGCTGCTTTTGGTAAAGCGACTCGATGCCCGCCGCCGTCATCCCGGTTGTGAGCAAGGTCCGCTCGAGAGGATAGGGTGCCTTGCCAGTCAGAAACAAGGATTCGATATGGTGGACTTGCGGACTGAAAAAATTGCGCATCGAATAGTAGGGGAGGTAGAACAGAACCGAGAAGACATCGCCTCCCTTGAGTCTCGCGGCAACGTTGCAGTCTCCTACAACACCGCCCCCCTTTTGCTTCGGTGCCGCCTGGAACTGGATGATGCTGGCCCTCAGTCCGTCGCCATATTCAAAACGGTAGGCGTAAGCGTCCGGAGCCAGACGACGCAGGTCCCTGTTACTGGGAAAAACATTACTGTAGGTGGCACGGGCCGGGTTGAGTTGGTTGCTTCGGCAAAGAGCGGCTTCCAGCAGTTGCCGGTCCCAGCCACCCCCTTCCCAGGAACCAGACTCCAAAGCTTGCCAGAAGCGCTCGCCACGCACCGCTTGGACCGCGCGCACGCCAGTTTCACCCCCGCGCCGACGTTCGACAATCGACTGCAGGGCCTCGAGTGCATGGATATCGCCTCCGTCGATGCCACCAGCCCAAATGCTCACGGCCTCTTCAACCTCGACTCCGCGGGGTAGATCGATGGACGGCTGACGCCAGGTAACCGGCAGCGAGGACCCGGCCATGAATCCGAAACCCATCTGCTTGGCCGTGTCTGCCATCTCGCGGGCATAGTCCCAGTTCCACGACAGGTGTTTGTCGTTGAACAGCGGCGCAGTCTTACCGCTCTGCCGATACACCTCCACTACTTGCTGGAAGTACTCGTAACGGGGATAGAGTTTCTGTCCCTTCTCGTTGACCGGATAGTGTCCATGCTCCCCGATGAGGAGGACACCATCCACGGCCAAGTCGCTTCCAGCCTGCGTCAGGGCCTCGGCGACGGTTGGGTAGATCCTCATTCCGGGGTGCCGCTGGGCGCGCTCGCGGCTGAGGTCTTTGTCCCCAACCTGCTCCACATAGAGAGAAACAACATCCATGGGAGGCCTATGGTGCCGGCTCTCCCAACCATACCCATCAAGAAATCGATCTATGATGTGCTCGGAATGGGAATACTTATAGTAGACAGTCGTCAGAGCGGCGATTCTAGGTCGACGGCCAGCCGGCCGCGTGGCCTCTCCCGGCGGCGATGTCGCCGCCATCCCTGCCAGAAAATCGCGTCGTGAGCCCCGCATTGGTATGGCCCTCCAATATAGCGGGTGATGGACTTTGGAACCGCTACGTTAAGGCCCATTAAACGTGGCGCAGATCAGGAACTCAACAATCAGATCAAAATTGACTCGATTTTAACGACGCCGACGGCTAAATCCTAGAACGCCGCGGCACGCCTTTTTTGCGACGCGCTCCTGGGGGAGGGACTAAGCTGAAACTTCAAGAATTCGTCGCACGTCTGAACGTCGCTCCTCTCTAGTCCCCGGACAGCGCGTAGAACGGGGCCTGTTGGCCGACAGCGTCAACCTACTTCACCAAGACTAGACTCCCCAGACTCTTGTCACGACCTGAGGGTGAACTACCAGTATTACAAAGCCAAGTCCGTCAGAGCCGCAAACGACTTGACCCTTTAGCAACATGAGGCCCGATTCCGAGGAGAGAGCTGGACAACCCTTCCCCACGCAGTGACGCACGATATCGCCTATCCTCGACCTAAGTTTCGTTCTCGAATAGGGCCAGTGCTTCCTCGGGGTGGGACTAGTCTGAAACTTAAGAGAACTAGAACTGACCGAAGGCTGGGGGCTTGTCGATCCTGCCAACTGGAGTGTACCCTGACAGGAGGATAGGAGATAGATAATCGAGTGCCTACCGTCCTAGCCGGGTCCCTACTGCCGGTGTTTCCCCAGTCCTGGTGGAGGTGGATCCGGTTCCTGCTGTGCCTCAGTGCACTCGAAGGGACTCCGGTCACGGCCCAGAGCAAGGTCGTCCGACCCCTCTCCGGAGATGAAATTCCCAGCCAATTCGAACCTCCCAGAGTCGCCGAGTCCGAGACACCCCTGCGCATCGGTCAACAGCCCCAGCTGCTGGTCGACAACCATGTACTGGCAGATTGGTGGCGCCTTCGGCGCGTTCAATACCGGGCCAGAAAGCACCCAGAGAACCCGATTCTGGAACCCGATCAGCCCTGGGAGGATACCGCTCGCAACAGTGCAGGAAGTTTTCCCACCGCAGCTGTCTACGATAAAGAGGAAGGCCTCTTCAAACTCTGGTACCAAATTGAGCAGGAGACCGGTGGGAATGTCATCGGGTATGCCGAGAGCCAAGACGGTATCCACTTCGAGAAGCCTCACCTTGGGTTGGTGGAGTATGGGGGAACTAGAGCCAACAATGTGTGTCGCGTCGAACCCTACGGCAAGCCGGTCTGGGGAGCGATTCATATCATCCAGGACCCCCGACCGCAGTCACCGGAGCAGCGATTCTGGGCCGTAGGTCTACCCCACTGGCGAGAGGGTAGCTCTCGGATTCGACGATGGGCAGGCGTGGCCTACAGCGCCGACGGCAAGATCTGGCATATGGCGAAGGGCGGCATTCTCGAAGGTGCTGGCGGTGGTAATCCAGCGTGCCTCTGGGACCCGCAACGAGAGCGCTACATCCTCTTTCATCGCCAGCTCTACGAAACCGCCGGCGGCGGACGGTACATCGTTCGCCAGGAGAGTCAAGACTTGATCCATTGGACGCCGCGCCAGACTGTTTTCAATCCCATGGGAGGCCGTTGGCCCGAGGTGGAAAGCATGATGACCTTCTACCACCGGGGCCTCTATTTTGGTCTACCCCAGATGCTGGAGAACGAGCGCACGGGAGAAGTCGAGATCCATCTCATCACGAGCCGTGACGGGATTCACTGGGAGCAGCCCTTTCCCGACGAGGCTTTCATCCCCAGGGGCTCGCCAGGCGATTTCGATGACATGATTACCTGGTTTCCCCAGACGGTGGCCCAGGGCGAGTCCATCTTCTTCTACTACGGCGGAGCCAGATACCCCCACAATGCGCGCCAATGGCAGCGACTCCCCCCCCAACGCAGGATGAACAAGGTAGGCCTCGCCCGAGTGCCGATGGACCGATTGATGGGATTGCGTGCCGACCGGCCGGCTGGATCTTTCCTTACCCGGCCCATCCTCATCGAAGGAGAGGATCTGTTCATCAACGCCGACATCTCCGATGAGTTGGTTGTTGAGGTGGTTCCCACCAACATTTCCCTCACCCTGAAGACGCTTCGAGATAAGGAGGGCAGCGTCCGCTATCACGAGTTCGAGGGTGACGCCGGCCCATTCCCGGGTTTCTCCTACGATGACTGCCGGCCCGTCGCAGGGGATAGCAACCAGCACAAGATAACCTGGAAGGGCGGCTCATTGGGCCGATTCCGGGGGCAGTCCGTCCGTCTCCGCCTACGGGCACGGCAGGCAACTATCTTTGCCTTCCAGATTCGATGACTGCGGACGGATTCAGCGTGCCGACTCGCGAGCCGCCCCCCCGAACCGAGAAGCCGACCGAATCGACAGCGACACCGTTCCGATCCGCCAACGACAGCGTATGTCTGCCGGTCTGGGGTGACCACGACCAGGGATCGGCGGCGGAACCCAGCTTCTTGCCGTCCAGGACCCAGCTCAGATTCGCTGCAGCCGCTGTTGCCAGGAAGAAGACCCGCTGTTGTTCGTCTGGAATATCGGGATCCAGGGCGAAGATGCCTCCTGGCGGTGGATAATCGATTTCGGGAACCAACGTCGGTGGTATTCTCGAGACCAACTCAGACTCTGTCCCCCGAAGAAACCATTCACTCTGGCTCTGCTCGGCCACAGCAAACCGAACCTTACCGATTACGATTCCCTCAGGAGCCTCTTTGGCTCTGCTAGGCCTGCTGGAGTGTAAGCGGTTCATTACCTCGACCCAGATGGGAGCGGCCCCCGTCATGCCGCTTACATCCCACATCGGTTGACCCGAGAAATTCCCTACCCAGACGCCCACGGTGTAGTCGCTTGAAAAGCCGACACACCAATTATCTCGCATATCCTTGCTGCTCCCGGTCTTGACGGCAGTCCAATAGGAGGTTGCCAGGGGACTCTCCAAGCCGAAAGTCAGGCTGCGGCTGCCCCGGTCGGCCAGGATGTTCGAAACCAGATAGGCCGCCTCCGCCGAAAGCACTCTTCCTCCCGGCCCGCTGCTCGTATCCTGGGAAAGTCGGAGAACGCTCCGGAGACCGTCGTTTGCGAGTGTTCTATAGCCGTTGACCAGATCCCAAAGAGTCACCTCGGCTGAACCCAGAGCCAGAGAGAGCCCGTAGTGCTGTCCCGAATTCAGTCGGCGAAAACCGAGATCATCCAACTGCTTCACGAAGCGATCGACGCCCACCAGATCCAGGACTCTTACTGGTGGAATATTGAGCGAAGAGGCCAGCGCGATGCGAGCCGACACCAATCCTCTAAAACCGTCCTCATAATTGGAAGGACGGTAGATCCCGTTGCTCAGGGAGATATCGACAGGGCTATCATCGATCAGGGAAGCGGGCGTGAGGAGCCGATTCTCGAAGGCCAGAGCATACAGGAATGGTTTGAGTGTCGAGCCCGCCTGACGCCACGCTCGAACGCCGTCGACATAACGGGCCGACGAGACTGTAGCTCCGTTGCCAAGGTAGGAAAGGACCTCACCGCTTCGGTTGTCGACGACCAACAGGGCTCCGTCCTGAACGTTACGATCACGGATCTCCAGCAGCTTCCTCTGGAGTGTCTTCAGGCAGAAACGCTGGAGTTCGGCGTCAAGAGTGGACGAGAGATCCCTCGTGTCCCTTTCCCTGGATCTGTTCGATCTCAGGAGTGTTCTGGCTACGTGGGGAGCGACATCAACCTGCGGCCGAATGTAGTAGTGCCTTCGACAGCCTTCTTTACAGCCTTTTGGAGCCCTTCCTCCGTGGTTTTCCAACTCACCAGTCCTGCGAGCTGCCTGGCCCGCCTCAGCAGATCCGCCTTCGAAGCGTTCGGAGCGCAAATCAAGCAGGCCAGAAGCAGCGATTCATTGGCGGTGAGGCCATGGGCAGCTTTTCCGAACAAACCCTGGGAGGCAGCCGATATTCCCTGCAATTCCCCGCGAAAACTCACAAGATTGAGGTAGGCCTCGAGGATCTCGGTCTTCGACCACCGTCCTTCGATCCCGTAGGCCGTCAGAATCTGCTTCCATTTTTGGGACAGTGATCGCCGTCGTGTCCTGGACCTCAAATCAGGGTGAAGCAAGGAGGCAAGTTGCATGCTGATCGTGCTCGCTCCTCGCGCCCTGCTCTTGACAAGAGTTTGGTGCAGAGCTGATGCCAGAGCCCTCCAATCGACTCCCTCATGTTCGCGGACCCGTCGGTCCTCGGAATGAACACAGGCCTGAATCAAGGCGGGAGAGATCTCCGCCAGCGGGAGCCAGTCGAGCCTCCGTGATCTTTCGTCCTCCCGAATCTCATGCAGCAACTTCCCCTCTCGATCCAGCAACCTGGCGCTCGAAGATCGGTAGCGTTCTCTCACTTCCGAGTATGATAGGACGGGCTTCGGAGGACCTAGAAGGGCCTGGAGGGAGACGAGTCCCAAGCTGGCCGCTAACAGAGCGACCGTGACCATAAAGAGGATCCTTTTCCTCACGGATGTACCTTCATTGGTGGGTTGGGAGATTCCTCGAAAATCTCGGAAAAGTAGAGAGCCTCTACTCGTGTGGGTGGAAGATTGAACGCTCCCGGGTTGTTCAGCCTGATGGTGTACTCAAAGACCCACTCGCCCTGGGGAACGTAATCGTAATACGCGCGAAACGATTCGAGAGAACGTTCTTCGAAGGAGGGCCAGGCTCGTCCGGCGCGCTCTTCATCCTGAGTCAGCAACCGGGAATCTCGACCTAGCCCGCTCCCCAGAATGACTGCGCCTGCAGGGATCGGATCGCTTAAAGCCACCCAGGTCACATCCGACTGGGCTTCCAGCTGCAGCCGAACGCGAAGAATATCACCCACGCTCCATCGGGACGCGTCCTTGACCTCGACCGGTCGCAGAGTCTTCCGAATCAGGAACCCATTCGAGATGGCTTACTTCACGGGAATAGCAGCCAGACTGGGCACAGAGAGCCAGGGTTGCCCCTTTCCTGTGTGCACGACGCCTCAGACTCTCCTGGGACGAGGGCCAGTCCAGAGTCAATTGGGTTCCGTCCCCATGATCCTGCCAATTCACCGACTCAGACGTCGTGTCCAGGGAGATCGTGGTGACGCCTGAGGTCGGATCTTGCTGATAGGGCCGTGAGAACTTTCTCAGGGCCAACAGTCCCCAGGCATTTGCAGTGGTCAGCTCCCAGTGTCCTTGCTGCTATCAGGATAGCGCGCCCCCCACCAGTCGCGGCAGGTCTTGCTCCCACTTCCTGGCCTCCGGTAGAGACAAGATCAGGCGCACCACATTCGCATCTGGAGAAACCATCAGCCATCACAGGCGGTCGCTGCCCTCCGTGGAGAAATTCATCCTTCTACCACGAAAGTTGAGCCGAGACCTGAGGACCTGTTCCGCCTGTTCCAGCTGCCGCTTTCTCCCCGAAATGGCCGTCACGCGACTCAGGATGTTGAACCAGTCGATGACCGCCGAGGTTGGCCAGAGATTCGGTGAAATCGTCAACCCAGAGAGCAGATCGAGCTTGGCCTCGCCGAATCGCGAGAGGGCCTCGATGGCTGACAGGATTCTGACCCTCAAATCGGCAGTCGAAAGTGGCGAACGGAAAATCACGGATCCCTCAATGAAGCCACGGAGGCCGGAAACCATCTTGTTCAGACTGTCGCTCGGGATCTCCCAGCCAACCTCGTGCCCGAGGGCGAGGACATAGGAGGTCAGCGCCGGACTACCGCGATGTTTGGAAGGAAAGTATCTGACCAGACCGTCGCGATCGAGGTAGGCTGGCAGATTCTGCATCAAGATACGCCAGGTCTTCTCGTCATCCAGTGCCACCGCACGGGAGATCCTCGGCTCGAAGCAGTTGTAGGGATAGTCCCGCATATATTCCTGCACCGTGTCCAGGCCGTTCAGAAGGGTTCGCTGGAATGCCAGACGAATTCCTCCCTTTCCCGCAAGGGCGCTGGCGGGCCTTTCAACACGGGTCTCAAAGTTCTTGTCGAGCCGGGCGACTGTGGCTTGAAAAGGTCGCGTAGTAACCAGGGGGATGACCTTCCGCTTCACCACGATTCTGTCTAGAGGTCCTTCCTTGTTGGACACCTCGATCTCATAGGTGAGGACATCGAGGTCAGCAGGAGCGGTCAGATCCCAACCCACGACCCGCGACTGTCCCCGGCGCAACCGAAGTTCTTCGGCGGGCATTTCTCGCTCTACTTCTCGGATGCTGGCCGCGACCTTGACCCTCATTTCTTTCGGGCTGGCGTTGCGGACGGTGAAATCGGAACGCATCCTGTCCCCTTCCCGGATCATAGGGGTAACACCGGAGAAGATCATCAAATCCTGGGTCGCGCGAATCGAAGCCGCTCCGGTTCTAAACCGGTCCGCTCCTCCGGTTGCAATCGCTGTGATTCGGAAGCTTGTCACGGAGTCGTTCATGGGGACTTCGACCGTCGCGTGACCCTTCGAATCCAGGACGAGACGACTCTTCCACAGCAGCAGGGTGTCAAAGAGCTCTCGAGTCATCTGTTTCCCCCCGCCGCCATGAGGCAGCGCCTTCAAGCCGAAGTGTCTCTTGCCCACCACCTGCATTTGAGCGGTGAAGGTTTCTACTGCATATCTCTTTTGCCCCATCATGGCATCCAGCAGCAGCCAGCTCTCGTTGGACTGAAGTTCCAGTAGGCCTTCGTCGACGGCCGCGACCATTACCTCCGTCCCGTCTGGGGGAAGAACTCCTTCCGCCGTTAGTACTTCGATCTTTAGCTCGTGATCCCTCCAGCCCACTTTCAGTTCTACAATTCCCAACTTATAGGCCGGTTTCGCCAGATCCAACAGAGCGGTGGACTGGCCCTCTCCTACGCTACCCCGCACGACCAGAACAGACACAAATGCGTTGGGAGCATAGTGATGCAGCACTGGAACTTCGATCACTGGATTCTTCCCAGCCACTTTCCTTACCAGCACCTCGCCGACTCCTTCTCGCTCCACCGAAACCAGGGCGGTCGCCTCACGAAAGGGCATTCTGACCTCGAGTCTTGCCATCTCTCCTGCCTGGTAGTGCTTCTTATCCGGCAGGATGTCGATCCGGTCGTGATCCTGAGCACGAAACCAGGCCTCTTCCTCTCCGGCCACCCGAACGGAGCGGTGGGCGGTACTGCTCCGGCCCTCTGAATCGCTGACGCTCGCTTGCAGGACGACGCCTCCGCTGACTGAAGACGTCGAGTCGCAAAGGAGCAGCCCCTCTGCATTCGTCTTCCCGCCACAAAGGAAGCCTAGAGATTTGGTTTCCTCGAAATGCTCATATCCGTAAAAGCCCCCTACCAGGCGCTTCCGGTCAAAGCAGGTCTTGCGTCCGAAAAGGTCGACTTGAACGTCCGCACCGGGCACCGGCTCGCCTTTCAGATCCAAGACGGCCACCGAAAATCTCAGGGCGTCCTGCGTTAGCAACCAGCTCTCTGGCTTAATGCCGACTAGCCATTCCGAAGGCCAGATGGGAATGCGTGAGGAGACTGTCTGAGTTGCGCCGTTCGGATCCTTGAACTCCAACTCAGCCAGCATCCCCATCGGCTTTTCCAACGGAGGTAGATGTGGGAGGCTGGCCTGCACGGAGCCAGCTGAGTCGAGTGTGAGATCGACGAGTTTCAGCTCGGCGGTCTCCGTTCTTGCTGACCTGCCCCCTCGAATCAGTCCTTCTTGCACCCGACCGTTTGCGAAAGTGAATCCTTTAAAGTCGAGAAAAGAAGGGCTGGCTCGACGCTTGGGCTCATACCTTAGCCGGACCGGAAGTCCGGCAACACCGCCACCGGCCAGATACTCCACACTCAAATCAATTTCGATTTCAGAAGGACGAATCAGATCGGAGGAAGGCGCGCGGATGGTCCCGCGCATCAAGGGCACCCTATATTCCTCAACCCAAAAAGATCCCGAATACCATCGAGATCCGCTCCCCGAATCGTCCTTGGTTGCGAGGAAAGTACTGTACCTCCCTAACCTGGCAGCCTCGGGGATCGTCCACTCACCCTGGGACGATCCAGCCGTCTCCCAGGTCAGCGAAAACTTGAGTTCCTGATCTGCACCGGCTGCTGGATGAACAACTGGGTCGGTCTTTCGTCCTCGGGGACGAAGGAGAAGCCAGAAGTCGCTCGCTTTCTCAGAATATGGTTCATGTGGAGCGTCTCGCCCGCCCGAAAGAGGGACCGATCCAGGAGGGTGTGGACGCTGAGAAGCGACGAGTCATATTCGACCGGAAGCCTGAACCTCCAGGGCTCGATACCTTGGTTCCAGCTGGTGTGGACGAAGCTCACATCGTCCTCAAGCTGGGCAGTCACCAGAAACCCACTCTCAAAGCGGCGGCCCCACCATCTTCGCTGGCGCTCTTGCGCCGGGAGATCTTCGATACGCGCCACACCATTGGCGTCGCTACGCCCCTCCCAGAGGAGCTTCGCGTCACAGTCTCTTACCTCGATCAAGGCGTTCTTGACGGGCTCTCCGCTGTCCAGGGCGGTTACCCAGACAATGGAGGAATCGAGTCCCCACTTGAAATGTACCGCCAGGTTCGTTACCAGGCCCGTGGTAGGCACATACATCCTCGTGTCTTCGCCAAGAAGTGTATTTCCCAAGATCTGGCTCTCCAACTCAACCACGTAGAATCCAGGGCGTGGAATGGGAATCCAGATCACCTTGAACGCTCCTGGCCCATTGGGTGTAGGAATGGAGAACTTCGTCGTCTGCGCGGCCGACACCGAGTCGGAAATAGATTCTCCACGGTCGTCGAATTCTCTCTTATGTAC
>Ga0310121_10002936_pt1 | contig 15912 bp, 14 predicted proteins | sample CB27_Tmax_986_MG_FD_203504 | JGI IMG/M metagenome (GOLD analysis project Ga0310121, IMG submission 203504) | Marine microbial communities from Western Arctic Ocean, Canada - CB27_Tmax_986 | ecosystem: Environmental > Aquatic > Marine > Oceanic | place: Canada: Western Arctic Ocean | collected...
CGTGAATGTCTCGAAGTATGATCCCGATCCCGCACGGAAGGTATTGGGGATGTGGCTCAGCAGACGACGCCAAGCGAAGAGGAAGGGCACGTTGTCCGAGGAGCGGATTAGCCGACTCGAGGCATTGGGTGTCTGGTGGAGCAAGCCACGGACTCCCTGAACGGGAGTCCCACCGACGATTCACTCGCGATTGATCCCCCCCATACCCCCTGAAGATCTTCACTGTTCATCACCCACCACCAGCGCGTCCCATCCTCGGTTATCCGCATATTTTCCCAAGATGTCGCTCAAACGTTTGAGTTCGTTGGGCGAGTTCTCACCGGGGAATGTAGGGATGTGATCTGGGACATCACTTCCGTCATCCACGTAAATAAACGTTGATAACGCTGCGTCAGTATTCACATCTGGATCACCTCCGCTATCGACGAACGCTAGGATCCCGTCCCTCCACATCTCCAAGAACGTCTTGATGCGGACTTCGCGAGCGGGTATCGGTTCAGAAGACATCACGCAGGCTTCATAGTGCGAGCAAACGTCTCGGCATCTTCAGTGACAGTGCAGATGTAGTGCTGAATGGCGGTCCGAATGAACTTCGATTTATTCGTCCCTGCGGCGCGCGAAAGCAGCGTGTCCAGCGCGATGGGCAATCGAACTCCGACGTAGGCGTCACGAAACTCGGATATGTGCTTGTGCGTCTTTTTCATTGTCAGTTTCCCTCTGGATTTTGGGTGACGACGGCAACGGCAAACGGTCTGCAGACGTTCTTGAACGACGACAAGAACGCTGAATATTCGCTGGCTGTTGTGACCGTCACGAGCTTTGTCGTCACGAGTTTTGGGGTCGAAATAGCTTTGGCAAAGCTGTTGATGGTTCTCAAATCAACATTCTGAACAACGAACTCTCCTCGGACGCGTTTTAGTATTTTCATCGTTCTATTTAGATGGTGTTGTACGAGTGAATGGGACGTCGCGTCCGTTGTCGCAGTCCGTGGCTCGTGATGTCCCGATCCGTGTGGATAGCCCCTATCGGACATAGGATTGGGAGGCTCCCATTCCGCATCGACACCACGGTTCAGCATCTCGATCGTTCTTGATCTGATGGCTCTTGGCGTCTGTCCGACGGAGGAGTGTGTAATGGGTGGCTGGATCTGGCGTCGAATCGATTGGTCACTACGGAGCGAACGCTGGGCGTTCGCGTGACGCTTCAGCGTCACGATCAGGTGGGATCAAGACTGATCGAGATATCGACTCACACGGTCTTAAGATCGGCGACAGATTCTTTAGATCCACCAACACTCATCCTGCACGGTTCGGTGAGAGACACCTCGCCTATCCGCAGGCGAGATGTTGTCCCCGAACACTGCGTCGGACGGCTCGGACAACCCAACTGGCACAACTTCAAATGAAGGAAGGGCGGTTACGCGGTCTCCTTTGACGTGCGGTCTCGTGGTGTCGTAGCGGCACAACCTGCTAGCCGTTGGGTCGACAGAGCAGGTCGTCGTGGGTGAATAAGGTTCCCACTTCGTGCCGAGAATATTTCTCCAGCGTGTCGGCGTGGCTGGTGCGATCACCCCCTGACGGAGGCGGAGAGTGTCACAGATCCGACGGCAACGCGGGGGGTCCGCGGCAGTCTCAAGGGGGCTCTCACTTACGGTTGTATCTATTTAGTAAACCGCCGTTCTACACGGCGCCTCTGCCGGCGCTCGATCAACTCCACCAACTTTCGCTGCTGGGAACTGCGGGAGGTGTGTCGCGTTGAAGAACAACGACAGGGACGAACCGTGGGGTGTGAAGCAGAACTGGTTCGTGCGGCTGACTGGGCAGACGCACAGGGCGGATGTATCCGACGCCCCGAGAGGTTGTCTGTGTTTATTGAGCCATGGCATCCACCTTTCGTGTCGTTGTCAGAAGGCGATACACCGTCGAGCGAGACATTGGAGTGCCGTCTGCGGTCATCCTGTCGGCGATAGCGCGGATGGTCAGCCCTTCCGTGTCGAGTGCCTTGATGAAGGCGAGATTTTTATCCCACGTCTTTTTCTTGGTGATGCGGCGACCGTCAGCACTTCGCTCGAAACCCACCGGAACCTTCCCGCCGATGTAGAACCCCAGTGCGGTCTGGGTTTCCTTTACTGAGGCGGTTCTCTCACCGATTCTTTCGGCTTCGATGGTGGCAAACAGCATCATCATGCCGAACATCAATCGACTCGTCGGAGAGTTCAGAATCTCGCCTCCGAGGTCCTGACAATGAAGTGCGATTCCCCTTGCCCGTAAGAGTTCGGCTATTTCGAGCGCGTTCTTGGCTGAGCGAAATAGCCTGTCGCCTTTGGTCACAATGATGTGGTCCCCCCGCTGGGCAACTTCAAGCATCCGTTTGCCCGCTTCTCTGCGTTGGAGACCGACTGTGCCGCTGGTCGCGGCATCAATGAATATCTCAGTGGGAAGCGGCAGATTGTTCGCGGTTGCGTATGCGGCGATACGCACCTTCTGGTCTTCCAACGAATGCCCAACGTCTGCTTGCTGGCGCGTTGAGACTCGCGAATACCCCCACGTCCTTGGCTGGCTTGGCTGTTCGTTGACCGCAGCTTTCTTTCTTCTCACCACACAAGTATTGTCTCATACGTACCTCGCTGAGTCAAACATAAAGATGGATTCGTCTGCCGTTCCATTGCGTTCGCACTGAAACACGCCAGCGAGACAAATACGAAAAAACGTCAATGAAACTAGGGGTTTTTGACAGGATGGCTTTCGACGCTCGAAAGTTTTCGTCCTACGTTCGCTTTGGGGCGGAGGTGGGCGTTTTCCGCCAAACGACAACGGGTTCGTAGCGATACCGCCGTCCGTCAATGAAGACTTGGTGCCCATTCGTGGCGCCCAGGTGCTGTGTGCCCACCGATACCGCCATCGCCAGCTTGTAGGTGGTCTCCTCCGCCAACCCCGCTTCCCGACAAATCAGTGCGGTGTCCTCTTCCAGACGGGGCGCGCGTCATTGTTGACTTCCGAACCCCCCAGTGGGTCAACTCGCCCCTTGTCTTTCCCAGTCCGGGGGTAAGTTGGAGAGAAAAAAGGAGTGATTCACCTGTCCAGCGAGGTCGAGTCTGTAAGCGATTGAGCGGTGAGGTAGGGGGATTGCTTGGGCGTATGTGGGATCGTCGATCTGGGGGGATGTGGAGGGTTGCAAGGCGGTGCTTGGTTCTGACCGAAACGTGGACAACCTCCTATAACGTGTTGTGAATAGGCGACTTATTGATATAACTGGACAAACACTGGACAAAATCGCCATTTAGTCCATATTTGCATGTGTTTTATTGAATAAGGACAGAGTAGGTAACTGCCAGGATTTTTTAGATTAGCCCACTGATTCTAACGAGTCAGTGGGCTTTTTACTTTTAGACTCTTTACTTTACAGTCACACAGCGTTCGACCGTCCTGGTCGAATACCCAGTTTTCTGACTGGACAAGTTGAGCGCACGTGCGAATGACGCTGTCGTGCGCACGTCCAGATCGACGATCTGACGCTGGTTTCCGACTACCTTGGTCGACGCGGTACAATCGTCGACGCCGCAGAGACGCCGCATAGTGGCGCTCGAACGGTGGCAACACGTTACCTTGCAACAGACGACGACCACCCGAGCCCGCGAACCGCAGCGGTGGGCCGAAAACGATTCCGTACCTGTCGGACCGAACGATGGACGTGACCACACAGCAGACAACCCAGACCACCGCTGACGGCATACCGGTTGAGCTGGCCAGCGACCGCAAGATTCGGTATCGCAACAAGACCCACTACCGACTTTCGCACTGGCCGATCTGGATTTTCGTCTTCTTCATCATGCCCGGACCGCTCACATTTACTTTGTTTGACAGCGGGTTTGATCAGCGCATGATTCCGTGGCTGGGCGTCGTGCTGGCCGGGACGGGTATCGCCGGGCTGAGAGGACGTCTCCCCGGCTGCGAGCCCCGACCGTACATCATCCGGTTCACCGAAGACCGGCCCAATCCGCTCTATCGACGGGTGTGCTACACCGCCGCCTGGAGCGCGGTCGTTTCGTACGGCCTGCTGAACATCACCGGGCTCGTCGTTGCTATCGTGACGGGCGATTGGAGCTTGGTCCAGATGTACGACGCCGCGTACTTTCCGCTGGCGGGCACCATGTGGGTGCTCGGCCTGATCGGCCAGCTGCCTCGCGTCAAGGCGTCGACCAAGGGTGAGGGGCACGAGCGCCGATATTTCTATGGGTCGGTGTGGGCGATGTGCATCGCACAGCCCACGCTGTGGTTCCTCTATGAGACTGTACCGGACGGACGTCCCGGGGACGTGGCGAAACTGTGCGTGTTCCTCGGCATCCTCGTGTTCATCGGGTGGCTCTCCTACCGCGGAAAATTGCCACGCACGCGTCCCATCGTGCCCGGCGAACTAGCCGTGTCCGACTGAGGTTTCCTGGCCCGGCGTCCGTCTGGCGGCGTTGCTTCCTCGGTCGCATGCCGCCTGCATGCTCCCTCTGCCTCTTCGGACGGGGCTGGGCCCCGAACCCCACGCGACGGCTACGCGGGGACCCCGAGTGCCCCACTCCGCCGCCGCGGGGCGCGCATTGTCGCGCGCCGTCGCCTTGCCAGCCCGTCATACGCGGGGCGGGCGGTGGGAGCGGGCATCTCGGTCCGCGAACCGTCGGAGACGAGCCGAGCGACCGTGCTGCCGCCGGTGAGGACCGTGCGCGGGCGCGGAGTTTTACCGCCGGGTCCGGGATCAGCCACGCGCCCGCTTTTCCCCGGGTGCTGGGACCAGGCACTCCGTTAGCCCGCGCGAAGCGCCCTTAAAGCCAAGGCGAGGAGGGCTACGCTCGTCGACTGGTTCGCGGACCGAGATGCCCGCTCCCGCCGCACCGGGCAGAACATCGGCGGCCGAGACTTTTCTTCAGGAGACGAACGCCTCGCCGGGAGAGCCTGACAAGGATGGGTCTGGTCTGCTACGGGCGGAGCATTACTTTTAGCTCTGACCGCGCCGCGGCGAAGGCGGCTTCGAAGTCTTCCAGCGCGTAAGTGGCGGCAAGGAGAGGTGCCGTCTCCACCCGCCTGTCGGACAGCAGCGCGATCGCGTCCGCGAAGGGCCCGCACCGCGACCCCACCAACGTAATCTCGTCGACAATCGCCGGCCACAGAGTGACCGGCGTCTCGCCGTGAACCGTCGATTTCATCACTACCGTGCCGCGGGGACGGACCAGTTCCATCGCGCGGGTGAGTCCCGCGGGGCGGCCGGTGACGTCGATCGTGACGTCGAAGCTTGAGGTGGGGATGTCGTCGGTCGAGCGTCCAACCGTCAGTCCGAGGTCCTTGGCCACTTGCAGCTTGCGGTCATGTTTGCCCAGCAGGGTCACGGTGGCCCCGGTCGTTCGGATGACCTGGCCGACCAGCAGCGCCATGCGACCGTCGCCGACGACCGCCACCGTGGCCCGAGGCCCGATGTCGACCTGGGTGAGAATCTCGCAGGCGGCGGCGGTCGGCTCCACCAGGACCGCCGCCTCGTCGCTGATGGCGTCTGGCACCGCGTGGAAGTTCGCCGCTGGCAGCGAGAGGTGAGAGGCGAATGCCCCGGCCCGCCCGACGATACCAAGGACGGTGCGTCCCGGGCAGTGGTTGGCCGTCTCCGAGCGGCACCAGTCGCAATCGCCGCAGCCGACGTTGATCTCGCCAACCACACGTTGTCCGAGCCAGTGGCGATCGCCCGGCGGGGCGGTCTCCACCGTGCCGACGAACTCGTGACCCGGCACCCCGGCGAAGCCGGCGTAGCCCTCAAGAATCTGGAGGTCGGTGCCGCAGATGCCGGCGCGCCGGACCGCCACTCGGCATTCGCCGGACCGGATCTCGATGTCACCCGTCGCAACCCGCACCGGGTCCGGGCGTGTCGTTTCAGGTCCTTCGGTCTCGATGACGAGTGATTTCATGGTCGCGACGTCAGGAGGTGCCACGCATAGCGCAGCGTCACCACCGCGATCGGGATGAAGACCAACACCCACGCCCATTTGTAATCCTCTGACTGCCAGTACCCATAGCTGATCATGGCCAGCAGCAGCAGGTTCAGGCAGACCCCGATGGCGGTGTGCTTGTTGGCGACGGGGTCCGCGTCGGGCTGCGGTGCAGGAGTGGTCATGGACGGGTCGGCTCCGGTTGGGCGAGAGGTCTTGTCGCGGGTTCTCAGGGCACCGGCGTCCACCCGGCCCCGCCATCGACCGTCCGAAAGCGGCGGCCATCGGCGGTTGTCACGCGGCTCCCTGCTCCACTTCGGGCGTTTGCGACATGAGCCGCGCTGAGGTCGACAGCATGGCGACGAGCGCGGCGCCGACGAGACGGGCAACCAGTGGGGTGGGCATGGGTGACTCCGGAGGAGCCCAGGGGGAGCAGCAGGTCAATTGTAGCGCGTGCCAAGCGGATTGCTGGAGAACCGTGCCGCCATATCGCACCGTCCGTCCGAGGTCGACACCCCGCGTGGTGTTTCGAACTTCGGGCACTGCACTAGAATGATCGCCATGGTCGTCACTCGTTTGCGGGTTTTCGCCGCGCCGGGCGTCGCCGCGATGGCTCTAGGGTTCAGCGCGGTCGCCACCGGACAGGCCCCGGTGGGGTTTGACGCCGCGTTTCGGGACAAGACGATGCGCGTGGACTACGTCCACTCGGGTGGACTCGGCCAGGAGATCATCGCCCTCGGTCAGATTGTGTCCGATGGGCCCTGGGGTGGCAGCCGGACGCGGCTCGTAGACGACCTGAACTTGGGGAAATATCGTTTCGAAGTGATCGATCGCCGCACGAATCGTGTGCTGTACTCCCGCGGATTCGCGTCGATTTATGGCGAGTGGGAAACCACGGCCGAGGCGCGCGACGTCCATCGGAGTTTCCACGAGTCGTTGCGCTTTCCGTGGCCGATCGCCCCGGTGCAGGTGGTGCTGAAGGTGCGCGACGAGGAGAACAGTTTTCACGAGATCTGGTCCACGGTGATCGATCCCAATTCCAGGTTCGTGAACGCGATCGACCGCGAGCCGTCGGGCGAAGTGTGGACCGTGTTCGAAAATGGCCCGTCCTCGGAGAAGGTGGACCTGCTGGTGGTCGGGGAGGGATATACCGAGGCCGAGCTCCCGAAATTCCATGCGGACGCCACGCGACTGGTCAACGCTCTGTTTGAGGAGGAGCCGTTCCGGAGTCGCAAAGGGGACTTCAACGTCTGGGGGCTCGACCTGCCGTCGGCCGAATCGGGAGTCAGCCGTCCGAGAGCTGGCGAGTTCCGTCGGACGCCCTTGTCCGCCGAGTACAACATCTTCGATTCAGAACGGTACCTGCTGACCTACGACAATCGAGCGCTCCGAGATGCGGCGTCGGCGGCGCCCTATGAGTTCATCGAAATACTGGTGAACGAGGAGCAGTATGGCGGCGGCGGGATTTTCAACTTTCAGGCGACCGCCGCGGCGGATACCGGGTTTGCCGAATACGTGTTCGTTCACGAGTTCGGTCACCATTTCGCCGGGCTGGCCGACGAATACTACACATCCGACGTCGCCTACGAAACCGGCGCCGCCTATCACGTGGAGCCGTGGGAGCCGAACGTGACGGCCCTGCACGATCCCCAACACGTGAAGTGGGGCGACCTGATAGACGCGGACACGCCGCTGCCCACGCCGTGGGACAAAGAGGCGTTCGAGAACGGGAGTGTGGCGGCGCAACAGGAGCGGCGCGGGCTACGAGAAGACGGGGCCCCCGAGAGCGCGATGGACCGTTTGTTTACCGAGCAAATGGACCGAGAGACGGCGCTGCTGGGCGGCATGCCGCACGCGGGCAAAGTCGGGGCTTTCGAAGGCGCCTCGTACGAGCCGACCGGCCTGTACCGTTCCGAGGTCGACTGCATCATGTTTACCCGCAACCCGGTCGGTTTCTGCCGCGTGTGCCGTCGCGCCATCGAGAACGTCATCGACCAATACACCGGCAGGCCGTGATGGCCGTGTCGATCGACATGATTGATTCTGATTTTCTGTCGCAGCTCGAGCGCATCGTCGGGACCGAAGGATTGGTACGAGACGACAGCGAGCTCCTGACCTACGAGTCGGACGGGCTGATGTCGCATCGGTCTCGGCCGGCGGCCGCCGTGTTGCCGGAGACGGCCGAGCAGGTGCAAGCGGTGGTCAGCTTGTGTCACCGACACAAGGTGCCGTTTGTCGCGCGTGGTCAGGGCACCGGCTTGTCTGGCGGGGCGCTTCCGCATCCGGACGGTGTGTTGGTGGTCATGACCCGGATGAATCGGGTGCTCGATATAGACATTCCCAACCAGCGCATTACGGTCGAACCCGGCGTCATGAACCTGGACGTGACGCGACGGGTGGCGGCGGACGGCTACTATTACGCCCCGGACCCGTCCAGCCAAATCATTTGCTCGATTGGCGGCAACGTCGCGGAGAATTCTGGCGGCGCGCACTGCTTGAAGTATGGATTTACGGTGCATCACGTGCTGGGGGTCGAGGCGGTGTTACCGGATGGCAGTATGGTCCACCTGGGCGGCGCGGCGCTCGATAGCCCGGGCCTCGACCTGCTCGGTGTGGTCGTCGGGTCTGAAGGCACGTTGGCGGTGGTCACCAAGGTGACCCTTCGGCTGATGCGCCGCCCCCAGGCGGTCCGGACGCTGCTGGCCGCGTTCGATTCCACCGACGCGGCCGGAAACGCCGTGTCGGACGTCATCGCCGCAGGCATTATTCCGGCCGCCATCGAGATGATGGACCGCACCACGATCAGGGCCGCCGAGGCCGCCGTCCAGCCCGGCTTTCCCGATGCCGAAGCGGTGCTCATCGTCGAGCTCGACGGGCCGCAGAGCGAAGTGGAAACGCTGTTCCGACAGATCGAGGCGGTGTGCGCGCACAACCAGGCGTGGGGCGTGCAGGTGGCCCAGGACGAGGCGCAACGTGCGCGCATCTGGATGGGGCGCAAAGCGGCGTTTGCCGCCATGGGTCGAGTGTCGCCGAACTACTACGTCCAGGACGGGGTCATCCCTCGAAGCACGTTACCCGAGGTGCTTCGCCGTATTCGCGCACTGGAACAGCGTTCGGGATTGACCATCGGCAACGTGTTCCATGCCGGCGACGGAAACCTGCATCCGTTGGTCTGCTACGACGACGCCGTGGCAGGCCAAGCCGAGCTGGCCGAACAGGTGGCATCTGAGATTCTGTCGTACTGTCTCGATGTTGGTGGGTCACTGACTGGAGAACACGGTATCGGGTCGGACAAGGCGTGCCACATGCCAAAGATGTTTAGCGACGACGACTTGGCCACCATGCAACTGGTGCGAGTCGCATTCGACCCGCAGGGAATATGCAACCCGGACAAGCTGTTTCCCACGCCGCGCCTCTGCGGCGAGGTGCCGGGTCCGTATCGCGCCCACCCGGCTGAAGTGGCCGGGCTGGTGGCACGGGTGTAGGACAGGGCTGCGCACGCCCCGCGGCCGCCCCGCGGTTCCGGCGAACAATGACGACGATGACGAATGGACCGTCGGACGTGGCCCTGGCCGATCTGAATGCGCGGCTGGGCGCGCCGGTCGCGCGCTCTGGCATTGGTACGGACGCGGTCGACGGCGTCGTGCCCGGACTGGTGGTCGAGCCCGAGACGCCAGCGAATGTGAGCCGGATGCTCGCCTGGGCCACGGAGAGCGGCCGGACTGTTATCGTCCGCGGCGGTGGTACCAAGATCGGCTGGGGTGCCACGCCAACGTCGATCGACGTGCTGTTGTCGATGCGCCGGATGAGCGGGATCGAAGCGCATCGCCATGGAGACTTGACTGCCACCGTCCAGGCGGGGACGACGCTGTCGGCCGTGAACGCCGCGCTGGCCGAGCATCGTCAGTGGCTGGCTCTCGATCCCCCCGACCCGGACATGGCGACCATCGGCGGGATCGTCGCCACGAATGACAGTGGACCGCGCCGGCATTGGCACGGCGCGCCCCGAGATCTCATTATCGGGATGACGCTGGTGCGGGCCGACGGCGTCATGGCCCACAGTGGTGGGATTGTCGTAAAGAACGTCGCTGGCTACGACCTCGCTAGACTGTTGACGGGCTCGTTCGGGAGCCTCGGCGTCATCGTGAACGCCACGTTCAAGCTTGCCCCCCGGGCCGACGCGTCGCGGACGGTGGCCGTCACACTTGCCGGCCCGGAGCAGTGTGGTCCGTATGTCTCCGCCCTCCTCGCGCAGGCGTCCATGCCGACCGCCCTCGAACTGGCGGCGCCCCCGGCCGGGATGCTGGTGCGCTTCGAGTCTGTCGAGACCGTCGCCGAGCAGCAGGCCTCGCAGGCCGTCACTCTCGCCGAGCAGCAAGGCGGCCGCGCGGTCGTGTTGACCGGCGATGACGAGATCCACGCCTGGCGTGCCCACGATAAGCGCGTGTTCGGCACCGATCAGGACGGGACCATTCTCAAGATCGTGACCGTGCCGACCGAGGTGTCCTCCACCTTGGCGCGGATCGGCGAGGCCGCCCAGACGAACCACCTCGACTACGCGGTGACCGGGCGAGCCGGTCTCGGCGTGCTCAATGTATTGGTGCAGGGCGACGCTGAGTCCCGAGCCTCGTTCGTCACAGTGCTTCGGAACCGTTTCCTGCCTGGTGAAGGCAGCGTCGTGATTCGTCGCGCAGACGCCGAGCTGAAGTCACTCGTTGGCGTCTGGGGCCCGATCGGCGACGGCCTGCCGATCATGCGGGAAGTCAAACGGCGGTTCGACCCGACCGGTACGCTCAATCCAGGCCGTGGCCCCGGCGGATTGTAGGTTTTCCGACGAGGCGCCCGCCTGGCGGCGTTGCTTCGTCGGTCACAGCCCACCTGGCTGGGTCCTGCTTCAGACGGGGCTTCGCCCCGAACCCCCACGCGGCCGCTCCGCGGGGACCCCGAGTGCCCCACTCCGCGGCCGCGGGGCGCGCATTATCGCGCGCCTTCGCCTGGCGGCGACGTCGTGTCTCGAAAATTCATCGTTTTACAGGGACTTGTTAGTCCCCTGTGCCAGGGGACGAGTCACCGCCGCGTGGATGCGGTTAACCGAGGTCGGCGCGGGTTCCTGGACTGACGCCGCGGATCGAGGCATCCACCAGCTCCACCATATGGTACGTGCGGGCCGGGACGCCGGCTTGTTCCAGCCGGCTGGCGATCTGCAGCAGACACCCCGGATTGCTCGACACCACCGCCTCGGCACCGGTCGTCCGGATATTTGAGGCCTTCCGGTCTCCCAAGCTACTGGCGGTCGTCGGCTCAACCAAGTTGTAGATCCCGGCAGACCCGCAGCAGATGCCTGCTTCGGGGACCTCGCGGACATCCAGTTCCGGGATGGTGGCCAGAACCTGTCGTGGTTCGGCCGTCACCCCCTGCGCATGCTGCAGGTGGCAGGCGTCGTGGTAGGCCACGCTGAGTGGGACTGGGTGCCGTGCGGCGCGCGGCTCCATTTCGGCCAGCAGCTCCGCGATGTCTTTGCACTTGTCAGCCAGCGCCTGGGCGCGTGCGGCGTATCTGGGGTCGTCCCGCAAGAGATGTCCGTACTCCTTCAGCGATGAGCCGCAGCCGGCGGAGTTGATGACGATGGCGTCGACATCGGCTGCTTCGGTGTCGAACGCGTCGATGAACCGTCGCGCCATCGCCGCCGCATCCTCTTCGAGACCGGCGTGGAGCATCAGCGCGCCGCAGCAGCCCTGGGAGGGCGGAATCACGACTTCACACCCTTCGGCTGTCAGCACCCGAATGGTCGCGGCGTTGACGTCATCAAAAAACACCCGCTGGACGCATCCCAGCAACAGGCCCACCCGGCGACGTCGTTCACCGACCGCCGGCACCCGCGCCGGTGCGTCGGTCCACGCGCCCCTGAGTGAGATCGGCGGCATGACCGCCTCCATCGCTCGTAGTCGCTCCGGTAGCAAAGCCAAGAGACCTGACTCGCGCGCGAACCGCCGCAGACCCAGTTTTTGGTAGCCCCAGAGCTTGAGCGCCACCACCCGGAGCCGTTCCGGATACGGAAAGAGCCCGAAGATCAGACGTCGGAACAGTCGGTCCGCGAGCGAGCGTTCGACCTGCCGCTCGATCTGCGGCCGTGTCGCCCCCAGCAGCTTGTCGTACTGCACGCCCGATGGACAGGCCGTGACACAAGCCATACAGCCGAGGCAGGTGTCGAAGTGGCGCGCGACGGGGTCGGTGATGTCGGTGTCCCCCGCCAGGGCGCCCTTGATGAGCGCAATCCGGCCGCGAGGCGAGTCGGTTTCACGTCCCCAGAGCACATACGTAGGACAGGCCGGCAAACAGAACCCGCAGTGCACGCAATCGGCGACGAGCGCCTCGTCGGGGGGATGATGGGCGTCGAAGGCGGGAGACATATAGGACACAGTCTGCCGAATCAACTGCCGCTTGTCACTCGTCTTCGCGTGCGTTCCCGAAATGCGGGTGACGGACGATCGCTCGTCATATTCGCTCGAAACTGGCCACGCCGCTGTCGGCGCCGGAGGGAACGTCAGAGGTCAGGGCAAAACCGGCGCGCCGTAACTGGCCGAACAGGGGCTCTCTCGGCTGTGTGGGATGGTATTCCATGGCTATTCTCCGGATGCGTCGCAACATGTCGCTCGGGGTCGAGCAGAGGGCTTCATGCTCTGAGCCTTCAATGTCGATTTTCATCAAATCAACATCGGTGAGGGCGTTCTCCACCAGGATCTGCGACAGTGTAGTCGTCTGTACGGGCAATCCTCGGTCGCTGCCGGGCTCGAGTAGCCCCCTCGACTGGTCGGGGCCCGATTGCAGGTCGATATGCCTGCTGCCCTCCGCGCCCGTCACCGCGCACGCGTACAGCGTGACCCGGCTCTCTAGCCCGTTTCGCGCGAGGTTGCCCCGCAGTTGCTCGAGCGTCCTGGGAAATGGCTCAAACGCGTAGATCTGTGCTCGTGGGGCCTCCCTCGATGCAAACAGACTGAAGGCTCCGATGTTCGCCCCGAGGTCGAGGATCGTCCGGTCGCTCTCCTCCACCACATACTCGTGTCTAAAGAAGATGATCCACACGGTGATCAGGTCGTGGTGCGTCAGCAGGAGGAGTAGATCGCCGGATCCGGTCGTGAACTCGTAGGAAAAAAACAGCCGTCGCAGGTGGAGGTAGTCGAGGAGCAACGCCAACCACTGCGAAGTTTCGGATGCCGCCCTAAGGACTTCGGGCAGTCGGCGCCAGTGAGAGACGGCGCGGCGCATGCGCGAGGAACGAAGCATGACTCGCGTGACAGTCTGTCGGATCGGACCATGGCTTGTCACCCTCGGTGCTTCGGTACTCGTCGAGGGTGCCGCACCCGGCGCGCGGGTGGGCGGGGATGAGTCGGGTGGCGGCAACCCAGGTATGATTCCCCGGGAGCGGCCCGTAGGGCGCGCTTCCGACCCCTTGGAGGACTGAACACACATGACCAGAGCGATTCGGATTCACGAGCACGGCGGCCCCGAGGCGCTGCGCTGGGACGAGGTCGACCCCGGGGTCCCGGATGTCGGGCAGGCGCTGATCCGCCAGACCGCGGCCGGCCTCAACTTCATCGACGTGTATCACCGCACGGGGCTGTATCCGGTGCCGTCCATGCCGGCGATCATAGGTAACGAGGGCGCCGGCGTCGTGGAGGCCGTCGGCGAGGGAGTGACCACCGTGCAGGTGGGCGACCGGGTCGCCTACAGCATGAGCCTGGGCAGCTACGCAGAGCGGCGCGTGGTCGAGGCGCATCGGCTCGTGACGCTCCCTGATAGCATTACCGACGAGCAGGCGGCCGCCATGATGCTCAAAGGGTGCACCGTGCAGTATCTGGTGCGGCGGATTTATCCAGTCAAGACGGGGGACACCATACTCCTGCACGCGGCGGCCGGCGGCGTCGGGCTGATCGCCTGTCAGTGGGCGAAGCATCTGGGCGCGACGGTCATTGGGACGGTCGGAAGCGACGCGAAGGCGGAACTCGCGCGAGCCCACGGCTGCGACCACACGATCGTCTACACCCGTGAAAATATCGTCGAGCGGGTCAAGGCGCTGACCGACGGGGCAGGCGTGCCGGTGGTCTACGATTCGGTTGGCAAAGATACGTTCATCGCGTCGCTCGACTGTCTGCAACCGCGCGGGCTGATGGTCAGCTACGGCAACACATCGGGCCCCGTCGACCCGTTCAGTCCGGGTGCGCTCGCCACCAGGGGGTCGCTCTTTTTGACCAGGCCAACACTCGCCAGCTACATCAGCACGCGAGAAGAGCTGGACGCGACGGCGGCCGATCTGTTCGGCGTGGTGGAGAGTGGCGCGGTCAAGATTGCCGTCAGTCAGACGTACCCACTTGAGGATGCGGCTGAGGCGCACCGCGCCCTGGAGGCGCGCGAGACGACCGGGTCGACCGTGCTGACAATTGGAGGATAAAGACATGAGACCGGTGCACAAGTTCGGACTAGGGTTGGTCTTGGGAGGACTGGTGGTCGGGGCCGTTGTGTCGACCTCGGCGCAGCCGGAACGACGAGCGATTAACTTGCCGGGGCGGAGTGTCGACGCGCCCTTCAGCGACGCGATCCTCGCCGGTGACACGCTCTATCTGGCGGGACGGCTTGGACTGGAAAACGGGCAGGTGCCCGATGATCCGCGACAGGAAGCCCGCAACGTGCTCGATCAGATACAGGCCGTGCTTGCCGAAGCAGGAATGACCATGAGCGACCTGGTCACCGTCCAGGTGTTTTGCTCAGACGTGGCGTTCTTCGGCGACTTCAACGCCGTGTACACCAGCTACTTCACTGCCGACCCGCCGGCCCGCGCGTTCGTGGGCAGCGGCACGCTGCTGAGGGACGCGCGGTTCGAAGTGACCGGCATCGCGGTCAGGCGCTAGTCCCCAGCGGCACTTTCGCCACGGGCTGCCAGGGTACGAGCCGCCCCTGGCGTCCTGAGCAGGGCCATCGCGCCGGCAGCGCGACTGGTGCTGACCGGGTTCGGTCATCGGCCTACGCGAGTGAGATGACGTGAAGATGAAGGGCGTTCCTCAGGCGCTGATCCCGTGCGCCACGATCCTGACGGTGCTCGCAGGGGCGGTGCTGACAGCGAGTTGCTCAGGTGGTGACCCCGCGACCGATCCATTGGAGATCGCCCCCGCGGTCGACGCCCAGCCGATCACGGATGGTCGCACCGCGCATCGTCCGGCCGTACCTGGGGTGCGAGGCCTGGTCACGGCGGGGCATCCGCTGGCGTCGATGGCGGGGATGCGGATTCTCATGCAGGGCGGCACCGCCGCCGATGCTGCGGTGGCGGTGTTCGCTACGCTGAGCCAGGTCGAGCCGATGATGTCTGGGGCCGGTGGCAACGGCTTCATGACGATCTACGACGCCGCGACGGGTCGTGTCTTTTCGCTGAACGCGACCGGGGCCGCGCCAGCAGCGCTCAACGCCGCCGACCTCGAGCCGGAGGCATTGCATCGCGGTATGCAGGCCGGTGTGGTGCCGGGGTTGTTGGGCGGGTGGATCGCCCTGTTGGAACGGTTTGGCACCATGACCCTCGGACAGGTGCTGGAGCCGGCCATCGAGTATGCCGAGCAGGGGCATCCGGTGGACCCGTTCGTGGTGCGGTCGATCACGCGTTCCCGCGAATTGCTCGGACGGTATCCATCGACGGCGTCGGTGTTTCTGCCCGACGGCAAGCCGCCGGTGGCGGGGCAGCTCGTCACATACCCAGATCTGGCCAGAACGTTCCACAAGCTGGTTGAAGCTGAAGATACGGCTCGATTGGACCGACGTGGTCGAGAGGCCGGGTTGCGAACCGCATTCACGCGGTTCTACCGCGGCGACATGGCGCGGGACATGGTCCGGTTCTACCAGCGGAACGACGGACTGTTCACCCGAGCCGACTTCGCCGCCTACGAACCGATCTGGGCCGAGCCGATCCA
>Ga0310121_10002938_pt1 | contig 15908 bp, 13 predicted proteins | sample CB27_Tmax_986_MG_FD_203504 | JGI IMG/M metagenome (GOLD analysis project Ga0310121, IMG submission 203504) | Marine microbial communities from Western Arctic Ocean, Canada - CB27_Tmax_986 | ecosystem: Environmental > Aquatic > Marine > Oceanic | place: Canada: Western Arctic Ocean | collected...
GCGCCTTTCCGCGTTTCCATCCGTCATCTTGCGGACGGCACGCTGTAAGTCGGTCAGCGTGTAGCGTAACCGGTAGCCGTCGTGCTCGGGGAGGTGAAACGAGTGCCGCTGCCAGTCCAGCTCGATGCCGTCCCAATCGGCCAGCTCGCACACCTCCGACAGGTACTGGAGTCGTAGCTCTCGTACCTCAGGGACGGCCATGTTCCACGAAGTCGACGCCCAGGGCGGCGCGCTGTATCCGAGGCACCACTCGGGGTGGTCCTTGCGGGCCTGCGTGAGCTCGCTGGCCGTCGTCCTCGCCATGTCCTCTGGTCGCAGAGGCTGCGTCGTGTCGGACATCCAGTAGGTCCGGTCGACCGGATGGGCCGCCTCGCCGCGCGGCCCGGCCGCCCAGAAGTGGTTGTCGTTCATGCGCACCGACGCATATACGTCCAGTCCTATCTGGCGACCCCTTGCCACTATTGCGCCATATGGGTCTTCATTCCGCTCGAACAGCACCCGGACGTTCTCGGCCCTCTGCATGTCCTGCACGGTGTCGTACCTGCGGTCAACCGAGTCGCCGATCATCGGTATCTCGGTCGAGGGCCACTTGGCCTCGTGTTGGCCGACGCACCAGAAAAGAGCGCCCACCTGAGTATCTTTGATAGGCGCGTACACCTTCTCCAGGAAGTCGTCGAGAGACTGCGGATACCCGGAGTAGCCGTGCGGGTTGCCGTCCCAGTTGTATATGATCCCGTAGGACTGGGGCGGCATCCTTGCTTCCGCCTCAGTAGATCGTTCGGTTGTTTGGGTCATTTCGTCTCGATCTGTTGGTGATGTACCCGCCCCTCACGCCACACGTGTCGCTATCAGAGCCGCCGTTGTCGCAGTCGTCCTGATCTCGGCGCCGGCTACTCTTAGATTACGAAGTGCGAACTCCCGCTTCGCGTCCACCAGGTCATCCCACTCGGGCGGCCACAGATCGACGGGGTGCGAATCGTCCATGACGATCTGTCCAGCTACCTTGACCAACTCGATGATGTTGTTCCAGTTGGATGGATCGAAGCCCGTTCGGAAGCTGGCGTCGGTGAAGAGCAGATCGTATGGCTCGTCGCCACTCCTGATCTCGACGGCTGGGAGTTCTCTGAACAGCCTCGAACTCTGGTCAGCCAACTCACCATCCCTCTCTGCGAATATGAGGCGGGCGCCACCGATCAATCCACTTGTCAGCCACGCCGCCCCGACTCCTGCCCCGGTTCCATGCTCGGCTATAAGGCCGCCCGGATTGCTCGATGCCAAAAACCTCAACAGCATCCCAACCTGGGGTATGCAAGCCGAAGGTGGACCTTGTAGCCGATTGGTCTTCCCTCTGGCATGAGCGGAAATCCGACTCGCTCGGCCAACGCGATCGCACGAACAACGACTTCTGGAAACTCTAGTTGTTCATAGGTTGAACGGGGCAACAGTCACCTTCGAAACAACGTAGTCTGCACGGCTACGATCGTGGCTTCTCAAAGGCCCCAATCTCCTTGGCGTACTGCTCCTTCCCGTACACCTCTTTCTTGTTGAGCCACCGTCCCTGGTGCGGATATATCTTGAGGCTGCGGTCTTCCAGGGGCAGCTTCACAGGAGCGTGGCCATGTCGGTGTGACTCGCGCAGAGCTATGCCGATCTCGAGCGCCTTGCGCATGCTATCACCCGGGCAGGCGGGTTCGGTCCCGTTCTCGAGCGAGTCGACTATCGACTGGATCCCCGAAATCTGCCGAAACCCGGCTACACGGTAGCCATCTTCGGCGTAGGACCGGTTCCCGATGTTGGACTCGGGAAACCGGTCTGCAAGCTCATGAAGGTCGGATAGCCGTGTTCCGTCCCTCGATTCCATCGTCCAGATACGGAACGTGTACCAGTCGCTGTAGAAGACGCCACGGCTGCAGATGATCTCGATTCCCTTCTTGGCCGCGTCTCTGAAGTGGATGAAGCACTCGATGCCGTTGGCGAAGCGGACGTATCCGCCCATCGCCTGGTCTTCGTCGCTTTGAGGATCGCCCGCCACCCAGCCGGTCACCCAGTCCACGTCCGCGTCCCAGGCGAACATCCGCGTTACGCTCAGCCCTTGACAGCCTCCGCCTGAGATCTCGTTGGTCGGCTGGTAGAGGTTGATACTCTGGACTTCGCCCAGGTCTCCGGCCTCTATCATGGATCGGGCGTCCCAGAGCTGAGGGAAACTCCTGTATGAGTCTCCGCAGGCGAACGGTATCCCGCGGGACCGGCAGGCCTCGACCATCCGGTCGGCGTCCTCCAGGCTCCCCGATATCGGCTTCTCCGAGAAGATCGCCTTGACTCCGGCCTGTGCGCACGCCACAACCGCGTCCGGATTCGCGATGACCGGCAGAATCGGCGCAGCTATGTCGATCTGCTCCTTCTGCAGCATCTCCTCATAGCTGCTGTAGCTGGCAGTCACGTTGAACCGCTTGCAGAACAGGTCAAGGTTCTCCTGGTCCGGGTCCGAGGCCGCCACCACTTCCGTCATGGGATGCGTCTGATACCCGCGGGCGTGGCCCGTTCCTTTTCGTCCACAACCTATGACACCAACTCGATATTTGGCCGTCGTAGTGCTGATCATCGTCGCTCCTTCTTCGGCTAAGCCCTATGGCATTGGCTCTATCGCTGCGCCTCGTCCCGATCACACGTCGCATTCGGACAGTGAAACACCTTCAGGTCGAGTTCCGCGAAATCAAAATAGCTGATCAGCCCCAGACCGTCGTTTCCCGTCGCGATCGATGTGTACCAACCCGTGTTACTATGCGTATCAACCGCGAGCGTGGAAGCCGAACTGCACGCCATGTCGTCACAATGGGCTACCTTGAGGTCGCCCTTCTCCGCGTCCCAATAGCTGACCAGCGCCAGGCCGTCGCCGCCGATCGTCACCGAGCTATACCGGCCGAACTTGCCCTCCAAGTCTATCGTGACAAGCTCCGCCCTGGAGCACTCGACGTCCAGGCAATGAGCAACCTTCAGGTCACTGTCGGTGCCGTCCAGATAGCTGATAAGACCGAGCCCGTCGGACCCTATGGCTATCGAAGTGTACTGGCCAACGTTTCCTTCACTGTCCAACGTGGCTGTCGTTCCGTCGCTGCATTCGGCGTCCGTGCAGTGAGCGATCTTCAGGTCCTTGTTGGCGATGTCGAAGTAGCTGATCAGCGGCAGGCCGTCCGTGCCTATCGCGACCGAGGTGTACATGCCGACCCTGCCGTCCTCGTCAAGCGTCGCGGTCGTCGCCGTGCTGCACGCCAGGTCTTCGCAATGGGCCACTTTGAGGGTGCTTTTGCCGATGTCCCAGTATGAGATGAACGGCAAGCCATCGCTTCCGACAGCTATCGAGGAGAACCTGCCCACGTCTCCCTCGCTATCGACGGTGGACATCGCAGCGCTGCTGCATTCGGTGTTGGAACAGTGCGCGACTTTCAGGTCGCGGTTTCCCACGTCAAAGTAGCTGATGATCCCAAGACCGTCGGAGCCCACAGTGATCGAGGTGTCGCGGCCCACCTCTCCATTGGCGTCGAGAATGGCGGTCGTCGCGATGGTGCAATCAGCGTTGGAGCAATGCGCAACCTTGAGGCTGCCGCTGCCCGATTCGAGGGGGCTTCCGTAGACGAACTCCGCCTCGACGGACGTCGCGGTACCTCCAAGAAGAAGGCCCGGTCCGGAATCAAGGTAGCTGATCAACCCCAGCCCGTCCGACCCTATCGTGATCGAGGTATACCGGCCGACGGTCCCTTCGCTGTCGAGAGCCGGTATGCCACCGCCTGACCCGCACGCTAAGTGGCCAACCAGCACGCTCGATATCAGCGCCGCGCCCAGCAACGTGGCCGACCGAGCGTAGTGTTTGACTGCTAATTCCCGGTGTACCATTCGGCATGCGTCCAGCTCGCGCGACGGGCAGAATGGCCGCGAGTGTACGTGTGGCTACCTATGCTGTCAACCGGACGAAATGATCGGAGCCTCGGCCACTTCACCCCAATCCGAACCCTTCCACTTCCTGGGTCCGAACAGTTCCGATAGGATAGAACATCTGCAGAAGACCTCTGGCTCCCAGTACCTATGTGCGCCGGATTGCGGCCGACATGTGGCCGAGATCGAAACTCTCAATTCCACCCGGAGCGGCCGATGGCGACCGAACTCGGCGAAAAGTATGTCACTTCCGGAACCGCTCGCTTATGGTCAATCACAACCGGTAACGGGCTTCCCGTTCTGCTTTTCAATGGCGGCCCTGACTGCGACGACTACCTTGCGCCAGTTGCTCACATGATTGATGACCTCTGTCGCGTTATCCGTTTCGAACCACGGGGCTGTGGAAAGTCCGACTGGGACAGGAACTACGACCTAGACACCCTCTTTACGGACGCCGAGGCCGTCTTGTAACGCATACGAAATCGAGCGCTGTATAGTCGGCGGCCACAGTACGGGTCCGGATGTTACACGGGCCTACGCGCTGCGACATCCGAGTCGCGTAATCGGATTGATCGGAGTGGCCGGCGGCAGAGTCGTGAATGATAGGGACTGAAATGCCGCTTACCACCGTCGGCTCGAGGAGGTCGGCGAGGATCACGTGGACATCGAATTCAAAGCTCATCCCGACGTCAATCTAGAAGGAAACAAGTCTTGGAAAGCCTCCATCAAGCGCCCGACGCTCTTCCAGGAAATTGCCGAACTGTCTTTACCAGCATTTTTCATAAACGCTGGCAAGGACATCAGGCCTAGTTGACCAACACAACAACTTGCGAATCTGATGCCAAACGGCCACTACGTAGAGATACCCGACGCTGCACACCAAATCTGGCTGACGCACCCCGACGAACTTCGCAATGAGTTGCGAAAGGCAATTCGCCGGATCAGTGCCCACAACGCCTAGACCGTCCCTTGCTGGCCGTTCGCTCCTCGGCACTAAGAAACCGGTCCCACTGCCGCGGAGCCCCGACGCCCATTTCTATCTCCGTAACGCCCTCGGTAACGTTTCCAAGACGATTACCTTGTATCATCCTCGCTCAGTAATACCAGCAGGTGTGACCAAATGGACGATCTAATCGTTGTTGCGGGCGGAGTCAGCAAGGCCTATGAAACCGGCCCAGTCAAAGTCGACGCCCTGAGGGGGGTAGACCTCGAAGTCAAGCGCGGTGAGATGGTGTCCATCATGGGTCCCAGCGGCTGCGGCAAGACGACTTTGCTCAATACGTTGTCGGGCCTGGACGACATCGACTCCGGACAGGTCCTGATCGACGGCGTTGTGCTTCACGACCTGCCTGACGACGAGCGCACCGACTATCGGGCCCGCCGCATGGGCTTTATCTTCCAGCTGTACAACCTCCTTCCGGTTCTCAGCGCCGTCGAAAACGTCGAGATGCCGCTACTTGTGTCCGGCACGAACGCGTCGGAGGCCCGCCGAAAGGCCATCGGAATGCTGGACATGGTCGGCCTCGCCGATCGGGCCAATCACATCCCAGCAAAGCTGTCAGGCGGCCAGCGCCAACGAGTAACCATCGCGCGGGCCCTCGTGAACGAGCCCGCCATCGTCTGGGCCGACGAGCCTACCGGCGATCTTGACAGCGAGACCGCCGGTGAGACCATCGACCTGATGGTCGACCTCAACCGCAAAAACGAGCAGACCTTCATCATTGTTACTCACTCCCTCGAAGTCGGACAGCGCGCACACCGGATCGTGCGTATGCGGGACGGAATGATCCATGAAGACGGGCATGGACCCACCGATCCGCCTTCTCCGTCCCCCCAGGCAACCGTCTAATGGAAGAACTTTTCGGCCTCTCCATGGACGTCATCATGAGGGTGCTTCTGGTCTTGTTCGTCGGCACCATGGCCGTCGTCCTCTGGTTGGCCGTGCGCAATCGTGTCATGCTCAAGATGGGCCTGCGCCCGATCCCCCGACGCCCGGGCCAGACCGTCCTGATCGTCGTCGGGGTGATGCTGAGCACCGTCATCATGGCTGCCGCATTCGGCACCGGCGACACGCTCACTTATTCGATCCGCAATGAGGCGCTTCAGTCGATGGGCCACATCGACGAAGTTGTCGTCTATGCCAGGGCCGGAGCGAGCGACACCTTTGGAATAAACCCCTACTTGCCCGCGATCCAATACTCGGAGCTCGAAACCGAGCTATTGACCGACGATAGGATCGACGGTGTTCTGGCCCAGCTCGCCGAGACGGCCCCGACACTGAACACCAGGACGTCCTTGAGCGAAGGCCGCATGAGGATCGTTGGCATCGACCCGTCGAAGCTCGGCGGGTTTGGGCCCTTCAAATCGACCTCCGGCGACGACGTGCGGCTCGACCAGCTTGGCCTCGGACAGGCCTTGATCAACGATCAGGCGGCCGACGAGATGCAGGCGATGGCCGGCGACGAACTCCAGGTGTTCGTCGGAGACGAGCCAATAGTTCTAACCGTACACACGATCATCGAGCGTGGTGGTCTCGCCGGCGCCGAGTCCACTCTTGTCCTTCCCCTCGATCGGGCTCAAGCGCTGTTCGACCGTGAGGGCCAGGTCAACCTGATCGTCGTATCCAACAGAGGTGACGAGCTTACCGGCGATAAGCTGAGCGAGGAAGTGACCGAAAGTCTCAGAGTGCGCTTCACGGACCGAGAGATCGCGCTCAAGCTCAAGGAGTTGCTCGATCAACCCGATGTCCGCGAGGCCCTCGCCGAAAAGGAGAGCTCGCTCCTAGGCGACGCGAAGACCCGGCTGTCCGCATTTCGTACCGAGCTGGAAAAAAGTGAACTGACAGACGACCTGATCAGTCGTTTCGGCGACCTCCAACTAACCGAAACGGTGTTGATCACACTCCATAACGCCGAGCTTCGACAGATCGAGTCCGAAGCGATTGCACTCTTCGCCAACCTTGGCGAATTCAGGGTCTTCGACTTCAAACACACGCTGCTGACGCAGGCCGACCAGGCCGGGAGCGGCATCGTCTCGATATTCGTGACGATGGCGCTCTTCTCGATCGGTGTAGGCATCCTGCTAATCTTCCTGATCTTCGTCATGCTCGCCGCCGCGCGCCGTTCGGAAATGGGCATGGCCCGGGCGGTTGGGGCAAAGCGGGGTCACCTCGTCCAGATGTTCTTGTACGAAGGGACTGCATACGCCCTCGTCTCCGCAGCCGTCGGCGTCGTCATCGGCCTTGGAGTCAGCGCGCTGATAGTCTCGATCGTGTCCCAGCTGTTCGAATCGCTGGACCTCGATTTCCGGCTGATAACCCACTTCGAGCTGCGAAGCATCGTGGTCGCCTACTGCCTGGGCATGGCCATCACCTTCGCTACCGTGGCGTTCTCCGCCAACAGGGTCAGCCGTCTCAACATCGTGATGGCCATCAGAGACCTCCCCGAACCCCTGATCCCTTCGGGAGAACCCCCTTTCTCGGCGAGGTTTGTCGGCCTACCGAAAGCCGTCGCGAGACCCGTGATCTTCCTGTTACGCTCAGTCATGTCACTGGTTAGGCTGCGCTGGCTAACCTTCCTGAAAAACATTGCTCTCGTGATCGTGTGGGTAGTGATTTTCCCCATCTGGATCGGAGACATAGTAGCGGCTTTGCTTCGCTTCGTCTGGCCATATCTACTCCGTGGATGGCTTACCGTGATTGTCGGTGCTGGATTCATCTGGTGGGGCATTGACATCAAACGCGACGCCCCCTTCACCGCCGGAGCGTCTCTCGTGATAGCCGGCGTCGGCCTCATGATTAGAAGAGCCCTGCAGCGGACCACGATGGCGCCGCAAACCGTCGACCGGGTTGCGGCCACGGTCATCGGTCTTGTGATACTCGCTTTCTGGATCACGCCGATCAACATCCTGGAGCCGCTGACCGGTCAGCTTGAGGGCGACTTCGAGATGATGTTCGTCTCCGGGATCTTCATGGTGGGCGCCGCGGTCTGGACCATCATGTACAACGCGGACGTGCCCGTGAAAATCCTATCGTCGATTACCAGCCGCATGGGCAAGCTGCGCCCCGTCATGGTGACCGCTGTGGCATACCCGATGAGCGACAAGTTCCGCACGGGCCTCACCCTCGCTATGTTCGCGCTCGTCATCTTCACTATGATGGTCATGTCGGTGCTCACCGAGAGCTTTAGCACGTCATTCTCCGACGATCCGGAGACCGTTGCGGGCGCCTGGGACGTAAAAGGCGACGTTGGAGTCAACACACCTATCGACGATATCCAGTTGGCCGTAGCCGAAGCGCCCAATCTGAACTCGAAAGACTTCGAGGCGATAGGAGGCTACACCAGGATCGAGATGGAAGCTCGCCAGGCGGGCGCGGACCGCCAGCAGTGGAGGGACCACGCGGTTCGGGCGGCCGACGACGCGTTCATGGCCGCGTCCCAGTATCGTCTGAAACTAATCGCCGATGGATACGGCCCGACGCCCCAGGAACTCTGGCAGCAGGTAATCGAGCAGCCTGGTCTGGGCGTAATCGAGGGTCACGTCCTACGCGCACGTTCCCAGGCCGAAAGCGATTTACCGCCCTTTCAGATCGAGGGGCCGCCGTTCTATGACGACGCGTCCATGTCGCCCTTCGAGATAGAAATGCGCGAGCCGCGCAGCGGTGCGGTCATCACCGTCGAGATCGTCGCAGTGCTGGACACGATCCACGAGTCCGTCGACGAGGGCTTCCCTGGCATCGTCATGTCGAAGGCCACCGTGGACGAAGCCTTGCCCTTCCCAGTCCCGGTTACCACGTATCAGTTCAGGCTGGCTGAGGGTGTGGATGCGGTGCAGATAGCCAAGGACATAGAGGCGGCGTTCGTGGAACAAGGGATGGAAACTGTGGCGATCGTCGAGACGTTCCGCCAGGCCGTCGGCGCAATCAGGGCGTTCTCCTCGCTTTTCACGGGTTTCATGGGCCTCGGGATCGTGGTCGGCATCGCAGCACTTGGGGTCGTCAGCACCCGGGCCGTCGTCGAGCGCCGCCAGCAGGTAGGCGTGCTCCGCGCCATCGGCTATCGTCGCCGGATGGTCCAGCTGAGCTTTCTGCTCGAGTTCTCCTTCGTTGCTTTGCTCGGCACGGCCCTCGGGGTTGTCCTCGGTTTGACGCTAGGATACCAGGCGATCAACGACATACGCGCCGAGGAGGCCGACGAAAACATACGGTTCGTCGTGCCGTGGATCCAGATAGCCGTGATAATCTCGCTGACATATGTCTTCTCGTTCCTGGCTACCTTCCTGCCCGCCCGCCAGGCGTCTCGGATCTACCCGGCGGAAGCCCTGCGATACGAGTAGCCTTGATCATGGCTGTGGCTCGCGAGCAACGCATCGACTGCCCTCGCGCTGTATAACATGCTATGTTAAGTAATACTAATACACGTAAGTAGGGTCTGGGGCACAAAGTCGGATCGAAAGACCAGGTCGTGATAGAGAAGGCAATCCGCGACACCCTGGGCGTGGAAGCAGGATGGGAGACGGTCCAGGAGTTCGTCGACGGGTACGTGGAGGTCCACTTCGTGCCACCAACGCACCATAGATCGCTGAAGGGTATCCTTGCCGGCCACATCAAGAGGACCCTTGGGCCCGATGACGACTGGGGTGAGATTCGAGACGCAGCGTGAGCCGAGGCTGCCCGGCGCAAAGAGGCAATCCAAGGATCCGCAGATTGACCGGCTTCCTAGATACCAGCGTGGTCGTTCGATATCTGACCGGCGATCCTTCCGAACAGGCAACGACCGCTGCCACCATTATAGAAAACACAGAACGCCTCTACTTGACTGGCGTTGCCATTGCTGAGGCGTCCTACGTTCTGAGGTCTTTCTACAGCGTCTCTCGCGACGTCGTCCTAGGCGGACTGATGGACCTTGTCCGTAGAGAGAACATAATCGTGCACGGGATCGAACGAGGACTCGTCGTGCGAGCCTTTGGGATGTGTCGAGGCTCGAACCTCGTGTCCGTAGCCGACGCCCCAATCTGGACTAGAGCCCGGTCTTCGGGAAACCCCGTCGTATTCTCGCTCGACCGCCGTTTCCCGAATCACGGCCTCGACGTGCTCACCGAGCCGTGATGGGAACGTGAGCGCCTCCGTAGAGGTCTACGCCTTGACCAGCTTGACGAAGCGGCCGCCTATCAGCCATTCGGCCACATAGATATTCCCGTCCGGGTCCACCGTCATGCCGTGTGGGCTGTTGAATTTACCCGGCTCGAGTACCTTGGGCCGAATCAGCTTGCCCCCCTCGTCCTGGTTGTTCGGCCAGCCCGGCACTTCGCACACCTCCTCGTTGGCTCCGAGGTAGGTCACGAGCTTATCGTCGAGATCGACGATGGTGAGACGGGCCCTCAGCTCGACGATGACCATGAGGTCGCCGTCTGTCGCAAAACCGCTCGGGCTCGTCAGGAAGTCCGCGCCGAACGTCCGCTTCCAGGCGCCATCGACGTCGTAGACCTGAACGCGACCGTTCGTCCGGTCGGCGACGTAAAGCTCGGCTTCGGGCTTTCGGTAGTCTATGAATATTGCGTGAGGGCAGGAAAACGCGCCGGCGTCTCCCTCCTCGCCGTTGATTGAGGCCACGTAGCCGCCATCTTTGGTGAACCTGTGTACGTAGTTCTGGCCGTAGCCGTCGGCGACCCACACGTCACCGCTTCCACCCATTCGCTCCTCATGGACGGCGACCCAGGTCGGCATGTAGTTGCCCGTGTCGTAGGCCGAAAGAGGCGGCGTATTGAGCTCTAGCAACGTCTCTCCGTCCAGCGTCTTCTTGACGACACGACCGGTCACCTGCACGTCTCCATCCGGGTACTCGTACCGGTCGGTGTAAAACCGCTTCCTGCCGTTGTCAGCGAACCAGAGGACCTCGGCGTCGCCCTCTTTGACGAGCGTCATACCATGGGCCTCGGTCAGACCGGAGGGCCACGACCGGTTTAGGTTGCCCTCGGCGTCGAACACCAGAACGGTGCGGTCCTCCTGGTGGAAGCTGATGACCTCGCCGGTCTCGGAGACCACGACACCGTGATGGGACCAGCCTTCCCGCGTGCTCGGGCTATCGGGGACCTTTGCCCAGGTGTCGATCCACTCGTAGGTGTGTTCTCCGCTGCCGACGTGCATCGTGTCGCCTCCTTAGGATTGGTGTACGGGTCTGAGGACGAGCGACATCATATCGGCAGGTTGGGGTGGGGTCAACGCGCGGCAGGACCTGATTGCACGAGCGAATATCACCTCGCGTTCGTCTCGCCCAGCATCGAGTCCCCTGAGTACCACGACACCGGGGCGGCGGTACTACGATTTCTTGGTGGGCGTCTCGGCCGCCGACCCTCCCTTCGGCTCCGATTTGTCCTGGTCTGCGCTCCTCCCAATCGTCAGGGCGGTCTTCCATTCCCCTGGATTCCCAATAAGAGTCACTGTTTGGGTTAAGCTGGTTTGCGTGGTTATCGAGATCGCTTTGTCTACTCACAGGACACCTCCCTTGGTTCGATCTACTCTTCTCAGAAACCCTAAGAACAGCTTGTTCGCCGCCTAGAACTCTGCAGAAGGAGACTTTCCGCCGGAAGCGATGTTCACAAAACCAAACACACCGACAACGACCCCGGCTCCCAACCGAGCCGATAGAGAAAGCCGCCAGTGATGAGGAGCCCTACCCCAGCAGCACCATATGGACATTGCCGGGGCCGTGGATTCCTCGAACGATGGTCTGTTCGATATCGGCTGAACGGCTTGGCCCCGAAATAATGTTCATATAACTTGGGCCCTCATGTGCGAGAAGCTCTCGCCTCCGCAAAACGAACAGCTCATCCAGGCTGGGGAGCACTTGTCCTTTTCGTACGATGGCGATATGGACAAGCGGAAGTAAGGAAACCAGGCGACTCACGCCTCTCCTTGCGCAGAGCCGCTCGTTGTTTTTGCAGGCCAGCCGCCGAATCCTCGGCGGCAATGAGATCGAGATCGACGCCCGTTCCCGGGAGTTTCGATTCCAGGCCGAGCTCGTCTACCGCGAGGTGCGCCGATCTCACGACCGACTTCGCTTCCAGGGATCGGGCCACTTCGACGACGTAGTCCGCAGCCGTCTCGGCGGACTGTGCCCGCTCGACCTGCCACCCAATCTCCGACGCCGACCGCGCCAGATGGGCCGTTAGCTCGTCGGCCCGGTCGTTCATATCCCGCCAGACCTCTTCGACGCTCGTCCCGCCGGAGTCGAGGCCGAATGAGTAATCGTCGGGCGGTTTAGACCCGGCAGGTCGCCCGAGGGCCCGGCGCACGTTGGCTAGGAAGCGGTCTCGGCTTGACTGGCCGTTCGTAGGTGCCAAGAGTGCCGCTGTACCTATCCCTGCTTGCTCAGGTATTTCCGCCACCGGACGCGGGCGGTGGGACCCATCGCAGCCGCTCGCTTCTCACGAAGGGCGCCTGAGCCCAAGTCGGCGGCTTTCTCGCCGGGCCGAATGTCGGCCAGTGCGACCATTGTCTTTACCGTTCGTAGTCGTGTGGGCAGGAACGGCGCACCTCTTACGAGCGCCACGACCTGAAACACGAGGAATATGCCGAGAGGAACGACCCGAACGCTAACGCAGCGACCCAAAGCAACATAGAGAGCCCTTGGTCGGCAGGCTAGAGCTATTCGCGTCGGCGAAGATTGTCCACTGGCGAAGTCAGCATGACGACGACTCGGAAGGCGATTTTAGTCCGCCGAAGAGGTTTGGTTCAACCGAGAATTCAGAACGCCACGCCGTTCACGATAAATCCGAGCACCCAGCTCATCATGAACGTCGGTCCGGCAGCGAAGAGACGCGTTTCCATTCCGTGCTGGGCCGGGCCGTGTTGCCTGATGTATAGGAGGTATGCGCCTAGCCCGACGGCGACGAGCCAGACGGAAAGGGTGGTAACGCCCAGGGCGGCCCCGATGGCAAATCCCAGGACGCCCCAAACATAAGGTGTATCGAGCCTACGGATGAACTGCATCTTCAGGTACGAAGAATACACCTATCCGGTCGGCCTTGGCAATTGGCGCGGTCAGCCCGACTGTTTCCTTGCAGAGCAGGTGCCCATCAACTACACTCGTGCGGCTGTCAGATACACCAGGAGGCGAATAATGGTCACGGGGTTCAACCATTCGGGATTGGTGGTGAAGGACCTTGAAGGGATGATCGACTTCTACTGCAACACCTTAGGCCTCTCAGTACAGCGCGAGGTTGACAGCGTCGCACCACCGGAAGGCGACCACACCGGTATTCCTGGCGCCCGTCGGAAGCTCGTTTTCGTCGGAAAGCCTGACGGCACGCACCTGCTCGAGCTGGTCCACTTTGTTGATCCGCCGAGCCCGACAGGACATCTCGACAATCACCAGCTTGGCGCGTCCCACCTGTGTTTCAACGTCGAAGGGATGCAGGAGTTCTACGAGAATCTGTCCGGACAAGGCGTGGAGTTCGTCACGCCTCCTAAATTCAGGGACGCGCCCGACGGTGGGCGCCGAGGGATATGCTACGCTCGCGACCCCGAGGGCAACTGGCTCGAATTCATCGAGTGGGTCACGGCTTAGCCGCCGGTCGCCGGGTCGGTCGACTAACCGACGATCTCGCGGAACACCCGCAGGTAGTTCAATCCGAGAAGCTTCCGTAGCTCGTCTTCGTTGAAGCCTCTTTCGGCGAGCTTGATCGTCAGGTTGGGCCAGTCGCCGAAATCGTCATAGCCGACGATATGGTGTTCCGGCGTCATTCGATGCTCGTCGGGCCGGAACCCGCTCCAGTCGAATGAACCCGGCCTGGAATCGATGACCTCCGGCGGGTACTCGACGAGTGATTCCGTGGACGGCCCCTGCCGGGCCTTGTCGTTGCCTATCCCCACGTGGTCTATCCCCATGACGTCGACCAGGTGCCCCACGTGGTTGGCGAAGTCGTCCAGGGTAGCCTCCGTCGACTCCTGAAGAAAGCCGGGAATCACGACGACCCCGAAGAATCCTCCCCTGTCCGCGATCGCCTTGGCTAGATCGTCGCCTTTCGCACGGTCGTGGTAGCAGACGGCGGCACTGCTCGAGTGGGTCACTATGACGGGCGAGGATGACACGTCCAGGGCATCCCATCCGACCTGTTCGCTGCTGTGGCTCACGTCGACGATCATTTTCAGCTCGTTAAGCCGCTGCACGACCTCACGCCCAAAGTAGGTCAAGCCGCTCTTGTGGATCTCGGTGCAGCCATCCCCGACAAGGTTTCGCAGGTTGTAGGTCAGCTGGACCACGCGCAATCCGAGATGGTGGAAGAGGTCGATACGTCCGATGTCGGTGCCGATCGGAATCGTGTCCTGGAAATCCAGGATAAGACCGTGCTTGCCGGTCCGGTGAGCCCGCTCGATGTCGTCGGCGTTGCGCACCAAGACTAGCTCGCCTTCCAAAGAATCGACGATGCCCCGAGCTTCAGCAAGCCGTGTGACCGACTGCTCGAACGCCTCTACGAACGAGCCGGGACCGCCGTAGGTGGCGCTGGCTACTGTCACTCCCGAGCGATGCCACAGGTCCAAGTACTGTCGGCGTGCGTCTTCGGACACGCGTATCTCACTGGCCGCCATACTTGCCATGCGGTCGGCGATCTCGTCGCGGGTCAGCCCGTGGCCGACCATCTCCTGGACGGCGTCCCGCATGTTGTCGGTGAACAGGAAGCCGTAGGTAGCGGGGGGCTGTTGACTGTCTATTACCAGCGCCTCGTGGTGAAGCTGACGGGCCTCGTCGGCACTCAGGGTAGCCTTCCTAACGGTTGTCATAGTTCCTCCAAAGATGTCCCTTGCGTTTAGCCCTTCACGACCGAGCTCATAGCCAGGATATGCTCCGCCCCCGTAGCGCAGCAACCACCGATGATTTGCGCTCCAGAGTCCTTCCATTCGGCAGCGAACTCGGCCAGCCTGCTCGGGTAGTAGCCGGCGGTCTGGAAAACATCGCCACCTCCGCTTGGCCGCCTGTTCGTCAGCGTCGGCCGTTCGGGATCGACGGGTCCGGTCGGGTTGTATCCAATGTTCGGGTATCCCCCAAAGGGTCCGCCGAAATGGTCGTTGAGAATCGTCAGACCGGCGGTGATCCCCTCGGGCGTGCTGCACATCAGCAGGATGCCCGACACCTGGCTTCCATTAAGCGCGGCCACCAGGTCAACCAGGCTCTCACCGTACTGCATGGCGCCGTCTTCACCGATGTGCCGGATGCCCAGGAACACCGGCAGGCCGAAAGCGGAACAGGCCTCGACGGCCGCAACGCAATCGGCGATGCGGCCGACGTACTCGGGCAGCAAGGCATCGACTCCCGCACCCGCGAGCAGTTCGGCGTGCTCAGCGAACTCCCGGCGATATGCCTCCTCGCCCATTACCACGACGTCAGGGTCGTCCCGGCCTTCCGTCAGTTTCTGGAGGGTCGGGGGAGCCATTCCGCCGAAGACGTAGGCCTCAGGGTTTCCGGCGTCCCTTGCCGCCAGCGCGTTGTCGGCGGAGGCCTGCGCATACATGCGCCATTCTCTATCGAGGCCAATGGGTTCCATCCTCGTCGGGCTGGTCCAGAAGTTGTTGCTGATAATTATGTCGGCGCCCACCCGAAGGTAGTCTCGATGAACCTGCTGGACGACGTCGGCCGCCTCGACGTTGGCAGTCGCCGACCAGGCCCTAAGGCCGGCCGCAGCGGACGCCCCTTTCAGAACATTAACTCCTCTGCGCTGCAGCTCCGAGCCCGTGCCGCCGTCCATAAGCAACACATCCCCCTGTCGAAGGCGTTCAGTAACGTGGGTGCGAGGCATTTCTGCTCCTATGGCACCCTCGGGCGGGTCTGAGACCCGCCCCTACGTAGTCGCGAACACCAACTCATACCTGCTGGAACGGCACCGGTATCTTGTCGCCATGCCAAGGGAACGCGTAGGTGGGATCGTTCGCGAACCGTTGCATCCCGGCTTCGATGCGGACCGACGTCGAAGGTGGCAGCTCG
>Ga0310121_10002939_pt1 | contig 15904 bp, 15 predicted proteins | sample CB27_Tmax_986_MG_FD_203504 | JGI IMG/M metagenome (GOLD analysis project Ga0310121, IMG submission 203504) | Marine microbial communities from Western Arctic Ocean, Canada - CB27_Tmax_986 | ecosystem: Environmental > Aquatic > Marine > Oceanic | place: Canada: Western Arctic Ocean | collected...
AAAGGCCGCGACCTGGCCATTTCCAAGGCCTTGATGCCCCAATTGATTCGCCAGATCCAGCACGGCGTTGCCGGTGACTTCGTAGTGGAATCGGTAATTGCCCATCTCTTCGAACTGATTGAGGATGCGATTCTGTGGGTCGGTCCGGAGCTCTTTAACTTTGTCGTAGATCTCTTTGACGTTGGATTCGCAACCGGGGGTCTTGATCACTTGCGCCCCGTAGGACTCGATGCGCTCAAAGCGCTCTGCGCTCATCTCTTCGGGCAACACCACCAGCGACCGGTATCCCATGCGAGGGCCGACCCAAGCGCCTCCAATGCCGTAGTTACCCGTGGAGGGCAGAACAATCTGAGCGCCTTCCGGTCGAACCGATCCGTCCAACTGTTTTTCGACCAAGATGCTGTAGCTGGCACCCACTTTATGGCTGCCCGAGGGGAAATGGCGCCCACTGATGACACAAATGGGTGCGTCCACGCCGGTCAATTCCCGTGGAAGGACCGTGTGCGCCACCTGATTGTTCGCGTCTTTCCAGGTGATGTTGAAGAGGTTGACCGGATGGAGCGGATCCTCGGTTAACGCTTCCAACGCATGGGCACGCGTTGTGGGATCCACACGAGACGGATCACGCATCTCAGCAAAGGTCGGTCCAAATACCAGTGAGCTCACGACGACTCTCCATTCCCATCATCGAATAGAATGGGCGTGATAGCACGCGGTCGCCGAGAGGGTCAATGAAAGGGCGTGCGGACTCCCCGTATCAGGAGTCCGCACGGTTCGGTTAGTTGGTGGTTTTGAGCATTTGGAAGGCGGTCGTCATCAAGGAGTGAAACTCCAAGCGGTCGCCATCGTCGCCGGCGTTCGCCTCGATCAGCTCAGTGATCGTGTTCTCGTAGTCGATGTTGCCATAGGGACTCTCTTTGAGGATCTCCGAGAACGCGGCAACGGCGGCGGCCCACTGGAGATCTCCGCTCGCGTCGCCCAGGGTCGGGTGGATCATGCTGGCCGAGAGGCCACGCTCCACTTGGAACGCTTCATCGTCTTCTGTTGCCTCCACATGCTTGTAGCGGATTTTCACCAAGCAGAGCTCATCCGGTTTGACGTCTAGAACAACGTCTGAGAGCTCGCTGTTGTTGAGTGGTTCGGGCGCACCCTCGACAGTCGGCAGCTCGCCGCCAGCCAAGACCAATTCGTACAAGGCTGTTACGGTATGGCCCGTACCGACTTCCCCGGCGTCTACTTTGTCGTCGAGGAACTGATGATCTTCCAGCGCTCGATTCTCATACCCCAGCAGGCGGTAGGCATACACTTGCTCTGGATTGAACTCGATTTGGAATTTCACGTCCTTGGCCACGTGCGTCATGGTCGAGAGCAAGCGCTTGTTGACGTACGCGATGGCTTGGTCTTCATTGGCGATCACGGCATAGATGCCGTTGCCCGCGTTGGTGACCGCTTCCATCATGGCGTCATTGAGGTTGTTGGTTCCAAAGCCCAGCGCGGTCAGGGTGATCCCCGTCTTTCGCTTCTCTTCAATGAAACTCACCAAAGCATCTGTGCCGGAGATCCCCACATTAAAATCGCCATCCGTGCACAAGAGGATGTGGTTGATGCCGCCATCGATAAAGCCGTTGGCCGCTTGTGTGTAGGCCAGTTGAAGGGCTTGTCCACCGGCGGTGGAGCCACTCGCACTCAGCGCGTTAATCTTCTCTTTAATCGTCTTCTTTTTGGAGACGGGAGTGGGTCCAAGCTTGACGGCGACATGACCGGAGTAGGCCACGATCGAGACCGTATCGGTTGCCTCCAACACCTCTAGGCTCTCGGTCAGCACTTTCTTGACGAGCGGTAGCTTGTTGTTGTTCGACATACTCCCGGAGACGTCGACCAAGAACACCAGGTTCGCGGGCTTTTTCGTGTCGGGCCCGGCCTCGCGCGCTTTGATTCCGATCGAGAGCAAGGTGGTCTCGGGCGTGAATGGGTTGGGTGCAGCGTCCACCGCGATGGCGAAGGGCGTCGGTGAATCGTGCGCGGGTTGTGGATAATCGTATGGAAAGTAGTTCACATACTCCTCGAGGCGCACGCTGTCTTTGGAGGGCAGCATGTTCATCTCAATATATTGCCGAAAGATGTCATAGCTGGCTGTGTCTACGTCTACGGCAAAGGTCGACTGTGGGTCGCCGGCCGCGATGACATAAGGATTGGTGCCAGGCGCTTCGAATTTGCTGGCATTCGAAATCGGTTTGCCGTCGGGTCCCAACTCTTCAGGCTCTACACTGATCGAATCGGCGGCCGATCCGGCGTCAGCTCCCGATACAGCGTCATAGGATATGTTGTATTGCGGTGGTGTATTTTGGCTTTTGTTCGGCTCATAATGCATGCCGCCCATCTCGTCCATCCCACACGCGGTGAGGCTCATTGATATCAGTCCATAAAACATCCATTTCCAAATCATCTCTTTCATTTGTGTCTCCCCTTGGTTGCTTCGTCCAAATTGCAGATCGCATGAACACACCATCGCAACCTTTGTGCCAACGCGATTTTCGGGGGCTAAACAGCGCATTGCTCGCCTTCGTTTAGAATCGGTTCGGCGTCCGACGACGGAAACTATGAGATCGATGTCATCATGTGTGCATAATCCCTACACACACGTCCGATTGTTGCGAGCATGGTGCACAGCGTGCTAGAAATGGGCCAACTCAACGTGCCTAAAACGCGAGATTGGGGCGTCTGTGAAATGCGCCATGGATAGGGATCGTGTGCAAAAGCGGGGGGATGTGCTGTGAGCGCAGTCGACAAAGACCACACCACCATTACGGAGCTACGCTGTGTGGCGTGCGGCGCGACTCACTCGTCTGTGGAGCATTGGCAATGCACATTTTGCGGCGACGTTTTGGACATCCGCTATGACTACGCTGCGATCGCAAAGGGCTTGTCGCCCGAGAACCAAGCGCTTCGGCCGCAAGGGATGTGGCGATACCCCGAGTTGTTGCCCGTCTCGCCGGCGGTCCCGCGGCCCCCGCAGCCGGTGGGGTGGACCCCGTTGATCGATGCGCCGCGTCTGGCCGCCTGGTGCGGTGTGTCTCGTCTCCGGCTCAAGGACGAAGGCAGGAATCCATCGGCCTCCTTCAAGGATCGAGCCAGCGCGGTGGCGGTTGTGCATGCCCGTTCGTTGGGCATGGCGACACTCGCCTGTGCATCCACAGGAAACGCCGCCAGTTCGTTGGCGGGAATGGCAGCCGGGATGGGCCTCAAGGCCGTGATATTCATTCCTGAAACAGCGCCGGAGCCCAAAGTGGCTCAGCTTTTGGCCTTTGGTGCCACAGTCGTCAAGGTGCGCGGTGGGTATGAAGCCGCGTATGCATTGTGCAACGAAGCGTGTGAACACTGGGGTTGGTACAATCGAAATTGCGCCATCAACCCCTATCTGGTGGAAGGCAAGAAGACCTGCGGATTGGAACTGGCAGAGCAGACGGTCGCAGCGCCCGCCGATTGGGTCGTGGTGTCGGTGGGAGACGGCTGTACCATCGCGGGTGTGCACAAGGGCTTTGTGGAGATGAAACGCATCGGAATGGGTCCCGAAGTTCCTCGGATGTTGGGTGTTCAGGCCAATGGGGCGCGTCCGATTGTGGACGCGTTTGAAGCGGGTGAGGCTGCCATGACGCCCTGTGATGCCAACACGGTGGCAGACAGTATTTCGGTGGGCACACCGCGCAATGATCGCAAGGCGCTTCTAGCCGTTCGTCAATCCGAGGGTCACCTCTTGTCGGTCAGCGATGAGGCGATCTTGGAATCGGTCGCGACGACCCCACGCTTGAGCGGTGTATTTGGCGAACCGGCTGGCGTGGCTGGCGTGGCCGGACTCCGGGTCGCGGTGCAAGAGGGGATCGTTTCATCGGATGCTTCGGTGATTGTGGTGATGACGGGCAGCGGCCTTAAAGACACCCAATCGGCGCGCAAAGCGGTGGGCGATCCATTGACCACCGATCCGAACTTGAAGGATCTCGAGGAGCTGTTGAACGAAGCATGAAGCGTCAGTCCATCCGTAACGGTGTGTTCGTCTCCCTGCTGCCGGAGTTGTCGGTCGTATGCGGTGATCTTGTCGTGGAAGATGGGATCATTGTGGGCGTGGGCGACGGGGTCGCCAAAGGCATCGACGATGCGGTCGACGCGCAAGGTGCGTTGATCCTGCCCGGGCTGGTCAATGCGCACACGCATCTCTATTCCGCCTTGGCCGTGGGCATGGATGGTCCTGCCGAGCCCCCGACGAATTTCTCCGAAACATTGGAACGGATTTGGTGGCGCTTGGATCGCGCCCTGGACGAGGAGTCGCTTCGATACAGCGCTCTGGTGGGCGGTCTGGAAGCGGCGCGCAGCGGCGTGACGGTGCTGATGGATCATCACGCGTCTCCCTCGTTCATTCGAGGCTCTCTCTCGGTCATCGCAGACGCCTTGTCCTCCGTGGGCGTGGGAGCGGTGCTGTGTTACGAAACCACCGATCGCGGTGGCCCTCAAAAGCGGGAAGAAGGGATCGCCGAGAACGAGGCGTTTATCCATTTGACCGAGACCCAATGGGCGGGTCGTTATCGGGGTCTTGTGGGGGCCCATGCGTCTTTCACGCTCGACGACGTCACATTGGGGCAACTGGCCTCGCTCGTCCATGCGACCGGCCGAGGACTGCACATTCATGTGGCCGAAGATCCCGTGGATTTTCGCTACGGTGCCCCCATTGAGCGCCTCGATGGCGCCGGGCTTTTGGGCCCCAATACCGTTCTGGGCCATGGTGTTCATTTGGGCCGAGAGTCGCTTCGGCGGGTGGCCGAGAGCGGTGCTTGGCTGGTGCACAATCCGCGCTCCAACATGAACAATGCGGTTGGATACGCCAAGCTTGCCGTGGACGGCTTTGAGAATCTGGCGCTGGGCACCGACGGCATCGGCTGTGATGTGCTGACAGAGGCCCGAGTCGCGTTTTTCAAGGCGCGTGAAGAGGGTCTTCATCAAGACTGCTGGACCTTGCCTTTGCGGCTCTTGCAAGGCGGATTGCGCATGGCGGAGGCGCAACTGGGTGGTGTCCGAGGACGTTTTGAGGTGGGCGCTGTGGGCGACGTGGTGCAGACCGATTATGTTCCGGCCACTGCGCTGAATGCCGACAATCTTGTGGGGCACATGCTCTTTGGGTTTGACCGATCGCACATCCAATTCGTGTGGGCGAATGGTCGCGAAATATGGCCCACACCGCTCGATGTGCACGACATTGCAACGAAGGCGACGAGTGCCGCTTCGGATCTGTGGAAACGCATGGAGGCGCTCGATGGCTGAGCTCATCCCCATGCCCGTGGACGCGTTGTTGCGCCGAGCGCTGAATGAGTGGAAATCCAACGACGCCATCTACGATCTGCCGCGTCGGAAATGGTGGGTGGGCGACGCGGATACGGACATCAGTGTTTCTTTTCTGGGGCGCGATGCGGCCTCGGCGGTGGGGCCTGCAGCGGGTCCTCAGTCCCAGTTGATTCAGAACATTGTGCTCGCGTGGCTTGCCGGCGCCCGGATCTTTGAGCTCAAGACCATCCAGATCAACGATCGTTTGGAGATCCCGAGGCCCTGCATCGATGCGCGCAACGTGGGCTACAACGTAGAGTGGTCCCAGGAGCTTCGTTTAGAAGAGTCGCTTCAAGAATACATTGGCGCCTGGTGGATGTTGCATCTATTTCGCGAGTGGGATCCGGTGGGTCGAAAAGCGATCGATCCCGTTGACCCCTTCATCTTTGATCTCAGCGTCGGGTATGACCTGGCGGGTATTAAAAGCGATTCGGTACAGCGATGGATCGAGGGCATTCGAGATGCATCCAAAACCATCGACGCGCTCCGGCTTCAATTGCCCGCCGAATTGGCCGCGTACCGGGATATTGAGGTGCCCTCATCGCTCAGTGGATCCATTACCTTGTCGACCTTCCACGGGTGTCCTCCCGAAGAGATCGAAGGGATCGGCGAGCACATTTTGCAAGATCTGGATTTGGATCTGATCGTCAAGCTCAATCCCACTTTGCTCGGCTTCGAGCGAGTGAATGACTTGATTCGCGGTGAGATGGGCTACGACTGGATCCATCCCATCAAAGACGCCTTTGATGAAGATCTCCAATGGGACGATGCGTTGCCGCTATTTCGTCGTCTCAATGCGTTGGCGACCAGGCTCGGCCGTCGTTTCGGCGTGAAGATGACCAACACCTTGGTGGTGGACAACAAAGACGATTTCTTTGCAGACGATCGCATGTATTTGAGCGGTCAGCCGCTGCATGTGCTGGCCATGAATTTGCTTTGGGCGCTTCGCCAAGAAGAGGATGTCATTGGCGATTGGATGCCCGTTTCCTTTGCAGCCGGCATCGATCGGAAGAACTTCGCTGATGCGGTGGCCTTGGGTCTGACGCCCATCACCACGTGTACCGATCTCTTGCGTCCTGGTGGTTACGGTCGTTTGGCGGGTTACAACAACCAGCTGATCGCGCGGATGAAGAAGATGGGTGCCCGGACCATTCCGGAATACATCCGCGGAACCTACGGATCGGACGAAGGGACTGTCGCGCGAGCCGCTTGGCACAACACCAAGACCTACGTGGACGGGTTGACCTCCGATCCACGCTATCATGCGGCCAAGAACGCAGGCACGCCCAAGAAGATTGGTTCCCATTTGGTTCTCTTTGACTGTATCAACTGTGACAAATGCGTTCCTGTGTGTCCGAACAACGCCAACTTTGCCTACGAGTTGATGCCTCTGGATTGCACCTACAACGACTGGATGGTGGGGACGGACGGGACGGTGACCCCGGTCGAAGACAAGCAGCACTTCGCCATCGAGAAGACCCACCAGTTGGCTTGTTACGCGGATTTTTGTAACGAGTGTGGCAACTGCGACATCTTCTGTCCCGAAGACGGCGGGCCCTACATTGAAAAGCCCCTCCTGTTTGGCACCAGCGACACCTTTGATCTCTTCAACACACACGACGGATTTGTCTTGGAAGTGGACGACGCGGGAGCCCATCGTTTCCGAGGACGCATGCGCGGTGTGGAAGTTTCGCTGCGGGTTGCGGACGGGTCGACAGAGGGGATCTTCAGCGACGGGATCGTGGAGATCGCCGTCCCCTTGCCCGACGGTCCTTTGGGGGATCCGACCGTGGTTGCCAATCCAGGCGATGCGCACCGGGTGGAGTTGGAACGCGTCTATGCCCTGCGCGCTATTTACGCGGGGATCACGCGCGACGACGCCATCAATTGGAGTGTGGCGCCGCTTCTGCCCTCGATTCAGCCGCCTGCTTAGAGCCCGGGTCTTTGTTTCACCAAGTCGGCCGTGATCGCGGCCACGTTCGCACAGCCGCTCAGGGCCATGGCCAGATCCAATTCATCGCGGAGTAGGGTCAGCATCTGTTCTACGCCTTGCTGACCGCCCAAGGCCAATCCCCAGAGCGTGGGACGGCCCACCAGGACGGCGCTGGCGCCCAACGCGATGGCTTTCAGGATGTCCGTTCCTCGGCGGATCCCGCCGTCGACTAGCAGCGTGCATTGTCCGCCGACCGCTTGAGCGATGGCGGGCAACACCTCGATGGTGGCGGGCGCGGTGTCCAGTTGGCGTCCGCCGTGGTTGGAGACCACAATGCCTGCGACGCCTTGTTGGACCGCACGAATGGCGTCGTCTGGACGCACAATGCCTTTGATGAGCACCGGCAAGCGGGTGATGGACTGCAGCCAGCCCACATCATCCCAGGTGAGGCCCGCGTCCAATTGATCCGCCACGTAGCCGGCCAAGCCGGACTCGTTCTCGCGCTCGTCGATATCGCCCAAGCCGGCCGCCAGCATGTTGCGTACGGTGATCCCCGCGGGCAGATGAAACTGGTTTCGAATGTCTCGTTCGCGGCGGCCGATGAGGGGAGCATCGACGGTGAGCACGATGGCGCGGCATCCGGCGGCTTCGGCCCGTTGGACCAGCGCACGGGTCGCCTCGCGGTCCCGATAGACATAGAGTTGGAACCACAGGTTGCCACCGGCCGCCTCGACTACCTCTTCCATGTCCGTGGTCGAGAGGGTGCTCAAGATCATGGTGGTTTGGTGTGTTCTGCAGGCGCGTGCGGTGGCCGACTCGCCCTCGGGGTGAGCCATCTTTTGAAAGGCGGTGGGGGCGATGAGTACCGGCATGGACACGGATTGGCCGAGCACTTCGGTGGAGAGATCCCGCTGAGCGACTCCGGCGAGCACGCGGTAGTGGATCTGCAAGCGATCGTAGGCCGCGTGGTTTTCACGGAGGGTGATCTCGTCGGCAGCGCCGCTTTGATAATAGCCCAAGACCATCTCTTCGAGCGCTCCGGCGGCCCGTTCTTCCATGTCGTAGAGGTTGAGGATGTCGTCATTCATGGTGGATTATCGTCGCCTTCGGCCCCAGACAAACTCGAGATCACCGTCATCGCCGATGGCGGCGCGGATGCGTTCGGCTTCGGCCGCGGCTTCCTTGTCGGCATTCGGATTCTCCCCACATCGAACCCAAAACCAATCCACCATCTCATTAATACGATCATCGATCCGGCTGTAGGTGTCATCCACTCGGTCGAGAAACCCACTTCGGATGGCCGACTTCATGCGGACGGGCTCCATGGGTTTCATGCGGTTGCCAATGGTCTCTTTGGGCGCGGGTTGCAGCTCTTGGAGCAGAGTATCGACGGCTTTGGAGAGTCGAATGAGGGTGGTCCTCTGGGCGTCGTTGGGCGTATCGGGCAGGCCTTGTTGCACATCGAAGACGATCTTCAACAGGGCGCGCGCTCGCCGCCGCACATTTTTGGACACATCGGGTGCGCGCAGCGCATCACGCAGGGCGAAACAGTCCGTCTCCAATGTCTCTATGATCGCCATACCCTCACCCTAATCCAATGGTTCGCTTTGCGCCAGTGGCTTTGCTAGGACGTGATTCAGCGCGAGGGCTCCAGCAGATGCACTTCCATGGGCTCCGTGCTTGCGGAGGAGTCGCACGCCAAGAGGCTCTTGGTGTGGTGAATGATGGGGGTTGTCGCGGGGAGGGCCTCGAGGAATGCGCTCCGTGGGGCCATGTCCAGATCCACTTTGCTGCTTCGATAATGCATGGGGACCACCCAGCGCGGGGATAGCTGCTCGCAGAGCGCCGCTGCTTCCGTGCTGCCGATGGTGTACTTGCCGCCCATGGGCAGCAGCAAGAGATCGATTGGGCCCAATTCGTTGCGTTCTTCGTCTGTAGGCAGTCGACCCAAGTCTCCCGGATGAAGTACGCGGATTCCATCCACCTCGAAGGCGATCATCCGAGTCAAGCCCATGGTGCTTCCGCCCTCACAATCATGAGGAAGCGTGACCGTTCGAAACGAAATTCCATGAGCCGATCCCGCTTGATCCATGACCGTCGGGTTGCCGTGGACACCCCCGATCCAGCCGTGATCTTCATGATAATGGGTTACGGCCACGATGTTCGCGTGGGTGTCTACCGCTTCAAATTGAATGCGTCCGCCCAGCGCCTGTGGCCGATAGGGATCCAACAAAATGCGTGTCCCGTCGTTGGACTCGACCAGGAAGCAGGCATGACCGAGATAATCGAGTTGGATCTTACGCCTCTTCTTCCATCCGTCCGATGAAGCGTAGGTTTCTGTATTTTTGTTGGTAGTCCAAGCCATACCCGACGACGAAGTGGTTCTCGATGGTGAACCCCACAAAGTCGAGGGGAACCTCCACGACAGTTCGGCTCGGCTTGTGCAGCAGGGTGCACACGCGAATGCTGGCCGGCTCCCTCGTGGAGAGGTTGCTCAAGAGGTATTTCATGGTCAGACCGGTATCCACGATGTCCTCGACGATGAGGATGTGTTTGCCGTTAACGGGTTTCGATAGATCCAAAGTGACCCGAACCACGCCGCTGGTTTCGGTGCTTTCCCCATAGGAGCTCAAGCCCATGAACTCCAGCTCACTCGGGATATCGAGATGACGACACAGATCCGCTGCGAAGAGAATCGATCCCTTCAAGACGACGATTAGCGTCACCTCTTGACCGGCATACTTGGCGGAAATCTCTTTCGCCATTTCGACGATTCGATTCTGGATCGTGTCTTCATCGAGGAGCACCTTCAGACTCATTCCACGGATATCAACGTCCATGACTTCCCTCTCACACCAATGCGTTGTTAATCAGCTCACCAAAACCACCGCCGCCCGGCACAATGTAGTCGTTTGCGTTGAGCCCGGTCTCTTCGTTCCAGCGTTCGCCGGGTTTTGTGGCCAGCACGTCCGGTGCGCTCAGCCCCCGGTCCAATCGAAGCGCGTAGAGCTTAGCGTTCGGGAAAGCCGTCGTGATGGCTCGAACGTATTGGGGTGTGACAATCAGGTTCATGGTGATGATCGGTCCCGGCGTGCCGTCCAGCGCGTTGGTATAGTACTCGATGGCTTGGCAAAGACTCGATCCGGTGGCGCCCATGGGATCGGGAAAGAGCACATGGCGCCCTCCAATCGGTCCGCCCACTTTGGTGCCGGACATATGCGCACCAATGACGGCCCCTGTCTCGTCGGTTTGTCGCTCCATCACCAAGTGATCCTGCCGGATTCTGGCGGGATTCAGCGATTCATTGAGCAGATCGTAGCAGGTCATGGCCGGCAAGATACCCGCGCGGACGATGTCGACTACGATCACCTCGGTTTCGGGATCCAGGAAGTCGGCGCCAACCACAGCGCGTTCGGTCGTGGCCGCCATTCGTGTGCGAACGCGGCGCGACTTTCGTGGAAATTCGTTGTTCATGACGGCACGGCACAACCCCTCATAGAGTCGACGGAGCAATCGGTTGAACATCGGTTGCCCGGTCTCTGGGGAACAGAGGGAAGCGAGCATTGTGGCGTAATAGGGATCGTTGAGGATGTGGACGTTGCGGCCGTAGCAGTGGTCGAGTTCGCTGAGCTGCCAACCTTCCAAGTCGTGGGCGATGTCGTTCATTAGTCGGGTTCCACTCGTTTGTTCCACCGGCGCACATCCTCCGGTGTGTTCAAATTCTCACAGGTAGCGGGATCGGCGGTCTCTACAATTACCGGCGAAAATACCGCCAACGTTTCTCGTGCATTGGAGCCCCTCTCCGCCACGAGCAGTGCCTGAGCTACCCGAGCGGAGATGACCACTGGGTGTCCCGCCCGCCCCTCAAAACCGGCCACAGCACATTCGGCGTTTTCGCCGAAAAAACCGGCGAGAGTTGCCTCGACCGTTTGCGGTCCTTGCAGTGGTACATCCACGGGACAAAAGGCGATGACTTCCGCCCCAGCCTCCATGGCTGCTGCAAGGCCCCGTTGGATCGACGACAACATCCCAAGCGACGGGTTGGGGTTCTGTACCACCAAAACGTCGTCCAGGGAAGCGGCCTCTTGACGGACGGCCTCTTCGTGCGTTCCTCCAACCACAATGATGAGTGGTGCGCAGCCGGCGGCTGCATGGCAGTTCACGACATGTTGGATGAGCGACGAGTTTTCCCATGGCAAGAGCGCCTTGGGTATGCCCATCCGCGTGGATTCTCCTGCCGCAAGAATGATCGCGGCGGTGGTGGCACAATCGGGGCGCGTCAAGACAGCGGCTCAGTCGTTGGTATTTTCGGTGTCGGTCTCGGGATCGGTATCCGCACTCGAATCGGTGACTGCCTCGGGGGCATTATCCGGTTCGGTTTCGACGTCCTCAGCGGAACCGGATGTGGTTTCCGTAAGTTTGTCGGCGCGTCGGATCTGGACATGCTTGGGCGCATTGATGCCAATTCGAACGTGATTGCGTCGAACTTCCTTGATCAGAATTTCGATGTCATCACCAATGCAGATGGCTTCGCCCGGTCGACGTGTCAAGATTAACATGGCCTCCTCCTGAGGCGCTTCCTCCCCCCCCGACGGAAGCGAATAGTCCTATTCAAGGACCATTTCACCTCTGAAGAGTCGAATTGTCCAACAAATAGTCTTTCGCTAGGACGTGTAGGGTTGGGGTTTTTTCGAGTTTTGAGCGTTTTTTTTTGCGGGTGTAGATCGTTTTGGAGTGTGGCTCGTCTAATTCTGGCAGGCGGGTCGAAACCCAGGAGGAACCCCATGAAATTTGCACGCACCACACACATGATTCTTGGTTTATTCATGACGTTTTCTTTCATTGCATGCGCGAGTTCGAACAAGCGCCATGTACGAACGCGGTCCAGCGCTGGACCCGTTGCAGGGGGACCGACGGCGACGAGAGTCCCGGTGGCGACTTCATCCACGACAAACACATCAAAGTCAGGAAGCCTGACGTTGACCACATCGCTCTCAAACTCTCACGTCCTGATGCCCGGCAAGGGTACCCTTCATGTGGCGATCGATCTTCGCGCCCAGAAGGCAACGGGCAACAAACGCCTTCCCATGAACTTGGCGTTGGTCATCGACCGCTCCGGATCCATGCGAGGCGACAAGATTCAAGACGCGCGCGCAGCGGCGCGCCATTTGATGAAACAACTGTCGGCCAAGGATCGAATCGCGATCATCAGCTACGCCGACGACGTGCGCGTGGATCTTCCCTCGTCGCTGGCGACAGCAGACTTGAAGAAAAAGGCCATGGAAGTCATCGGGAAAATCCAACCCGGTGGTTCCACCAACCTATCCGGCGGACTCTTCCGCGGTCAGGACGAAGTGGAGCGCCACCTCGCGGCGGGACAAGTCAATCGCGTCATTCTCATGAGCGACGGTTTGGCCAATCGCGGTCTTACCGACACCAAGGCCATCAGCCAACACGTCCAGAAGGCTTCCCAGCGGGGCGTGACCAGCACAACGATGGGTGTGGGCACCGATTACAACGAGGACTTGATGACCGCTGTGGCCGACCGCGCGGGGGGCAACTACTACTTCATCCAAGAGTCCAAACAGATCGTCCATGTGTTTACTGAAGAGCTTCGTCGCATGTTCTCCACGGTCGCTCAAAACACCGTGATGGAGATCGCCATTGAGGATGGCGTCGATCTCAAGCAGGTCTTTGGGTACACGTTTACCCGCCAAAATGACAAGGTGACCATTCCGTTGGCCGAGATCTTTGGTGGTCAGAAACGCTCCATCTTGTTGGAAGTGGTGGTTCCCTTGGCCAAGGAAGGCAAGGTCACGGTCGGCCAAGTCACGTTGAATTATGACGACGTGAGCGCTGGATTAAAGCCCAAGACGGCTCAACTGGCCTTGGGTGTGACCGTCACCAAGAACGCCAAATTGGTCGAAAATAACCGGAATCGCACCGTCGAAGAACGTCTGGGGGAAGTGCAGGTGGCCCAAGCCATCGAACAAGCCGCGGACCATCTCAAGAACGGTCGATTTGGCGAGGCAAAAAGAGTATTGCGGGCTCAGCAAGCCATGACCGCCAGTCAACGGGACAATCTTGGTGGTTCAGCGCGGCTCGACGAGCAAGTGCAAGCACTGAAAGTCCTGGTGAGCGACTTTGAAGCGGCCGAGGCTGCTCCTGCAGCGGCGCCCTCGCGAGCCACCATCAAGCGCGCCAAGGCGGGTGCGTACAAGCTCAAGCGTTAGTCTTTGTGGATCCCTTTGATCAGCAGGTCGCGAGCGATGCGCTTGCCTGCCTCCACACCGGGCTGATCGAAGGGATCGACTCCGTACAACCCACCGGCATAGGCCGTCATGGCCTCCATCCAGACCATCCAAGCCGCCACATTTTCCGGTTCGATTGCGGGCAGGAGCCAGGTCAGGTTCGGGCGTTCAGCCTGGGTTAATGCCTGCTCAGTGGCCTGTTTTTCCGTGTTTAAGATGCTCCCCAAAGAGTGGCCTGTGAGCCAGTTCCAATCAGAGAATTCATGGTCACCGATCGTGATATCGCTGCGGTGTTGTCTTACTTCCAAAAATTGAATGGTCGCGTTGGGCGGACCCTCCATCCACAGTTGCAACAAGCTGTGCTGCGCCGTAGCGCCCACGGCGGTGACGGGCGTGGTCCCAACGCCATTCTTGCCCAGGCTTTCCGCCCACAATTGTGCAAACCAGTCGCCCAATGTGGCCAGCGCGTTGCTGTAGGGAAGGGTGAACAAGATGCTTCGACCGTGTTGGGTCGCCAGCGTATGCAGCAATCCCGCGACCGCCAGCGGGGGATTGGCGTGTGGATCGGGGCTGGCGAGACCGGCTGCGGCCCAGGCGGCGCCGGCCATCAGCCTTTGAATGTCAATCCCGGCGAGTGCGGCGGGCACGAGTCCGACCGGGGTGAGCGCGCTGAATCGTCCACCCACGTTGGGGGGCACATCAAAGGTGGTGAGTCCATCTTGTTGGGCCAGTTCGCGCGCAAATCCACTTGTCGGATTGGTAATCACGGCCAGATTCTGTCGGTATTCTTCGTCGCTTAGGGCGCGCTGCAATCGTTCTCGAACGAGGAGCGTCTGTGCAACGGTCTCCAATGTATTGCCACTCTTGGTGACCGAGAGAAAGAGGGTGCGTTTGAGATCCAAGCCGTTGAGGAGTGCACCGATGGGTTCGGGATCGATGTTGTCGCAGCAATGAATTCGGATTCTCCCGGCGCCCAGCGCCTGGACGAGGGCCTGCGTGCCCAACGACGAGCCCCCAATGCCCAGCACAACGCAGTCATTGAGTCGCTGTCGCTCGTGTGCCCGGTGTGCGTAGTTCTGGATCTCCGTTACTGTCGCGGTGTCTTCATGCAGTCGAAGGAAGGGCAGCTCGCCCGATTGTACCCGGGCGTGCAATGCCTGGTATACTGCCTCCAGAGTGGGGCGCAATGTGTCCAGCGTGTTGTTGGCGAGTCCCATCGACCCGACATTTCGTTCGTAGAGCGAGGCGGTATCGACAGCGACCAGTGGGGCGTTGGGCATGGGCTAACCAGTGACATGTACGGGTCTGAACGTCAACGCCACCATTGACATCATATGCGGACGACTTATACTTACAAATGCGTTACGCCTACATTTCGGGAGGAAATGGGCATGTTGATCACAGACAAAGCGGTTTCCAAGGTCAAAGAGATGGCCAATCAGCAAGGGTTGGATGGCTATGGTCTCCGGCTGATGGTCGTTGGCGGTGGATGCTCCGGGTTCACCTACGATATGGATCTGGAAAATCAAGAGAATGCGGGCGATTCGGTCATTGAGCGTGATGGCTTGAAGGTGTATGTCGATCCTATGAGCCACCAATATCTGGATGGCACGACCATCGACTACATCGAGTCGTTTAAGTTCTCCGGCTTCCATTTCGAGAACCCCAACGCGACCCGCACCTGCGGCTGTGGTTCTTCCTTCGCGGTCTAACCGAGCATCCACAAAGCAGATTCGTCTTACAGATTCCGAAGTCTTTGCTCTTTTTTTCGTTCGTTGTGGTCGAGTATTCGCTTTCGAATGCGAAGGGTCTTGGGTGTGATCTCGACCAGCTCATCGTCGGCGATGAGCTCAATGGTCTCTTCCAACGAGAGTTGAACGGGGGGCACGAGGCGCAACGAGTCGTCTGTACCCGCGGCGCGCATGTTGGTCAGTTGTTTTTTCTTTCCAGGATTGACGATGAGATCGTTGGCACGACTATGGAGACCGATCACTTGTCCGGCATAGACTTTGTGGCCTGCGGGGAGCAAGAGCTTTCCGCGTTCTTGCAGATTGTGCAGAGCATAGGCCACTGTTTCGCAAGGATCTTGAACAATCAATGCACCGTTTTCTCGTCGTCGGATCTGGCCGGCACGGGGTGCATACCGTGAGAAGGTCTGGTACAGGATGCCCTCACCTCGCGTGTCGGTCAGGAACTCGCTTCGGTATCCGATGAGACCCCGGCTGGGAATGTCGAACTCCAGGGTCGCGTTGCCTTGGGGATCCACCTCGTGGCGGGTGAGCGTGCCGGAGCGTCGGCTGAGTTTGTCAATGACGGTTCCACTAAACGCGTCTGGGACGGTGACCGCCAC
>Ga0310121_10002941_pt1 | contig 15899 bp, 11 predicted proteins | sample CB27_Tmax_986_MG_FD_203504 | JGI IMG/M metagenome (GOLD analysis project Ga0310121, IMG submission 203504) | Marine microbial communities from Western Arctic Ocean, Canada - CB27_Tmax_986 | ecosystem: Environmental > Aquatic > Marine > Oceanic | place: Canada: Western Arctic Ocean | collected...
TCGAGCAACGAGATGACTTTGTCACCGTCAGACCGCCGGCTCGTGCGAGGCTAAACGCCACTTGGAAGTGGTGGCGTCCCCTGCCGGGAGGCGTCTCCAAACTAGACCCCGATCGCCGTTAACGATCGGGGTCTTCCTTTTGCGCTCCCGCAGGGCAAGCCTAGCCGAACCGAACCGCCCACCGTTTCCCACCGGGCGCGCTCGCCGCGCCGCGTTTCAGTTTGTGCGGGCCCGCAAGTGTCAACGACGGTTGACACTAACTGCACGCCTGCCTGCTGTGGTAAAAGCGAGCCCGGACCCGGCACCAGCTGTTGCTACTTTGCTACGTCCCCCTGCCCGCAAAGAACGACGAGCGCGGAACGACGAGCGGACAGCCAACGAGCGCGAGGTCATGCGAACTTCGTCTTCGATGCCGTCGACGTGCTGAGCTCCCTCACGGCACCGGACCCACCCAGCCAAGAACTCACTCGCGACAGCGAGCCATGTTCTCCGCGGGCGATGGGCTCAAAACCGCGGCATCAACGCCGGATCGAGTTTTTGCAGACCACTAGCCACCTCACAGGTTTTGCCAAAATCTTGCTCAATCTGACTCAGACGGTTGGCCCTCACGGATAGAAATGGCTACCTGTCTACGACGAAGTGCTTGCTGTCCCACTGATCTTCAAGCTTCCGGGACCGTCGGTAGCGCGCGTCGTGGAAGAGAGAGTTCAACCGGACTGCGTGATGCCTACCGTATTGGACTTGCTGGGTATTCTCTATGAAGAGGATCTTCTCACCAGCACCTCCTTGGTTCCCCACTGGGAAACCTCTTTGTCGGACCGCCGAGTCTTCAGCACGGGAATAGGGGAGGAAGAAGAACGCGAGGCCGTTATCTTTGATGAGTTCAAATACGTTCAATTCGTCGGCACGGACCACCGAGAGCTCTATGATCCGCGCTCGACCCTGGCGAGCACAAAAACACCGCGCGGGACTTCCCTCAGCTTGTCGAGGTCGGTCGCCTGCTCCTAGATGAGCATCGTGCAAAAGCTGAAGTTCTGCGCGAAACGTACGGAATGGCGCACGCGGAAACGAGAACGCTGGATGAGGAGTCTGTTAGACGTCTGCGGTCTCTCGGCTGTCTGAAGTGACACTTTCCCACGGCGAGCTCTCGTCGTGCAACGACACATCGTTATCTCTCGTCAAAACATATCCGCTCGTGAAGTCAAGGGGTTACGCAGCGTTTCAGATTTGCACCGATTTCACTCCAAAGCGGCAAGTGTCGTGTGAAGTGCAGCGTATTCGCCGAGTTTCCCGACACCAAAGGCGGTGAGACCGACGGTGACCGCGATTGCGGCGAGCTTTCCCGAACGCCCGCGACTCGCCAGCGCGACAAGCGACACGCCCGCGGTGGTTGCGATGAACGGTCCGATGAACACGAGCTCTTTCAGATCTTTGAACGTTCCCGAAAGGGCTCGAAGGCCGACGAGCGCAAAGAAAGTGGCTCCGTAAACGGCGAGAAGTCGAAACGTATCCGGTTTGTTCCGCGCGAATAGGAAGCCCGCGACGGCGAGCACGGGAAATCCGAGCCCGTAGAACATATAGATTCTGCCGAGCGCTGCCATCGCGCCGATCCCCGGCGGAGCGCCTGGCCCTGTTCCCTCCGCGAGAGCCGGGACAATTGCCGTAAAGAGGCTCGTGACGAACGGAAAATAGAGTAGCACGAGCGTCGCGACGCCGACGGCGGTCCACATCGCCAGGAGCCGGATCGCACGCCGCCAATCAGAAGCGGCGAGAAACGATGTAAACAGGCTCAAGTTGATGAGGCTCGAGACATAGACGAGACAAGAGAGAAAACCCGAGATGCCGTAGAGCGCGAGCGCTCTCATATTGTCTGGCCGTCGGATCATCCGAGCGGCGAAGAGGATGGCGATGATATCGAGCAGATGTCCCGCGAGCGTTGGCCACTGCGCGAAGAGAAGGCGGCTCATCACGGGCGGAAGAAATACGGTGAGAAGTGCCGCCCAGGTCGCGACCCTCTCATCGAACAGATAGCGTGCCAGAAGAAACACGAGAGGCAGCTCGAGCGCCGCGAGTAGGAGCCCCACATATTTCATGATCGACTCGATACCGCGCACGTCCCGTTCGATGCCGAGGAACGGCACGTAGAAAATCGGGGAATAGGGAAATGCGTAGTCCCGCCCCGCGATGTGGCGGGGGTAGGCGGTTCCCGACGCTTTCTGCGCGGCGATACCTCTTTCGACAAGACTTCCCTCGCTCGTCTGCATGACTCTGAGGTGGCGTCGATGAGAGCGCACGTCGGAATAGAAGTAGCTCGGGTGGAACAATACGGCGCCCTTCAACAGGAGTCCCAGCAAATAGAGCAGTGGCACGAAGCGAGCGCTCCGAAACGCGGCGGCGATAAGAGCCGTCGTCGCGAGTGCGCCGGCGGTGATTTCATGATGCACGTGGGCCATCGCGAAAGGGTCTCGGGCAAACCATACGGCCTGGGCGCAAGCGAGAAGTGCGCCGACCCCGAGGGCGCGCGGCAGTGAAAAGCCCAAGGCGAGCGCGAGCACGAAGACCCCAGCAAGGAGCAGTGCAGGTTCTAGTGCGGCGCGCGGCAGGCGCCACCGGACGTTCTCGATGCGTATCCAGTCGATGGCGATCCCGAGGCGTTCCGGGTCGGGGTCTGCGACGAGGAAGGATAGCGTCGACGATCCGGCGGGTAGCGCAATCGGATGCTCGACGGTGCGAAAGCGTCCGGAGCGTGCCGAGAACGCTCCAGCGGGAACGCCGTCCACGAAGAGGCGAACCTCGGCGCTGCCTGGCAAGAAGCGTGCGAGCCGCAGCTTCAACAGTGCCTCGGTTCCGGCACCTTCGACGGGCAAGGCGATGGCAGCTCGTTCGCGCGTCCAACGGAAGGTTACCGGCAGCCGCTCCTCGCTCTTGGTGAATCCGTCGAGGTAGGGGCCGGTGCTTGGACCCACGTCGAAATCGAGCGGCGGGCATATGCGAGAGGCCAACTGGCGCGCCACATCGCCAAAGACGAGGAGCGCAACGAGGCTCAGTGCAGCGAGAATGATGCGGTGCTCAAAGAGACGCAAAGGCTATTTCTTCTGCTCGATCAGTGTCTCTAGTCGCGACCCCGTTATCGAGCGTCATTGGTTTGTTACCTAGGGTCGAATATATAGGCTCGGACGTATGATCGAACAACGAGCGAACGGTGTCAAACACGCGACAAAGACGAGACGCCACATCGGATAGCTCTCGAATAGGTCGAAGCTCGCGCTGGGACTCGTGACGTCGGGCTACCTTGGGCCGCGGGCTATTGGGCGTCTTTCGCCACGCCTACCGGTCTCGACTGAAGCTCAGATTCGACGACGTAGAGCGGCCGGCCTCGTACTTCGTCCGCAATCATCGAAACATAGTCGCCAATCACCCAGAGGCACATGAGCTGGATACCCCCTAGAAAGAAGAGGCCGGAGCCGAGTGCCGAGGTCCCGGCGAGGAATGCTGCCGCTGAGCCGAGACAAACGAGGAGTCCCAGCACACCGATGACGGTGATGGGCCAGCTGCTGAAGCTGAAGGTCGCGGTGAGGGCCAGCCGCATCATGTCGAAGAGCAGGTAATGGCTCTCTCCGCGCGAACGCGCCGGCCGGTCGTAGAGGACCTTGGCCGCACGAAAACCCATCCAGCTGGTGAGGCCTCTCAGGAAGCGTCGTCGCTCCCCGAGCCGGAGCAGGGTATCGACGGCCTTGCGCGACAGCAGCCGGAAGTCCCCGACATCGGGACGCACACGAACGCTCGCCACCGCTCTGAAACCGCGGTAGAAGAGATAGGCGGTTGTCCGCTTGAACCACGACTCTCCCAGTCGCCGCTGCCGCTGCGCGTAAACGACATCGTAGCCTTCTCGCCATTTGTCCACGAGCTCCGGGATGAGCTCCGGAGGGTCCTGAAGGTCCGAGTCCATGGTGATGGTTGCATCACCGAGGGCATGGTCCAGGCCTGCAGTCATCGCAACCTGGTGCCCGAAGTTCCGGCTGAAGAGCAGGAGGCGGACGTGGGGATGCGTCGCTACGAGTTCCTCCAGAACCTTCTGCGAGCCGTCCGTGCTCCCGTCGTTGATATAGAGGATTTCGTAAGAGTCGACGGTTCCCGCCAAAGCGGACTCGAGTCGCTGCTGAAGCTCCGCTAGATTCGCTTCCTCGTTGTAAGTGGGTAGAACGATACTCAGGGATGGCCTGCTCATGAGAGAGCGTCTATCTTGAACCGCCATGTCGAGCGCGTCAAGGCAATATCACCGATTTAGAGCGGGCAGTGTGTTGGGTCCGCGCAATCTCTGCAAGACACGAGCGGAGCTCGCCGATCTCGCCCCGCGAGGGATCAAGCTTGGATTCGATGTGCTAATCTCGACAGCTACATGGGAAGCTCGAGCCCCCGCGAAGCCCCTCCCGCGGGCGCAACCTGGCGGTGCCGCGCCCCGTTCGTCGTCATCGCCGGGCTCTTCATCCTTTTACCCTACTTGTTGAGGCTCGAATATCTCGAGCGGCGTGGTTTCAATCCCGACGAGTTCCAACATCTCCATAGCGCGTGGTGCATTTCCGAGGGGCTCGTACCTTACCGGGACTACTTCGAGCACCATACACCGTGGCTGCACTTTTTGTTGGCGGGCGTGGTTCCGCTCTATGACGTCGGGCTTGAGCCTACTGATGCGGAGTCCTTCATTTTTCTGGCTCGACGGGCGATGTGGGTGCTCACCGGCGGAATTCTCACCGCCGTTTTCTGCCTGGGGCGGCGGCTTCTCGGGATGCCTGTGGCGATGTTAGCCGTCGTGTTCCTGGGCAACAACTTGATGTTCCTCGGTAAGACGCTCGAGATTAGGCCGGATGTCCCTGCCACGCTCTTCGTGCTCGGCTCCCTGGCTTTTCTCGTCGATCCGTCCGTGCGCAGACGGCCCGAGCTGCGTTTTCTGGCGAGCGGCTTTTTGCTCGGGAGCGCTGTGATGTTCACGCAAAAAGTGCTCTTCGGACTTCCCGGTGTCGCCGTGGCACTTCTCCTCCACGTCTACGATAGCGACAAGCGTCGAGCGGGAATTTCTCGTGCCGCGTTTTTGGGTCTCGGTTTCGTGGTCCCGATTCTCGCCACCGCAGGCTACTTTGCTCTTCGGGGCGGTCTTGCCCCATTCGTCGAGTACAACTTTCTGATGAATCTCCGCTGGAAGGCGCGCTATTCCCCTTGGCCGCTCTTCGAGGAGCTCGCGCAGCAAAACCCCTTCCACTTGGCGCTCGGCCTCGTCGGCCTAGGGATGGCGTGTTACGCGCTTCGGCGGGCCGAAGCTCGAAAGCGCGGGGAAGCTTTCCTCGCGCTCCCCGGGCTGTCTTTTCTCGTCGGCGCCTTTCTTATTCCTGTGCCCCACCGTCAATATGCACTTCAATTCTTGCCGTTTCTTGCCCTTTATGCGGCTCTTACATTGAGGGACCTCGTTTTCGCAGGCTCCCGAGATTTAGACACCTCTTTATCTCGTGCCGTCGCTACGTCGAGCGTTGTCGGTATCGGCGCCATGCTCTTTCTCGCATTTCCCACACTTTCGAGTCCGCTCTTTTTCACATTCATGTGGCTCGCGGTCTTGGGAGTCGTCTCGCTACTCCTTTTCCGTCGACAATCGCGTTGGATCATACTGGCGCTGCTTCTCGTTCCATTGAGCCTCAACCCACTTTTCGAGTCCCGCGTTTTCTGGGAGCGCCGAAACTGGTCCACGCTTCGAAACCTTTCCTGGGTGATCGAGAACGTATCGCCTCAGGAATCGGTCCTCGATGGTTTCAGCGGCCTCGGGGTCTTCCGTCCACACGCTTTCTTCTACTACTTCTTACATGACGAGATGCTCTTGATGCTCGAGGACTCCGATTGGCGCCCACTCGAGCGTCGTTTGAGCGATCCGGAGAAGGCACCGAAGCTCGTCGTCGACGATCGTTTCATGGCGCGGGCGCCGGGCCGGGTACGAGCGCTCGTCGAGCGGAATTACAGGACCGCGGGACCGAGCCCCATTCGGGCGCATTGGAATCGGTCGGCCTGGTCGGATGCTGGTGCGAGACGACTGGCGCCTCAGTTCGACTCGTCCGCCGCGCCCCGGCTCCCCTATGTGCTCGTGGAGGATGGGTGGTACGGGCCGGAGAAGGAGGACGGCATCACCTTCCGCCGCTCGCGAGGGCGCCGCTCACGCCTTCTATTGCCCATCGCAGAGCCGCGGGATGTCTGGCTCGAGCTCAGCGCCCGGCGACTCTTCGAAGAGCCATCTCTGAGGATCGAGCTCGCCCTGAACGGCACGGTGGCCGGCGAGCTGAGCCTCGAGTCGGGTTGGCACAACTATCGCTTCAGCGTGCCGGCCCGAGTCCTGAAAGAGGGTTTCAACGACATCCTTCTCACCTATTCGAAGACACCGCGTCAGGCAGACCCAATGGCGCGGGGCCGAAACACTGTTCTCGCCCTCCATTCGATCACGTTAACGCCCCGAAGCGATGGAATCGCGAAACTCGAGAAACGGCACTATCCAGTGAAGATTCACGAGCAATCCCAACACGACAGCGATGGAGGCGAAGAGCATCCATGAGCGGTCGGCTCTTCTGAACATCGGGATAGCTGCGCCGACGACAGCCGGGGCCACCACAAGCGGAAAAAGGATATGTACAGATGTACCAAAGCCCAAACCCAATCCCGCCAGAGCGGCGCGCGCCCAACCGGATTTCTGGAACAGCCAGAAAAAAGCTGCGGCGACGAGAGGGGGCGAGCACCAAAATGACGGCGTGGCTATACTTACCCCAGCGAATGTAAGCGCTTCGGCCGTCGAGGAAACCGTAGAACAAAGCGTGGCGAGGACCGCCGCAACCAGCGAGCTCTGGTGCGCGAGTCCCAAGGCTCGTGTCGAGAACCCTCCGCACAAGCGAGAATGATTCGCGCTCGTAGTGCCTCATGTTGTGTGCTGGTGGCGGCTCGAATCCGTCTCTGCAATTCGGCGCTTTGCTTAGGCTGAACCTCCACCATCGCACGAGGCCGTCCCCGGCGTCGACTCTGGCCCGTCGCGACTGCGCCGCCGGAGCCGACCTCCTGCACGATTGACCTCAGGTTCGTTTACGTAAGAGCCGATCCGTTTCTTTGAGGGAAAGTGTTTCCATTTTGCGAATGATGTCTTTCAGGCGGCGGTGATTTCCTACCCATTCCTGGCAGAGTTTCGCCTGCTCGGGTGTCAGCCTTAACGTCACGGTCTTACCCCGCAACTTGTAACTCCACTGGTAGTACGGGCCATGAAGGCGCGGTGGCTTGCCCATGCAACGGCACGAAGGCTTACCGCAAGGCATGAAGCGTTTCACGACACTACCTGGGCGGACGAAGTTCAACTGGAGTAGAGCCTGCTTGAGCTTGTCATAGGCGCGTCGTGTGTTGTTCAAACTAGCAGCAACTATACTGCTAGACATCAGAAAAATCAACCCTGACCTACTGAATGTTGATCGATTACACTTTCGTAGATGTCAGTGGATTTTACCGGCAGGATTAGCGGGTCCAAGCACGCGAGCGGCTTACTGTTCGGGAGCGCTATGATGTTCGAGTACAACTTTCTGATGAATCTCCGCTTCAAGGCGCGCTATTCCCCCTGGCCGCTGTGCGACAAGCTCGTGCCCCTGAGTCGTCGTCGAACCAGGCAAAGCCTCAAGGTTCAAAGAGGACGGTGAAGTCCGCGATTTTACCGTTGTCCACGGCGATGAACCCGATCGGGTCGTCGAGCGCTTCCGCACAGGCCAGAGGAAGGGGCGGCTCCGTTCGCAACCCCGGCATGCAATGGTATTTCAGCACCGTCCGTTCATGGACGGCACCTTCGACGGTGATCTTGTCCGGCTCCGCCCGGACTCGGATCTCCGGCTGGTCGAGACCAAACGAACGGACGCCATCCACTTCGAAGAGTACGTACTTCCCCACGGTCTTCAACCGACGGACAAAGGGCCGTCGATCTAGGTTTCGGCGGGACACGTCCGACCAGGCAACGATCCATCCGACGTTGTAGAGATCCAGGTACCCCTTCAGCTCATCGTCATCGAAATCGTCGATTTCGCGCCTAAAAGCCCGGCCCGACGTGAAATCGACGAAGTGGTGCGCCAAGCGAGAACACTCCATGGGCCCTCCGATGAACTCCCTTCCGACAAGATGAGGAAAGAGCGCGGGAAGGTGCGTGTAACCGTAGGCGTGTTGGTTCTTTCCGAGGTGGTCTGCGTCTTCGATCATGATGCGCGCTTGTGGGGTGGTGACGGTTCGGAGCAACTGGACGAGTAGGGTCACTTCCGTCGGAAGCGACTCGTTGCCGGTGTCCTCATCCCAGACAATGAAGGCGCCCCTTCCTTCGGGCCCAACGACCAGAGCCCAATTCCGCAAAGATGGGTAGGCCACTACGAGTAGGACTCCGACAGCAACCGCAAGGCGATCTTTCCGACCCGAGAGCCACCGGTAGGTTGCATCCGCGGCTGGGGGAAGCAAGAAAAATGCGACCCCATCGAGGAATCTCCCGGGCTCGATCGTTTCTAAAATCGGTAACGAGGAGCCCGCCGTCCCTAAAAACAAGAGGCCGGCCGCCCCCGTTGCCGAGCAAGCCGCCGCCATCGATCCTCGTTCTTGCGCGAAGGATGGGAGCCCCGCCAGTCCCACGAGGCAGATGACGTTGGAGAGAGCATAGGTCCAGGAGAGAGCGCGGAAGAGGAGAGCCGCCGGACCGCCGGGAAAATGTCCGAGCATGGGCACCTGGGCGATGGAATCGCGAAACTCGAGAAACGGCACTATCCAGTGAAGATTCACGAGCAATCCCAACACGACAGCGATGGAGGCGAAGAGCACCCATGAGCGGTCGGCTCTCTTGAACATCGGGATAGCTGCGCCGACGACAGCCGGGGCCACCACAAGCGGAAAAAGGATATGTACAGATGTACCAAAGCCCAAACCCAAGCCCGCCAGAGCGGCGCGCGCCCAACCGGGTTTCTGGAACAGCCAGAAAAAAGCTGCGGCGACGAGAGGGGCGAGCACCAAAATGATGGCGTGGCTATACATACCCCAGCGAATGTAAGCGCTTCGGCCGTCGAGGAAACCGTAGAACAAAAGCGTGGCGAGGACCGCCGCAACCAGCGAGCTCTGGTGCGCGAGTCCCAAGGCTCGTGTCGAGCCGTAAGACAACAGGGGCGGGACTAAGAAGAGGCCAGCTAGAAATAGAGCAAAGGCTTGCGCTGCCGGCAGCCAACGGAGGAGTGCCACGGCGCTCTCGGCAGCGCGGTTGCTCGTGCTGTCCAGGGTGCCGGCAGGAAAGCCCGCCATGAGCTCCGGGCTGTAACCCCAAAGCCGGCCGCTCTTGACGAAGAACTCCCGCACACGAATCACACTCGAGAGGTGGTACGAGTAGTCGTCCTGAACGAGTTGATCGCCACGGAGAAGCGGGCCCGGCCCGATCAACCTCACGACCATGAATACGTGCGCCGTCACGAGCAACGTGTATAGAAGGAGTAGGGCCCCTTCGCGGAGGGCTCTCGGTGCCAAGCGGGCTCCGTCCGACAGAGGCTCACCGTCGGGCCCCCGGTCGACGACGAATCGGCGGCGGGTTTTCCCACCCGACCACAGCACGAGACACAGCACACCCAGCCACCACGCCGCTCCCTGTAAAACCCAAAGAGCACTCGAAAGCTCTCTCCGGCCGCGGGCGTCGTCCAGCAAAAGGCCGACCTCATGGCTGACATAGGCGTCCAGGGGAACAAGCTCCAGAAACGCCGGACGATCCCACGACAGCTTCAAGAGCGCCGGCGCGCCGCCCCGCTCGTAGCGAAGCCAGAAACGCTGTACTCCCGACTCGAGCTCGATCGCCGCCGAGGACGAGCCCGCTCCGTCGAAAAGGGTTTCGTTGCCCACTCGCAACGTACACCGCGAAACGCAGTGCCCTTCGAATCGGTAGAGCCCGGATTCCGGCACCCGCAGATAGCCCGCAACCTCCATGGCCACCACTCGCCGCCGGCCGGCAAGCGCGTTCAGATGCCTCCGGTCACGGATCGTAAGCGACGTGGTCACGACCTCGCGCTCATCTACCACCCCTGTTTCCGGAGTGTGGTACACCACCGCCGCCTTCGCAGGAGCTTCGCTTTCCCCTTCTTTGAGCCAGACCCACAAAAACGCCGACATCACCATCAGAGCCAGCGTGAGTCCGAACAGACCGTCACGACGGAGCTCGAAATCGGAAGTCGGGCTGACGAAAAAAGCGCCCGCGCTGGCAACAACGAACCACCACAAGCTGACGTCGGGAACCACCGGGCCGACTCGAATCTCCTGCTCACCCAAGGAGCGAGCGACCGCCAGAACCGTGAAAACGCCGAATAGAAACAGTCTAGGCCAGAGCCGGACTTCGTGATCGATAGAGGTTGGAGCGCTCAAACAAGTGCGATTCTATCGGTTCGCGATCTGTTGTCAAAGGAAACGACGAAGCCAGTGCGCGGTCACGATTGCCAAATGGATTGCCACGCAAACGGCCAGCGGGTAATCTTCTTCACCCGAGCTTGTGGCATTTTCGGACCGGCGCAGCGTCAAGGCGATCGCTTTGCTCGGGCAACGATGGTATGAGACTGAACAAGAAATCGCTCCTCGCGTTCGCGATCCTGCAGTGGGTGAGCTACTTGTCTATCGTCGAGCTCATTGCCATTCATCAATCCAAATCTTTCGACTCCGTGGTTCTGGACCTCTCCGGCAGCCTCCTCGTGAAAGCTCTGAACGTTCTCGCCCTCGTTGTTGGGCTGTCTCTGATCTATTTCACTCCTGGATTGCTCTGGATCTCGAAAGAGAAGGAGCGCAAGCTTCCGGTGCTGCTCATCAAATCAGCGGTCGTCTCGATCCTTCTCTACACGGCCGCATTTTCTTTGCTGAAGTTGGTCTTCGGCATCGAGCTCTCTAGAAGCTGGATGCTATGGACCTGCCTGGCCATCATTGTCGCGTGGGCGTTTTTGGACCGAAGACGGTTCGAGATAGAAGTTACTAGAGACGCGATGCGGCCCCTGCTCATCGGAATCATGACGATCTTGTTCCTGATTGTCCTATTCCACGGAAAGGTCTTCGATGAGAACTTTACCGGTGATGGAACGGAAAGCTTCGAGTTCTCGCGAAGTCTCAAGACGACTATCTTGCCGTACTGGGACCTCGAGAATGGACGCTGGGGATTCTATCCTCGGTTCATGTTCTTCGCTTATCCCAATCTCCTGTCGATATTGCATCTCGGCGAGACCGAAGCATCGGTACGCCTGCCCTTCTTCGTCTTTTTGTTCGGGATCCACGTTCTCATCGGCGCGTTGATCCCGCGCGAGACGGAGCGGTCACTGCCGAGCGCCGAAGCCTTCTTGATGGGCGCCGCTTTGCTCCTCTTCACCGTAACCAATATCTTCTACTCCACGTGGCACCCGTACTTTGCCGACATCGCCGAGCCCACTCATGCCGACACCGCTGTCACCTTCTACCTCCTCGCTGCCATTCTCTTCGCGTCGCGAAAGGAGCCCATCTGGCTCTTGCTTTGCTGTTTTTTCGCCTCCCTGTCCGTGGCGAATGGTGTCGGCCTGACGGTCTTTTGGTTCTCGACGCTGTTTTTTCTGGAAAAACACAAGAAGTGGATCTTCTTTCTGGGACTGAGCTTTGCGATGGTCTATCTGGCCTATTTGGGTTTCGTAGCCTTTTATGACCGGTTTCATCCGATGGGGTTCCAGCGCTGGTCGATCCAGGGGATGCTGAGATATTTCTCCTTTGGAGATTTACTGGAATTTGGAAGATACCTTCCCCACGTCAAGTATCTTTTGATCATGACGGGCGTGCTGCCGATTTGCATCTTTCCCTTTATTGCAAAGAGTGACCGCCTGTCGGTCGCGAGCTACCTGTTCTCCATCCCATACATTCTCGCGGTCTTCTTGTTCGGGAGCCATAACCCTCATTACTTCACGAGCGTCGGGCTACTTTTCCTCTTTCCTTTCCTGAGGGCCGTCCGCTCCATGGGGAAAGAGAAGGCGGACTACGTGAAGACCGGCTTCGGGGTGGCGGCGGGCATGCTCATCATATCGATCTTTCCATACGCCTACACGTTGAACCAGGACGCTAGAGAGCTCGGGAGGCGGACGTGTATCGAGGCATCCGATTACAAGGCTCGAGTCGAGCTGGCCAAGTCCGTTTACGAGCTGTTCCCATTCGAAAGCTACGGCGTAGGCCACCACACCTTGGTGCATTACGCGTCGAATGGGGATTGCGGCAGAGGACGATACGACTACGTCTTAGCGAAGGGAGAGCCTTCGTCGGTCAGTTTCATCCGCGTTTTGGACACCGATTTGTGGAGGAGGAGCGCGGTAGAGATTCCCGACCCTCCCGGCGAGAGGTATAACGGCAATTACAGATATCTATTGCAGGAGACCTATGAGCGGGCTCGCTGAGCGATGAATGTTCTCCGATGCATCCCCTCTCCCGAGACCCTTTCTCCTGTGATCCGTGCAATTGGGGTTAAGATAGGCGGTTTCAAGGAGTTGAAAGAGAACTGGTTATTTGTGAGGTCGCAGCGTCTGCCGAGAGCACGTACCCGCCCGCTGCCGCTCCCGTGAACGCCGAGGTCATGCTTCGCTTTGGAAGAAGGGCTCCTATCGGTTTCAGGACCTTTCCGAAGCGAGAGGGTCCGGCGTGAAGAGGGCGGTGTTCATCACCGGAGGAAGCGGATATGTGGGGACTCGTCTGCTTCAGCGGCTCGATCGCACGAGATATTCGAGGATCGTTTGTCTGGTACGCGATCCCGACGCGTTTGGCTCGAACGGAAGCGCAATGAAAGGGGTCGACGTCGTCGTGGGTGACTTAGACACCCCGGCCAGCTATCGCGACATGCTCCGGTGCTGCGATACGGTGGTGCATCTCGCGGCGGTGACCGGCAAAGCGCGGCCTGCAGAGTACTTCCGGGTGAACAGCGAAGGTACCCGGACACTCGTCGAGGCCGCGAAGTCACAAGGGGTGCGAAACTTCCTCTACGTCAGCACGATTGCGGTCAAGTATACCAAGCAACGCCGCTACTTCTACGCCCATTCGAAAAAGCAGGCCGAGGACATCGTGGCCGATGCCGGACTCTCCCATACTATCCTGAGGCCGACCCTCGTGACGGGTCCCGGCGCGCCGGCAGCCGAGGGACTGGCCCGGATGGCCAAGGCGGGAGTGATGCCCGTGTTCGGGGACGGGCGGGTGGAGGTGCAGCCGATCTTCATCGACGATCTCGCCGACTCCATTCTGTCCATCGTGGAGGAGGGCCGTTTTCGCGGAGAGACCATTGAGCTTGGCGGACCGAAAATCATAAGCATCGAGGAGTTGATGGTCCGAATCCGGCGAGTGCGTTTCGGTAAATCGTCGCGGACCGTGCACCTTCCCCTGCGTCCCATCCAGACTTCGCTGGGTCTGCTCGAGCCCCTGTTCCTCCGGGTCCTTCCCCTCTCTGCCGGTCAGCTCGCGTTGTTCGCGAACGACAGCACCATCGCGACAAACGCCTTCTTCGAGGGCCGCAGAGCTCTAATGAAAGACATCGAGGCGGGGCTCGGTACACCGATCTCTCTCACGAAGCCCGAAAGCGACGTGGCGGAGCTAGAAACCGAGTGCCGTCTCTATTGCCGCCACTTGATAGGTGAGACTCCGAACGACTACGTCGTGGAAAAGTACGCTCTGTATCATTCGCGTAACGATGCCAGGGCGACTCTCGCGGAAGATCGTTTCGACTCTCTTTTACTTCGGCTCTCGAGAATATCCCGTCTGACCACGGGACTCGTCGACGCTTACACCAGCGTGTTCCGCAAGCACTCGGTCGTCCGTAAGAAGCTCGTTCTCCTGCTGGCAATTCTCGAATGCACACCCTCTAGCTTTCCGAAGCTAGACTCTACGGACGAAGGCTCTCGCCCGTGGATCTGCGCCAAGATGCTCGCCAGAGCTGCGGGCTATGGGTTGCGTTTGGTCCTTGCCACACCCCCTCTCGGAGCGCTGCACCTGATCCAGCGATGGGTCGGCCGTCGTCGCGGCAGAGAGTCCTGACCGTGGATCCGGTCGTGGTGGTGGGGTCCGGAGCCAGCGGCGTCCACTTCACGCTGTCCGCTCTCGAGAAAGGCCACGAGGTGCTCATGCTCGACGTTGGCAGAAGGCGCTCAAGGCCGCCCGCTGCCACGTTCAACGAGTTGAAGACCGGCGTCAGCGATCCCGTGCAGTTCTTTCTCGGCGAGAACTTCGAAGCCCTGAGCCTTCCCGGAAACGACTCCGAATATTACGCCTTCGCGCCGAGTCAGAATCACGTCATCTCGGGCCTCGACGACTTTCAGCTTCGAACGTCCGGCTTCAACCCCCTCCTTTCTTTCGCGGCCGGGGGACTCGCGGAGATCTGGTGTGCGGGCTGCTATCCGCTCACCGACGGGGACCTTCGGGAGTTTCCCATCGACCATTCGGACCTCGCGCCGTTTTACGAGAAAGTGGCGAAGCGAATCGGAATCTCAGGTACGGACGACGATATGACCCGGTTCTACCCGCTTCACGACGGTCTTTTGGAGCCATTGGCTCTCGACGAGCATTCGCAGGTTCTCCTTAGGAGCTACTACAGGCACAAGAACAAGCTCAACAGGAAGCATCGCTGCTACATGGGACGAGCACGTATCGCGACACTGAGCCGTGATCTGAACGGACGCAAGGCTTGCAGTTATCTCGGACGTTGCCGCTGGGGTTGTCCCACGGACTCGATCTACGTGCCCACCTTGACGCTGAGCGAGTGCCTCGCTCATGAAAATTTTACTTATGTCAGCGGGGTCCGTGTCAGCCATTTCCTTTCGGGGCCTGGAAACAGGATCCACAAGGTGGTGGCTCGGTCGGTCTCGGATGATCGGCAGCACGAGTTTGATGTGGGAACGCTAGTGCTCGCTGCAGGAACGCTCTCGTCGTCCAAGATATTCATGGACTCGATATACCGCGCTACCGGAGAACGGATTACTCTGCACGGTCTTCTGGACAATCGCCAGATACTCATGCCCTTCGTCAATCTCAATCTCATCGGCCGGCAGTTCGATCCCGAAACCTACCAGTACCAGCAGCTCGTTATCGCTCTCGATGCGGATGACCCGCAGGACCGGTCCTACGGTCTGGTGACCACACTGAAGACGGCGCTGATCCACCCCATCGTCGCCAGCTTTCCGACATCGATGGCGACGGCGCTCTCTATGTTCCGGAACATTCACGCCGCTCTGGCGATGCTGAACATCAACTTCTCCGATCATCGACGCGACGAGAATCAGTTGTCGCTGGAAGTCGATGGACAGAACGGGGAGACGCGGCTCGCGATCCAATATCGACCGGACGCTACAGAGGGCGAAAAGATCCAACGAGAGACGAAAAGATATCGTCGAATCCTCAGGCAGCTCGGTTGCATCGCACCTTCGAACGCGACCCACGTCCGTCCAATGGGAGCGAGTGTTCACTACGCCGGAACCATACCCATGACCGAGAACGGGGCGGGACCGACGACGGATGAGACCTGCAGGAGCCGCGATCTCGAAAACCTCTACTTCGTCGACGGCACGACATTTCCCAGCCTCCCTGCTAAGAATCTGACCTTCACCTTGATGGCGAACGCGGCGCGAGTCGCGGAAGTAGCATTTTGAGCGGCCATGATGCGCCGCTCATCCAAGAGCCGCTTCTATCGCGCGTGGTGAGCCCATGACAGGCATGAGCGTCGTGCTCGGGATCTATCGGCTATGGCCCAGGCTGTTTCTATTCGGCGTTTTCACGGTTCTGGCGGTCGCTCGCTCCTTGGGTGAGCAGGAGATTCGAGTCGGCCCGGTGGTTCCCGACGTCAGCTTGTGGTGGTTCGTTGTTGCCAGCGC
>Ga0310121_10002942_pt1 | contig 15894 bp, 15 predicted proteins | sample CB27_Tmax_986_MG_FD_203504 | JGI IMG/M metagenome (GOLD analysis project Ga0310121, IMG submission 203504) | Marine microbial communities from Western Arctic Ocean, Canada - CB27_Tmax_986 | ecosystem: Environmental > Aquatic > Marine > Oceanic | place: Canada: Western Arctic Ocean | collected...
CCAATTATGTATGTTTTAAATGTATTAATAGGGGGAGAGCCTGGATATGAAGCAAACTTATGGTATTTAATGAAAGCCCCAGCAGGAGACTCTCTTATGACATTATTTCCTTCACCTCCTTGGCATGTATTTCCTGTATTTCCTTTGGTTGCAATAGTTTTTTATATGCTATATCTACCATTTTATATTGCTGAAAAGAAATCTAAATGAAAACATTGATCCTACTTAGTATTCTTATAATAGCATTTTTTAAAAAGAGACGATAAATGAAAAAAACATTAGTATTAATCATAATGACGATATTTTTTTCACATACTATTTATGCATCTGATAATTTTCTAAATAAAACATTTCCTACCATTAAGGGAATATCACTTTCAAACAATGAAGTGACATTTCCAGATGATATACGTGGTAGAGTCGCAGTATTATCTATAGCATTTAAACAAAGAGCCCAGTTATGTATCAATACTTGGGCAGATGAATTGCTACCAAAATATGGTATTGATAAAAGTGTACAATACTATGAAGTTCCGATGTTAGGCGGTCAATATAAAATGATGCGTAATTGGATTGATGGGGGAATGCAAAATGGAGTACCAAAACCTTTACATGACTTTACTGTGACTTATTATGGTCCTCTGCAAAAATATTATAAATCATTAGGGATTGATAGTAAAAAAAATTGTTATATTTATGTGCTTGATCAAGATGGAATTATCAAAGGAAGATTTGATGGATTTTCTACTCCTGAAAAAATAAGCGAATTGTTTACACTTATTGACTCATTGAATGAATAAAATATCAGAACATTATCAGCCATTTCTAGAAGCTACTGAAAGAGCAGCCATTGCTGCTGCAAAATTACGAGGCTGTAAAGATGGAAAGTTAGCTGATCAAGCTGCCACAGAAGCAATGAGATCGGTTTTAAGCGCTCAGGATATTTTAACTACCGTAGTAATTGGAGAAGGCGAACGAGATGAAGCGCCTATGTTGTTTATCGGAGAACAATTAGGCAATCAAGATAGTGATATCAAAGTTGATATTGCAGTAGATCCATTAGAGTGTACCAATCATTGCGCTTTTGATTTACCAGATTCTATTGCCGTACTTGCAGGTGCGCCGTCAGGGTCTTTATTGCATGCTCCAGATACTTATATGAACAAGCTGTGTGGCAGAAAAGAATTAATCGGTCATATCGGATTAACCAAAACCATTGAAGAAAATCTATTAGCTACTGCAAAAGTTTTAAATAAAGAAGTCAAAGAGTTAAAAGTGATTGTTATGGATAGAGATCGCCATCAAGATTTAATTGCATCAATGCAATCCTTTGGAGTTGAACCTATTTTAATTGGAGATGGAGATGTCACTGGAGCACTAAAAGCAGTTGAGGGAGAAGTAGATCTATTATACGGTATTGGTGCAGCTCCAGAAGGTGTTATTGCTGCAACTGCAGTAAAAGCATTGGGAGGATTTTTTGAAGGTCAATTAGTTTTTTATGATTCAGAATTTGAAAATAGAGCCCATAAAATGGTTGGTAGCAATATTGACAAAATTTGGAATGCCAATGATCTTTGTACGTCTGATGATACGTTTTTTATAGCAAGCGGTGTTTGTACAGGATGGGTTCCTGGAGTTAAATTTCAAAATGATAAAGCAATAGTAACTTCAAAGATAATATTTGGAGGTACGGGAAAGATTAAGATAATTACTAATGAATACAATTTAGGAGAACATAATGTCTGAATTACATAGCGTTGCAATGAGAATGGTGGCAAAAGGAAAAGGCCTTTTAGCAGCTGACGAGAGTATCCTTACTTGCACGAAAAGATTTGAAAGCATTAATACAGAATCTACTGACGAGAGTAGACATTTTTACCGTAATATGTTATTTACTAGCGATAATATTGCAGAATATATTAGTGGAATAATTTTGTTCGATGAGACATTTCATCAAAAAGAATTGAAAACTGGTACATTATTTCCTCAATATCTAGAATCCCAACATATTCTACCTGGAATTAAAGTAGATAGTGGACTTCAAAGTTTTAATGATCATCCAAAGGAAAAAGTTACTGTTGGGTTAGATGGATTAGATAAAAGACTATCTAGATATTATAGTTTAGGAGCACGTTTTGCAAAATGGAGAGCGGTTATTACTTTAGGTGATGGAATCCCATCAGATGATTGTATTTTAGCCAATGCAGAAGGATTAGCGAAGTATGCTTTATTCTGTCAACAAGCTAATTTAGTGCCAATAGTAGAGCCAGAAGTGTTGATGGACGGTATTCATACTATTGATACCTCTTTTGACGTAACAGATAGAACATTAAGTACCGTATTTGATCAGCTAGAAAAACATAATGTCGATTTAGAAGGGATAGTGCTTAAACCTAATATGGTATTATCTGGGTATAATTGCGAGAATCAAGCAAGCGTAGAAGAGGTAGCACAAAAAACCTTAGAATGTTTAACAAAGAATGTCCCATCAAAAGTTCCTGGGATAGCTTTTCTTTCTGGAGGGCAGTCTGATGAACTTGCAACCTTACACTTGAATGAGATTAATAAGCATGACACTAATTGGAATGTAACTTTCTCATATGGAAGAGCGTTACAGCAAAGCGCATTAAAAATATGGGCAGGAAAATCAGAAAATACTAGAGAAGCTCAAGCAACATTATTATCTAGAGCAAAATCAAATAGCTTAGCAAGTACTGCTAGCATCTAATTTTTAATTTGAAAGACCATTAATTTTTCTGAAGACTCAATGGTAAAATTATTTCCCAAAGATTGATTTCTAAGCGCTCTTGGAGAAAGGGATAGTTTATATGCATCCAAAGTATATTTAAGATTTGTTGAGGTCACTTTATTATTTGGTTCAAAACTGATGATACTAACCATTTCTCCTTTAAAAGAATTAAATACAGTTTTTCCTATGCATGGTGTAATAGTAGAATAATCTGTATAAATCGTACAACTGATTGTTTCAGAATACTCATTGATCGCAAAAAAATTTCCTAAAAAATGATCTTCACTTTTTCCTGATACTCCAAAAATTGATAAAGATAAATACTTGTTGTCAGTACACCATTCTAACGCTTTTTCTAAATCAGTTTTTGATTGATCTGGAGTATTAATAATATGTTCAACTCTGTCTTGAGTACCAGAATCGATTGAGTCTAAGTCTCCTACTACATAATGTGGAGTAATATTATTTTTTAATAAAGAATTTGCAGCACCATCGGTAGCAATGATTACTTTAGAAGATCTAATTTTATCAACAAGATTAGAATTCTTGGGAAACGTTCCATTGACAACTAAGGAAACCATCGTTTGAGATTTTAACCTAATCTATCAGCAACAAAATCCCAATTTATCAGATTATCTAAAACTGCTTTGACGTAATCAGGTCTTACATTTTTATAATCTAGATAATAGGCATGTTCCCATACATCAATCCCCATCAGTGCATGTTCACCATGTGCTAGGGGATTTTCAGCATTTGGTAATCCTCTTAAATCTAGCTTGCCATCTTTTTCAATAAGCCATGCCCATCCACTACCAAATACACCAACTGCTTGTTGTGTAAAGTTGGTTTTAAATGTATCGTAATCTCCAAAAGACTCGTTTATTTTTTCTAATAATTTTCCATGAGGGGTTTTGCTTCCACCGGGTTTCATTTGATCCCAATATAAAATATGATTCCAAGCTTGACCTGCATTGTTGAAGACCTTTTTATTGTCTTCTTCAAAGCTTTTTACCACGACTGCATCTAAATCCATATCCATAAACTTAGTACCTTCAGCAAATGTATTTAGCATATTGAAATATGCTTGGTGATGTTTTCCATAATGCAAGTCTATTGTTTGAGACGATATTGTTGGTGCAAGATCGTTTGCATTATATGGTAATGTTGGTAAGACAAATTTTTTGGTATCATTCATAAAAAAACTCCTATTAAGTTGTTTTAATTGTTTTAAATTTAAATTCAATTTAAACATTTTAACACAAACAAAAGAGAAAAGTATGACTCAAATAAAACTAGGAGAGCAGGTAGTTGATCTTTCAGGAACAATGCCTAATGTAGGTTCCAAAGCACCAGATTTTTTATTAGCAAATAATGATTTAGTAAATATGACTTTAAAAGATTTTGAAGGGAAGCGATTGGTATTAAATATTTTTCCTAGTTTAGCTACGCCAGTATGTTCGGCTTCAGCGCATAAGTTTAATGAGCTAGCGAGCGATATGGATAATACAGTAGTGATTTGTATATCTAGGGACTTGGCTTTTAGTCAAAAACAATTTTGCGCTATTAATAATTTAGATAATGTTCTTTTCCTTTCTGACATGCGTAACTATGACTTTGCAAATGATTATGGCGTTTTACATATGAATGGAAAATTTCAAGGACTCTTAGCTCGATCTGTTGTCATTATAAATCCCGATGGGATAGTGGGCTATACACAGCTATTGAATCAAACTGGACATGAACCAAATTATGACGAAGTATTAGACGCGCTTACTTAGCGATTAATACGGGACAGTTACATTGCTGAGCAATGCTAATTGGTTTACTGCCAAAAAAGTATTTCAAGATTAGATTTTTTGGAGAGACTCCAAGCATAACAAGACTATCATCTTTAGCATATTTCACCACAGTTTCTACGGGATTACCTTCAAGAACTGTTGCGGTATTTTTAATGCCTGCATTTGTAAATCTTTTTTTAGTTTTTGCTAATATGTTTTTCAATTTTTCATCAGAAGATTTATTCTCTAATACTGTAATAATTTCTACAGATAACTTTTTAGATTTTGCAAACTGTTGAGCAATTTCAATTGCTTTATTTGAGCCTAAAGAATTGTTGACAGGTAGTAATATTTTATACTTCTTATTTACTGAATAGTTCTTTACAACCATTACAGAGCTATCAATAAATTGTACTAATTTATGATGCATACCTTTATTTCCACCACCACCAATGATTGTTATATCGTGATTGTTAGCTTCAACTTCTGATCTGAGTTGATCAATGATTTCACCAGTACGCAAGATTAAATCAATTTTATTTGAATGACTCCCTTTTAATAGAACACGCATCCTAGAATTTTCTTCATCAATAAGAAGGTGGTCATTAAAAGTAACATCGTTGTCCTGTTGTTTGATATAATTTTTTGATTGTAGAAAATCATATGCCCATTCTAAAGTTCTAATTCCTGGCCTATACAACTCTCTATCATCTAAATTTTGATGTACAATACTAACATCTTTCTCAGAAAATTGACTAATTTTTTTACCTACATATGCAATAGTGGTAGTTGCTTCAAATGTATTTGCAATTTTCATTCCAAGATCTAATGTTTGTTTGGAATATTCTTTTCCACCAATTGCGATTAAGATATTCATAGCGTTACCCAATAGAATTTTGACATTAAATACAAAATAGCCATTGAACTAGTAAACATCAATAGGCCAACTTTAAAAAAAGTTTTAGTACTAACAAGTCCTGTAGAATAAAGAATCATTGCAGTAGGAGATGAAATAACTGTAAGGAATGAAAATCCTGATGCAATAACAGCAGAAAGAGCAAAAGATATATCGGAAGGTTGTAATTCAATTGCTATAGGACCTAATAATGAAATAGTAGCTGAACTTGTAAAAAAGTTTGCAGTCAATCCTGTCAATATTGCCATAAAAGACCAACTAACGTTTAAACTGCTTGAAGGCATTAAGGCTAACATTCCATTAAATTTTTCAACCATCCAAGATGCTGCTCCTGTCTCATTAATTTGAAATCCTAATGATATAGTTGCAGCAAATAGAAGAATGACCCCCCAGTTTGTATTTTTATTGATGACTTCCCATGATACCATTCCGCAAATCATAAAGATTAATGCACCACATAATGCGATAATGCCCAAACCAAATTCTTGATTAAATACAAACCAGCTAGTAATAATAAATAAAATAATAAGAGAAGAAAACAAATGGTTAATATTATTTCTAGTATTTGATGTTGCTACCTGCTTTTTATATCCTTGGATTTGAATATTCTTTAAGGTAGTTGGAAATGCAAATTGTAATACAAAATATGCAACAATAAGCTGTACTATCAAGATAGGATAAGCATATTTCATCCATTCCCAGTAATCAATAGTAATATTACTAAACTCTTGCAAGTAATTAATCATAATCACATTACGGGCACCACCAGATGGAGTTCCAATAGATCCAATAATAGTACCATATGCCACAGAAAATAGAGTTAATAATACAGCATTTCTTCCATCAGTTTGTTTTGTATCGACATTTTTTATAACAGATAATCCTATTGGTAGCATAATAGCAATAATTGTATGTTCCCCTAAAAAAGATGAAAGAATTGCTGAAACGATCATTAATCCTGCAAGAAATAATCTCTTATTTCTCCCAAACATTTTTATAATAACTTTCGCCAGCCTTATGTCTAATCCTTGGTGTACAATGGCAATAGCAAACATAAGAGATCCCATTACAAACAATACGGCATCATTCATGAATGATGCTGCTACTACCTCTGGTGGTGCCACTCCTAGTAATACTTGTAGTACTAATGTTAATAGAGCTATTGCTGGAAATGGTATAGGTTCAAATGCTACTAAAGTAAAAACCATTAATAATATTATGAGACTATGATATCCAGCTAAAGTTAACCCTATCGGCGTGCTTAGATTTAATAAAAAAATTGCTAGTAAAACACTAAAAACAAACCATTTCTTTTGAGAAAACCAATAGAGCATCGATGATGATATAATTTTATAAGATTCATTCATTAGACCCAATTTATTTAATAAATTAAGAAAAGATAACACTTATGTTATAATTGCTTGACTGGTTGATTGATTCTGGTGTAATGTCGAAGCGAGATTTATCTCTATTTTAAATGGTTTTAATATAAAAAAATAATGCAACTATTTCCAAGATGGACAAATAATTTTCCTGGAATATTTCTGATAGGAGTATTTCTTTTACTATTCTCGTTATCTTCTTTTATTTGGTATTATGGATCACCGTATTATACTGATGTAGGTTATGCGCCAGTTCAGCCTGTGCCATACAGCCATAAATTACACGCTGGAGATATGGGTATAGACTGTCGTTACTGCCATGTTGGAGTTGAACAATCTTATTCTGCTGTCATTCCACCTACAGAAACTTGTATGGGTTGTCACACATATGTAAAGACGGATAGTGAAAAATTAAAATTGGTTAGAGAAAGTTGGGAAACTGGAAAACCGATTGAGTGGATTAAAGTTCATATGCTACCAGAGTACGCATATTTTAATCACAGCGTACACGTTAATGCGGGAGTCGCTTGTATATCTTGTCATGGAAATATAGCAGAAATGGAAGTAGTCTATCAGGTTAAGCCATTGAGTATGGATTGGTGTTTAGATTGCCATAGATCTGATACTCCAGAGATTAGACCTAAGAATGAAGTAACAAATATGTATTGGACTCCACCGGCAGATTACGATGATTTTGTATCATCTTGGGTAGAGCAGCATGGGGATAACAGACCTGTAGGAGATTGTCAAAAATGTCACAGATAAAAAATAAATCAAAAGAATTTGTAGATACTAATAAAATGAATCAGAGCACTGCTCAATCACATGAATTTGGTTATTGGAAGAGCTTAAAAGACATTTCTTCTTCAGATGATTATGATAGATATTTAAAACAATCTGATCATCATGAAGATAGCGGACTATCTAGAAGAAATTTCTTATCATTAGTAGCAGCATCAGTAGCCTTAGCAGGTTTAGAAGGTTGTAAAAAACCTGTACAAAAAATTATTCCGTATGTAGAAGCTGAAATAGCAACTATACCTGGAATTCCTAAGCATTATGCAAGCACTATGCCGTTTAAAAATAATGCCCTAGGAGTAATTATTGAAAATCATGATGAAAGACCAGTTAAGGTCGAAGGCAATGAAAAACATCCTGCATCGATGGGTAAATCTAATTCTTTTGCTCAAGCTACTACATTAGATATGTATGATCCTGATAGATCTAGAGGCGTTAGACTGAATGGAAAAAAAGTGGATTGGTCTGAGTATGTTAAATATGCTAAATCAATGAATAGCTCAAATGGAAATAGACTAGCTATTTTATCACAAGAGTCCTCATCGCCAACAATGCAGTTCATGCATAATCAATTTAAAAAAGCATACCCAAATGCCGATTGGGTTGTATATGAGCCAATTAATAATGAAAATTTATATAGAGGGATTGAAAAAGCTTTTGGTAAAAAGTTACAACCATTCAATCGCCTAGAAAATGCACAGACAATTCTTTCTATAGGATCTGACTTTTTAGGGGTCGAAGATAATTGTGTATATCATACGCGAAAATTTGCTCAAAATAGAGACTTAGAAGATGAAAAAAGTACAATGAATAGATTGTATGTCGTAGAAAGCTTTATGACTCCTACTGGATCTAGCGCAGATCATCGCTTGAATGTTCCGAATCATCAATTTGTTTCAGTTTTAAGAGAGTTAGCTGGAGAATTAAAAAAATTAGGATTAAAAATTGATGCTAAGTCCGTAAAAAGTTCCAATCATTTATGGATTAAAACTGTTGCAGAAGATTTAATAAAAAATAAGGGTGAATCTATTATTATGGGTGGAAGTGATTTGCCAGCAGATATCCATTGCTTGATTGCAGGTATTAATAACCAATTAAAAGCGCCAATTGATTATTATCCATTAGATAAAGCGCATGTTACTTCAATGAAAGATTTTAAATCATTATGTAAGAACATGGCTAAAGGTTCGATAGATAATTTAATTATTTTGGGAGGTAACCCAGTATATGATGCTCCATCTGACTATAACTTTGAAGCATCTCTCAAGAAAGTAAAGTCTGCAGTTCACTTAAGTAATTTTTATGATGAAACTTCAAAACATTGTCAATGGAATATTGCGGAAGCCCACTTCTTTGAAACTTGGGGAGATGCAATGACATATGATGGTTATGCAAGTATTATTCAGCCACAAATTAGACCACTTTTTGATTCAAAAAGCGCATTACAAGTTTTAACTCCTATCATTTTTAAAGAAGATAGAAGTTCTTATGATACCGTTAAAAAAGTCTGGAAAGATAGTATTGTCAATGAAGCAAATTTTGAAAGAAAATGGGAAAAAATCTTGCATGAAGGGATTCATGCTAAGCCATTGCTGAACAGTCAAAAAGTTCGTATTCAAAATAAAATTTCTACAACGGTATTGACTAAAGATCAGATTCTTGATGATAATAAATTTGAATTAATTTTTGCACCATCTTCTTCTGTTTATGATGGAAGGTATGCAAATAATGGTTGGTTGCAAGAGATTCCAAAACCGATAACTAGTTTGACATGGGATAACGCTGCTTTTGTTAGCATGAAGGTTGCAAAAAAATTAAATATTAAAAATGGTCAAATGATTGAAGTATCATTGGGGAATAAAAGCGTTAAAGTTCCAGCATGGATTGTGCCTGGACAAAATCAAAAAACAATTACACTTGAACTAGGATACGGTAGAGAGTTTTCTGGTAGAATTGGTAGTGGTGTAGGTTTCAATGTATATCCATTAAGAACGAGTTCAAATATGGGTTATGCTGTAAATGCTGAGATTAAAATTCTCAACGAAACATATCCATTAGCAACCACTCAAGAACATTATGGTCTTGAAGAAGATAAGCTTGCAGCGCCAGGATTTAGTGATTTATCAACCAATGAAGTACAATCAAGAATTCCTGACTTAGTAAAGCAATCAACATTAGAAGATTATAAAAAACACCCAGAGTTTATTAAGGATATAGTTGAAGAACATAAGCCAGATAAGAGTAGAAGTTGGGAAGATCATTCAATGTATAATCCTGAGCCTGAATATGATTACTCAAAAGGTCACCAGTGGGGAATGTCGATAGATTTGACAAGCTGTACCAGTTGCAATGCTTGTTCTATTGCTTGTCAAAGTGAGAATAATATTCCTATAGTAGGTAAGCAACAAGTAATGAATGGTAGAGAAATGCATTGGATTCGTATTGATAATTATTTTTCTGGTGATCCTGATAATCCAGAAGTATCTACACAATCTGTTGCATGTGTACATTGTGAATTAGCTCCTTGTGAACAAGTTTGTCCAGTTGGTGCTACTACTCATTCTACAGATGGCGTAAATCAAATGACTTATAATCGCTGTGTAGGTACAAGATATTGTGCAAATAATTGTCCTTATAAGGTAAGAAAATTTAACTTTTATAATTACACAAAAGATCTTCCAGAAGTGGTACAGATGGCTATGAATCCTGACGTAAGTATGCGCTTTAGAGGAGTGATGGAAAAATGTACTTATTGTTATCAGCGTGTAAGTGAAGCTCGTATTAAAGCAGAAAATGAAAATAGAGATTTAGTAGATGGAGATATTAAAGTAGCTTGCGCACAATCTTGTCCAGCTGATGCTATTAAATTTGGAGATATCAACGACCCAAATAGCGCAGTTAGTAAAGCAAAAAGACGTAATCGCGACTATGCTTTATTAGGACAGCTTGGTACTAGTCCGAGAACTACATATCTTGCAAAAATTAGAAATCAAAATCCTAAGCTGTCTTCAAATAGCAGTCAGGCAGCGCATCATTAGATGTTAGACAATAAAATAAAGTCAAAAGCAGAAATTCGTGCTGAAAAATTACTTCCTGGTAATCAGAATTTCACTACCCTTACTGATGATATAGCAGGAGTACCTGAGGCTGAAAAGGCTCCAGTTCAATGGTGGCTTTTATTTGGATTTGCTTTATCTTTATTATCTATTTTTGTTGGTACTCTCGGCTTCCTTGTTTGGGAAGGTACTGGAATTTGGGGGATTAATAATCCCGTATTCTGGGGCTGGGCTATTATTAATTTTGTTTGGTGGGTAGGGATTGGTCATGCTGGAACTTTAATATCTGCTATTTTACATTTGTTTAGGCAAAATTGGAGAAATGCTATTAATCGCTTTGCTGAGACAATGACACTTTTTGCTGTTATTTGTGCGCTAGTTTTCCCAGGAATACACATTGGTAGAATTTGGGTAGCTTACTGGTTCTTACCTATACCAAATCAAATGGGAATGTGGCCAAATATGAGAAGTCCATTAATATGGGATTTCTTTGCTGTATTCACATATTTTACAGTATCACTATTATTCTGGTATACTGGATTAATTCCAGATTTAGCAACACTAAGAGATAGAGCAAAAACAAATTTAAAAAGAAAAATTTATGGATTCTTTGCATTAGGTTGGAGAGGTGGAAATAGACAATGGCAGCACTATGAGCTAGCTTACCTAGTTCTTGCGGGAATATCTACTCCTCTAGTTTTATCAGTGCATAGCGTTGTTAGTTCTGACTTTGCTACTAGTATAATACCAGGTTGGCATACAACAATATTTCCTCCTTATTTTGTAGCAGGAGCTATTTATTCTGGATTTGGAATGGTAATGACATTATCTCTTGTAGCAAGAAAAGTCTACAATTTAGGTCATATTATAACTGTTGAACATCTTGATAAGATGGCACAAATTATGTTATTAACTGGCTCTATGGTTGGTTATGCCTATGCAATGGAATTCTTTGTTGCATGGTATAGTGGAAATCAATATGAGTCATTTGCTTTTATTAATAGGGCTTTAGGTCCATATTGGTGGGGATATTGGGTAATGATCTTTTGTAATGTTATTGTTCCTCAATTTTTTTGGTTTGAACGTTATAGAAGACATATTCCATTTTTATTTATCACATCAATTCTAGTAAATATTGGAATGTGGTTTGAGCGATTTGTAATTGTAGTTGTTTCATTACATAGGGATTTTATGCCAGGTGCTTGGGCAATGTACAATCCTACAATATTTGATGTTTCAATTTATTTAGGCACATTTGGGCTGTTTTTTACAGGATTCCTATTATTTTTAAGATTCTTACCAATGGTTTCTATTGCTGAAGCAAAATTAGTATTACCAGAGTCTAATCCTCATCATGGACATAAAGAATGAATACGTACGGTATAATAGCAAAATTTGATACTCCCGTAGCATTAGTTCATGCTGCAGAGAAAGTAAGGAATGCAGGATTTAAAGATTTTGACTGTCATTCTCCGTTTCCAATTCATGGTATGGATGATGCGATGGGACTTAAACGATCTAAACTAGGTTATGTTATTGGTGTAATGGGGTTAACTGGAGCTTTATTTGGTTTTGGATTACAAACTTGGATCCATTCAATTGGATATCCAATGAATATTAGTGGAAAGCCATTCTTTGCTTATCCGGCATATGCAATTATTACATTTGAACTGATGGTCCTATTTAGTGCTTTTGGAGCAGTCTTTGGAATGATGTATTTTAATAGAATACCTCGATTCCATCACCCTGTCTTCTATTCAGATAAATTTTCTAGGGTTACAAATGATGCGTTCTATGTTAGTATTGAAATTTCAGATCCAAAATATAACGAAGAAGAAGTAAAGTCATTTTTAAAACAAATTGGTGGTACAGAGATTGAGGTGTTAAAAGATGAGAATTAATATATTATTTTTAAGCCTATTATTTTTAACAGGTTGTTTTAGAGGTGCAAAATTTGAAGAACCTCCAATTCATTTAAATCCTAATATGGATAACCAGCAAAAATATAGATCATTAGAAGAAAGTTATTTCTTTGAAGATGGTTCTACTATGAGAACTCCAATCGAAGGAACTATTGCTAAAGGCCAGTATAATGATAATGCCTCATTCTTAACTGGTAAAAATGAAGATGGATCATATTTGGTAAATAATCCGATAGTATTATCAGCAGAAGTATTGGATAGAGGACAAGATAGATTTAATATTTATTGTACTCCATGCCATTCTCAGGTAGGGAACGGTAAAGGTATTGTTACTCAGTATGATTACCCTGTTATTCCTTCTAATTTGCATGATGAGCGTATTCGTACACAACCTGATGGCGAAATGTTTAATACAATTCGATATGGGTTACGTAGTATGCCTGCATATGGATATCAACTAGAGACAGATGATGTATGGTCTATTGTCTATTATGTTAGAGCATTGCAGAAAAGTCAGAATGCTACTTTTGAAGATTTACCAAAAGATGAACAAGAAAAGATTGCCAAGAAATCATGAAATTAGATTCAAAAGCATATCATTATAGTTCAAAAAAGTCTACTAACCTTATTTTAATGTTCGCAGGTATATCCTTAATTAGTATTGCTTGGTTTACTGGATTTGAATCGAAAGAATTTTATTTTTCTTATCTTACTTCATTCTTTTTTTGGTTAAGTATTATACTTGGTGGTATGTTTTTTACATTTGTCCATCATGCTTTTTCTGCTACATGGAGTGTTGCTATTAGAAGAGTGATGGAAAATACTCTTATGCTAATGCCAGTATTCACAATACTATTTTTTCCAATTATTGCAGGTATGGAAATACTATTTAAATGGCTTCCAGATCATAGTTATTGGCTTACACATAGTTTTGAAGCTGATCATTTGATACAGCACAAACTACCTTTTTTAAATAAACAATTTTTTCTACAAAGAGCAGTAGCATATTTTAGTTTATGGAATGTTATAGCATTTTATATTTATTTCACCTCTACTAAACATGATACTACAGGTGATCATAATGCATTAAAAAGTTTAAAGAATTTTACTATGAGTCCTATGGGAGTATTACTATTTGCAAGTATTAGTTTTGCGGGATTAGATTGGCTAATGAGCTTAGATCCGCATTGGTATTCTACAATGTACGGAGTGTATACTTTCGCAGGATCATTCTTGGCATTCTTGGCATTCTTGACATTTACACTAACTCGCTTGAAAGATCAAGGGTACTTAAAAGATATTGTTTCAGAGGAACATTTTCATGATCTTGGTAAGTATTTATTCGCGTTTACAGTTTTCTATTGCTACATCGCTGGAGCACAGTTCTATTTTATTTGGTATGCTAATATCCCAGAAGAAACTATCTGGTATCTTCATAGATGGGTAGGTTCTTGGAAAATAATAAGTATTTTATTAATAGTGGGTAAGTTTATCATTCCATTCTTCATCCTAGTCTTTAGAGGTTCAAAAAGAAATATAAGATTGCTACAATTTATGTCTATATGGATATTGTTTATGCATTACATCGATATTAATTTTATTGTGATGCCAACTCTTTATCATCATAATTTTCATTTTGGAATATATGATATTGCTAGCATGCTAGGATTTGCCGCTATATTTATTGGTGGTTTTAGATATATCATGTCAAGAAGTCCACTAGTTCCTGTTAATGATCCAGAGCTAGTACATTCAATTAATCATAGGAATCACTAATCATGAGCAATGTAGGTTACGAAAAGAAAGATATTCCAGTTAAGCCAGTAATAATTGGAGGGTTTATATTTGTTTTAACAATTGTAGTTACCATTCTTCTTTTATTTGAATATTATGTACGTGTTTTAGATGATACTGTTTATGAATTTAAATTAAGCAAGCGATCAGAAAAATTAATGGAATTAAGAAAATCAGAAAGCGAAATTCTCAATAGCTATAAGGTAATCGATCAAGAGAAAGAAATTTATCATATACCTATTAATCAATCAAAAGAGCTATTACTAGATGATCAAAAAAAATAATCTACTTTTAGTATTTTTATTTTTAAATCATTTATTGTTTTCACAAACATTAAAAGAACAATTTCCAGTAGATTCTCCAATAGATGTTATAGAAAAATTGGGAGATTATATTCCTCTAGATACTATATTTATTGACGAATCTGGTGAAAAAGTTGTTCTAAAGGATTTATTTCAAAAGAATATTCCTACAATTCTTACATTAAATTATTTTGAATGTCCGATGCTTTGTACTCTTGTACTAAATGGGTTAGCTGAATCAATTGAAAAGCTAACATTGAATGCTGGAGAGGAGTATCAGATTATTACTATTGACATTAATCCCAATGAAAGCACAGCATTTGCAAATCAAAAGAAAAAAAAATATATAGCAGGATATAATCTTAAAAATATTAAAAATGATTGGCATTTTTTAACTGGCGATCAAGAGAGTATAAAAAAAGTTGCTGATAGCATAGGATTTATATACTACTATGATAAAGACAGAGATGAATACATGCATCCTGCAGCAATTTCTGTATTAAGTCCAGAAGGAAAAATTTCACGTTATTTATATGGAATTCAATTTTTAGAAAAAGATTTAAAGCTGAGCTTATTAGAGGCTGGTGAGGGAAAAATAGGAAGCACACTTGATAAAATAATTCTGTATTGCTATCATTATGATCCTTATAAAAATACTTATACGCTTTTTGCTACCAATGTTATGAGATTTGGAGGTATATTAACTATCATTTTTCTAGGTATTACAATTGTAGGTTACTGGAAAAACGACCATAATTTATTTAGGGAATAATAGTAGAAGACATGGATAGATTAACCGCATATTTTTTTCCAAAACAGGTGTCAACCTTTGCTGCTGACATTGATAACCTATTTTTTTTTATTTTTTATTCATCGATAGCGCTCTTTGCTATTGTTGTATTCGGTATGCTTTATTTGGCAATTAAATACCGTTTCAAAAAAGATGATGATATTAGACTTACAAGCAGTAAAGATCATAGTAATATATTAGAGTCATTATTTTTTATTATTCCTCTTATACTAGTAAGCATCACATTTGTGTGGGGTATTAGATCTTATTTAAAAATGATTATTGTTCCCGATGATGCGATTGAGATTAAAGTCACTGGTCAGAGTTGGTTCTGGACATTTGATTATCCTGATGGAGGCACAACTCTTAATGAGTTTGTAGTTCCTTCTAATCAGCCTATTAAAATT
>Ga0310121_10002943_pt1 | contig 15893 bp, 13 predicted proteins | sample CB27_Tmax_986_MG_FD_203504 | JGI IMG/M metagenome (GOLD analysis project Ga0310121, IMG submission 203504) | Marine microbial communities from Western Arctic Ocean, Canada - CB27_Tmax_986 | ecosystem: Environmental > Aquatic > Marine > Oceanic | place: Canada: Western Arctic Ocean | collected...
TACCTCGCGGCTGCGCCGCGAATCTTTACCCCAACGACGCCGTCCAAAAGATCACGACCGATATCCGGACATTTCTAACTGTCGGCGGTATAGCCACTGGCGAAGTAGCCGGCGGCGTGTAGATCGTCCGGCTCCGAAGCGCAGTCCCAAAGCTGCCAGACTTTCTTTTCGGGATGCCAAATGGGGGCCATGCGAATTTGGATGGAAAGGAGGCCAAGGCTCGTGTCGGGCCGGATCACCGCCCCTTTCTTTTCGAGAAACCACCACGTCAATGTGTTTGACCGCACGCATGTGACTCCCTTTCGCTGAATGGAACCGAGCCTGTTTTTGTGATCGACCGAAGATACATATGATGGCTGGCTGAGAGTTCCGCAAGCGGGGATTTTAATGATGTCCCAGGGAAGAGCCAGACGGAGTAAACGAATGACCACCAACATCTTCATCCACGACTGCATTGACCCGCCGCGGCTAGAAAAGCTCCGTGCGTTACCCGATGCGCGGATCAACGTTATCGAGTGCGACGATGAAGACGAAGATTGGCACTTGCCCGATGACCGGCCTGCCGAGACGCACGTACTGGTCAGCAGTGCTGCGCCGGATAATCTAGGAGCCATGACGTCGTTGCAGCTGTTTCAGATTAGCTCGGTGGGCTTCGGCCAGCTAATCGGATTGGGGCTCGCCGAGCGCGGGATCCGGGCTTGCAATGTGTCGGGCGTATTCGATGTTCCAATTGCCGAGTGGAACATCGCCATGATGATCAATTTGGTGCGGGACGTGCCCGGTATGACCCGCAACCAGCAGTCGCAAAGCTTCGATCGTGACGCCCGTTTCCAGAACGAGTTGTCGGGCCGCATCGTGGGTATGTGGGGTTATGGTGGCATCGGGCGCGAGACCGCGAGGCTGGCCAAAGCGATTAACCTTACCGTTCATGCCATGACGCGGGACGGCGTCAAGCCACGCACGGATGTGTATTGCGTGCCGGGCCACGGTGATCCCAAGGGGACATTGCCAGACAAAGTCTTCGTGCCGGGCCAGGAGCGGGAGTTTCTGGAGAAGCTTGATTTTCTGATCGTGGCCATGCCCCTCACACCGGCAACTGAAGGATTGATTGGCGACGAACATTTGCAAATGTTGCCCTCGCGAGCGTACGTGTTAAACCCTGCCCGAGGGCCGCTGATCCGTGAGGAGTCATTGTTGCGGGCGTTGCGCGAAAATTGGATTGCCGGTGCCGCGTTGGATACTCACTATTACTACCCGTTACCGCCAGAACATCCTCTGTGGCACTTTCCCAATGTGATCATCACGCCCCACGTCTCCGGATCGAACCTGAGCCCTCATTTCAAGACGCGTTTGTGGGACATTATCGTGGGAAATGGTAGACGGTTTATTGCCGGCGAGCTGCTGATGAACCAGTTAACCACCAGTCAACTGGCGGGGTAATGTGTCGATCGCTGCGGGGTCGACCGGCATTCGTTTTAGAACGACGTCTTCAACATCCCATTGCGCAGGCGCTACTATGGAACGACACGGCTTGAAAGAGCAACTTACCAGTGTCTCGCCGGCACGCGTGGTTCACGAGATCCTAGCGAGAACAAGGGTCGGCATCGACTTGTCTTCTCCGATGTGAGAATACAGACCACAATGCAAGTCGGTCACGCAGAGGCGGCGTGATCCCATCAGGTAGAGTCGAGTCCGAGTATCGTAATCACGTAGGGACAGCATTAGTGCCACGCAAAAATGCGAGACCTTATTACGGATTTGCAAGCGGCCGGTTTCGAAAATCGAGGTGGCAAAGGAAGTCATCGCAACTTCGCACATCCGAACCTGGCGAAGCCAATAACACTGGCTGGAAAAACTGGCGACGATGCCAAACAGTACCAGGAATAAGCCGTCAAGGCGGCGATTGAGGAGTCGAAGACATGAGTACCAGTGCCCAATACGTAAAGATTGTTGAATGGTCAGACGAAGACCAATGCTTTGTCGGTAGCTGTTCGGGTCTTTTCTACGGTGGCTGCCATGGCGATGACGAGAAAAGCGTGTTTGCCGAGTTGTGTAAACTAGTCAATGAAACGATCGATCTATACAACGCGATGGAAAGCCGTTGCCTCCCCCCACAGCCGGCAGGGACTATGCGAACCGAATGCTCAACTTGATTTGAGATCTTTGGCACACGGGACGAAGTTGGCCGGGAGGCTGATTTCTTCCCAGCTGTTAGTGAGGTTGGTTTTCAATCCGTTATCTCACTGGCTCGCCACGGTTTTTCTAAGGCGCGCGAGCCACCGGCGAAAAGGATCCAGCCGAATCCACCAAGCAACAAGAGCATGAGCGAAGTGGCTTCGGGCACCACCGAAATACTTCCGTCGACCCCCAGTGCCGAAACATTCCACGCGAGCGTACCCGCCAAGGCGGGCAATAGGACGTCGTCGAATCCACCCTGCAACGATCCAACCTCGAGAATGCCAAAGGAATCTCCCAGGGTCGGCTGGAACCCGTCCAACAGGCTGACCTGGAGCGTGCCAGCCAGTGAAACCGCGCCGTCTACCCGCAGCACGTCGTATTCACTGCCCGCGGCGTTACCGCCCACTTCGATCAAGAGCGTACCACTTTCCCCCTGGGAAAAATCTCCTTCGATCGTCATCACGCCGGGGCTGTTGCCAGGCGAAATCGTCCCGCCGCTGTTGTTGACGGTCCCCGCGATGGTGCCAGCGCCACTGCAAATACCGTCAAAGCAGTCGAACGTTCCACCGTCACCAGACAGAAGTGTGTTGTTAATGGCAATCTCTCCCGGTCCTATCTTGATGAGCTTATTGCCGTTGAGATCCAGCTGATGGGAAAATATCAGCTTGGAGTCACTATCGACATCGACGGTCGTATCGCCGTGCAATGTGAGACGTACTTGAAACTCGTGGGTTCCCCGCCTGCTGTCGATCCTGGGGAAGGTGCTGTCGGCACCAGTCGCCAGGTTGACACTGCCTAATCCGCTGATGATGTAGTCGACGTTGCTCAACTCGATGCGGTTCACCGTTACCGGCAGGTTTGTGGACACATTTGTCCGTCCGGTAACAACGCCGGGTACGTCGGTCAAGATCGCCGTGTCGCCGGAACCGTTGGGACCTCCCGCGAAGGGCATCCAGTTGACAGTGGCCCCCCAGTCGCCCAAACCATTGGCGATCCACGTGAACTCCGTGAACGGGTCCGGCAACGGTGGCGGGTCGCCTACACCTTGGCTGAAACGGATGTTGTCCCAGGAATAATCCTGCGGTAAAAGCGTACTAAGATTAAAGTCGATCTCGAGCGTGAGGGACCTGTCGGATAAACCAACGGTCACCAGCGTATCGGTATCGACATCGATATCTGCTTGCTGAACGAAGATCGTCGCACCAGCGGAGTTCTTGACGCGGACAATCGGGCAATCGCTACTAGTTGGGTCACAATTTGTGAACGCGTCGCCTACGAGGACCACATCTTCCAAGGTAACGAAAAATCCGGGTTCGGCGGCAAAGTCAATCGTGGCCACGCACCCGTGAATGGCGTCTTGGCCCCTGCTGATCAGGGCCCCCGGCAATGTATACCCATGCGGAGCGACGCCGTCGTCACTGACGCCACCGTAAGTGCCGCCTAAGCTGGTGTGGCGCCATACCGTGCCGCCGTGCGTCACGCTGACATTCGGTGTGAAGCCCTCACCGTTATTACCATATTCGAAACCATTGACATCTGGTCCTGGTCCCGTCACTTTGTCACCCATGGCCTGATCGTCGTGGACGTCGATTTCGCCAAGAAGGCTATCGTCGAAACCGTCCACATACGGAAAATTCGGTCCATCTTCAAATGCAAACGATTCACCGGTGCCAGGTCCCAGGCCACCTCGATACGTGATGATCGTGGCAGGCAACGGGCCGTGCACCATCGCCACGATGGCAAGTGCCAAGAATTGATTGCTTAGCCGTCCGGCGGGGGTGCGGGTGACAAAACCGGCGGCGCCCAGCACACCCAGGGCCATCAGCAGCCGCGAACATGGTTCGGGCACAACCGACTCCACGCCGCCGGCGCTATCCCCCGGTGAAATAGTTCCGCCGTCGTTAGTCACGTCGCCGGAGATCGAGCCCGATCCGCTACATATACCTTCGCTGCAGTGGAGGGTGCCACCGGAAGTCAGTAGGTTGTTGCGAATAGCTATTTCCCCAAAACCAGTCTTGGTCAGGGTGTTTCCCATCAGGTCGAGGGCGTTGTTGAAAATGAGTGTGGAATCAACTGCCACATCCACGGTTGTGTCACGGAGCAGATTGACGGGGACCTGAATTTCGTGTGCGCCCTGAACAGAAATGGTCGGGTCTACCGGGGAAACGTCCGAATTTGCCGACAGATTGAGACTGCCGAATCCGCTGATGGCGACGCTGTTCGTGGGGTTGCTGAACTCGATTCGGTTCAGCGTTATCGGGTCCGTCGTGGCAACATTGGTCGGTCCAGTGATGGTCGCTGTGTCGGCAAAGATCGCAGTGTGATCGGCGCCATCGGGATGTCCCAGGGCCAGCACCCAGTTCTCGTCAATTCCCCACTCGCCCAAACCATTCTTGTTCCAAGTAAACTCGGTCGGCGGCCTGCAAAAATCTCCTTCTTGGCAAAACCGAATGTTGTCGACCGTGAAATCCCCTATCGAATAAGGGCTCCCTGCGAAGATGCCAGGATTCCAGTCAATCTCGAGCCTGACAAACTCGGCAGTGGTCGCCTCCAGGTCCACGACCGAGGCCTCATTGGCAAGGATGGGAAGGGGCCCAGAACTAAACATCTCGCTACCGACACTGTTCTTCAACGTTACGATGACAGCTGGGTCAATCCCCGTGCCAATGTCGCCAGCAACAACAAGGTCCAACATTGTGACTGTATGACCTGGTTCGGCCGTGAATTCCACCCAATTGGTGAGGTCTGCGGGTCCAGAGCTTTGGAAATGGAAAAAGGGAGTTTCGATTCCATCTGGCGACGGAACAGGCCCAGTGCTAGAGCACATGGAATTGGCCCCAGAACCGCCATAGCACCCACCGAATGAGTCGTGGCGACGCCCATCGGGTCGGTGCTGCACCGTGATGTTCGGCGTGAAGCCTTCACCATAATTGTTATATGAGAAGTTGTTGGCGTCGGGTCCTGAACCGGTCACGTTGTCCCCGTAGGCCTGGTCGTCGTGGACGTCGGTTTCGGGTTCGACGGCAATCACCCCATCGTCAAAATAATCCACACTCGTTTGCTCGAAACCATCACCAAACGTTCCATTACCACCTGTGTACGTCAGGACCGTGGCCTGGGCGGAGCAGGAAAAGATGCCAACAAGGGCAATCGTCAAGATTCGTCTGGTCATTTTCAAAAACTTTCAATTTTTGTATTATGAGGGCGTACGGCCCACACGCAACAAAACGATCAGCCTTCAGCGCGGTGCCTGCAAGAAAGCGCGAGATCGACCCAAACCGCCACCGTGCTTCACACCCATCAACGATAATGATTCATCTCGAACTTATCAAGGAAAATTGCCTGCCGGACCATCCAGTTGATTGTCTCGACGATGCGGCCACCGGCTGCCGATCACGGCCAGGCGTGTTGCTTCTGCGCTTGTTATGCCGCATGGTGTTCACGGTCAGGGCAGTCATTTGGACTTCGGTTTCAGTTGAAAAAGTCGCTCCCATAGGCGGATTTAACAGCTTGCTCCATACGCGTGATTTCCTCCTCCGACAGAAGATCGAAGTTACTAGCCCGTTTCCGCGCCGACAGGTTGCCGTGGTTCTGCAGGCAAAATCGGATGAATAAATCGATCTGCCGATCCGGCATATCCACGATTTCCTGGATGGCCAGTTTGGTCTCGTCGTAGTTGGCAAAAAATGTCAACTCATCAACGAGTTCTGTCTTGATTGTCTGCTCCACGAACTCGAAGAGCGCCTCCGTCTGTGGGGTCATATCAATATAGCGGTACCAGGTAGCCGTTTCATTGTGCACGATCATGCGACCTTCGTTGTCGAGTGAGTATTCCACCAAGGGCATGAGCGGCCGTGAGAACGTTTCCAGTGAGGTGTTATAGCCAGCGGAGTTCTTCAGCATCGCTGCTGACACTGGGAACATGATTCCTTTGGGCGTGAAGCCGCGACGCGCAAGAATATTGTGAATCAAAAAGCGGTGGATTCGGCCATTTCCATCCTCGAACGGATGGAGAAAGACGAACCCATAGGCGATAGCTGCAGCGTGTGCCACGGCGTGCACGGCGCCTTCATCCATGCGGCCGTGAGCAGCTATCAAGCCTTCCATCAGATCAGGTAGATCCTCGGGTTTTGGACAGGCGAGATGGACCTTCTCTCGTTGCCAAACAATCGTTTCACCCACATAGTTCTGGATCGCCCTGTAGCCGGACTCGCGAAAGCGTGGATCGACGGTGCGATTTTGCAGGTCGATCAAATGAGTTTTCTCGCAGAAATCTTCGCGCTCCGCCAATTGCAGCAGCGTTATGAAACGCTCGGTCCTCGCGGAGTCAGGTTGGATGTGTTCGATCTCGAAGGATGACTTCGTTTCTTTCGTGTAAAGGTAGCTCAGTGCCCGTTTCAACAATTCCGGCGAATAAGAGGATACTACCTACTTGCAACATTTTGGGAGATCAGTATCTTCAAACGCGCGAAGCGCCTCCGTGCGACGAATCATCGGGCAGAATCGATGGTCGCCAAGCAAATTGTCGTTGACCCGATGGCGGCGCACCTGGCGAATCGCGTTAGTCGTGTAGTATTGGTTTGGATCAAGAAGATCGATGTACTTGCCCTGCTTGAGGTCGTCCAACGGTATCCGTTGGCCCGTGAGCATTTCGTACAGGAACCATAGCCTACGGGCATATTTCCCAGTTGGCTTGGATTGGACGTACTGCAACAATTCGTCGGCCTCTGCCACGCCGAACAAACTGGCTAATATTCCGAGGTTTGTGCCGTCGTATTTTAGCGCGAATTCGAGGTGGTCGCCGAGTGAGTCACCGGGCCAATACTTGGCAGGATAGATCTCATCCACCGTATCTCCGAGCGAGTCGACGCGATGGGTTCCACTTGTTGCCACCGATGACTTATGCCAGTTCTCGATCGTCTCGAGACCGTATCTCGCAATGAGCGCACCATAGCCTGCTGGTCTTGAACTCGTGGCCTCCAGATCCTTATTTGCCATGGCCGATTCCAATAAAACAATTACAATACAGGAATTATTGTTACATATAACTGCATGTCAAGAAAAACAGTTATGCACGTTAACGCGCTACCTTCCCCTCAGCGCCGCGAAAACAATTACAGCAGGGGAAAAACGATTGCCTACGAGATTGATTTCAGAAATGTGATTTCGGTCACTGTTCCAGGATCCCTTCGGACTGGAGGGAATCGAATAAATCCCGTATGACGGGCGACCGCGACGATTCGCGCGGTGGGACGCACGTGCTGAGCAGATACCGCACGGTCTTGTCAGTTTTCGCAAGGTCCGCAGCGCTGCGGGCCGTTTCGTCGGCTTCGGCCATCCGGTAGAACAGCCAGATTGTGTCGGCGAATTTGGCGTCGTTCCCGGCAATCGCGGCGGCGATGGCGCGATACTCCAAGAGTTCGTTATTGTATAGGCCCGAGCTCAACATGCTCTCGACGATTTGCAGCGCCTTTTGCCCGCCCGCGACGCGCCGATCACGCGGCCAGGCCCCCGTGGATTCCCCGACCCAGGCGGCAACCCGGAGGTCGGCGAGGTGAGCAAACAGCGGTCCATGTCGTACGCTGATCGCCGACTCGAGCTGCGGATCCAGTTGTCGAAAGCGATCCCAGTCACTTCTCGTACTGAGATGAAATGCTTCGAGGATGTGCCGGTCCTCGTCACGGAGCCCGGCGGCCAACGCACCGAATTGCACTTCTTCCGGACTCAACTTTTCACCCTCTGAGACTTCGATGAACAAGTCCGTCCGATCGCGGAGAGAGGGAATCTGCAGCATCAGCGCATAGGCTGCGTACAACCTCGCCTCCGCGTTGTCCGGTTGTTCGCCGAGCACCTTGTTGAACTCAGCCAAGGCGGTTTTCGCATCGCCGTTAAAGATCGCGTCGAACCCCCTCACAAAGGCCGCATCTGGTTCGGGCAGCGCCGCCAGCACCGCTGCATGCCGTGACTCGCCGTGATACATCTTGATCTTCCACAACAAGTGTGCGTGGCTCCAGCCTGGATCGGTGCCGAGCCGCGCCAGCCGATCGTTTTGCAGAAACACGTCATCGTGTCGCCAGATATGCTGCTGGTCCGCTTCGAGAGACAATTCGATCTGATCGATGAGCTTGGGCGAGTCGATCGCCATCAAGTTATGATCGTCCGTCGAGAGGGGCGCTCCCTCAACGAATCGAGCCACTCCCTCCTCATCCAAAACCATCGCGGCGGCGACATCCTCCACATATTGCAGAGGGAGCCAGTCCGTACGATGGAGGATCGATCCGTCCTGTTTCGCCTCAGCGAGCCAATCAGCGATCGTATTCATCTGGCCATTGGAGGCGACGATCAGCAGTGACTTGTCGACTTCAAAAACGCGCACCGAGCCAAAGACATCGTGCACCGTTGCCAGCAATGACTTTGCCAGGGCTTGATCCAGGAATCTCAATCCCATCCACTGCAAGAATACTCCGTCGGGATTCAAGTGATCGTGAACTTGCTGCATGAACTCCCGTGTGTAGAGGTGTGAAGCGCCTGCCGTCCAGGGATGGGAGGGCTGCGAGATCGCGACGTCGAACTTTTTCTTGGTCAGCGCCAACGCGCCGCGGGCGTCGTTGATCGTCACCCGAACCCGCGGATCGGCCAGTGGATCCTTGTGGCGCCCCGCTGCCAGCTGTTCGTTGGCTTCAATGACCTTTTCTTCCAGCTCGACCACGTCGATCGTCTTGATCTGTGGCGGGACTCCGTTAATAACTTGCCCACTCCCAAAACCGACGATCAGTGCGGATTCGGCATCCAGATTCATGAGACTTGGCAGGATGCCCATCCAATAGACCGTATCCCGCGGGCCGGTCAGCGAGCCTTCCAACTGAATGTTGGCCTCAGGCAACCCATTGGTGCGCAGTTCGTAATTCCCCAGATGTCGCTGCGCCATGACGGTTGCGGACCGCCCTACGTCGTAGTAAAGCAGCGGCGGCGCGGATGCCTTCGTCTTGCCCTCAAGCAGGCGGTTGGCAAGTAGGATTTCGATGGGAATTCCGGGGCGAAAGAAGATACCAAACGCCAGTAGGCAAACGGCACCCGTCATCAGCACTCTGGTGCGCCGCTCGACCAGGTACAGCGCCATCAAGGCCAGCAAGAAGTTCCCCACAACCGCCAGCTTAATCATGCCGGAAAAACCGAGGCCAGGGATGAGAAAAAAACCGGCCAGAAAGGCTCCCAGGATGGCCCCTACTGTATTCCAAGCATAGACGCGGGCAGACACCTCTGCCGCTTCCTCCGCGCGCCGCGCGACAATCCGTACCGCAAAGGGAAACGTAGCCCCGATGCAGAGCGTCGATGATAACAACACCAGGATCGAACTCATGGCCGTCCACGACATTGTCGACCAGCCCTGGGCGCGAAAGGTTGCCGTCCATTCAGGAATCCATGCCAACAGGAAATAGACGGCCGTCGAAAGCAGCCCGATACCCAACTGGGCGACGGCCAGTCCTCGCGCGGAATTCACGGCGGTGGTGGCCAGCCGTGACGCCACCATACTTCCCAAGGCGATCCCCAATAGAAAACTTGCCAGCATCGTCGCAAAGGCGGTCATGCTGCCGCCGATGACGTGCCCTAACAAACGCGTCCAGAGCACCTCGTAGGCAAATGAAAGTGAACCCGAGAACATCATCAAGGGAAACACGACACAGACAAGACCAGCTCGCATGTCGCCGGTCGGTAGCGGAAGTCCTGAGACTTCCGACTTCATGCTCTCACGAGTTCGGCTACGGTCATTTCTAACCGGCTCCCCCTTGCGACGTTTGCCTTTTCGCCGGACAGATCGCTGCGGCGTTGCTTGGGTCGGGGCGGCGCCGCTTTCCACGGTTGTCATTGACGGGTCGTTCCCGACCACACCGGCACGCATACTCTTGGCCACGGCCAGGCCCAGCAAGCCGGCCAAGACGTTCAAAACAATGCCGGTTCCAGCGGTCAACCGCAGTCCTAGTGCGGGTACGAGCGCAAAAGCCGCACACAAGGTGCCGCAGATGGCACCCAGGGTATTGGTTGCGTACAGCAGGCCGACGCGTCGTCCGATCTGGGCCTGGGTGTGGACCACCCCCTTGGCCAGCAGCGGCAAGGTTGCCCCCATGAATCCGGTCGGAATCATCAGGACCAGAAAGCCGGCTGACAAATAGAACAATCCTTGGCCGATTCCCATCGAGCCGGGTAGTTCCTCCAAACCGCCCGCCACCGCGATGTAAAGAGACCTCACGGACCACAATCCCCAAGGAACCAAAGCAGCGGACGCGGCGATCCCCAGTTCCAGCAACGCATACACGAGCACGGGGCGCTGCAATCGATCTACCGAGCGGCCGATCACCGCTGCGCCCAGCGCCAGTCCACCCATGTAGGCCACCAGAACGGTGACCACCGCCAATTCCGACGTCCCGAACACGATCGAGAAATAGCGCATCCAAACGGTTTGATAGAGGAGCGCCGCCAGACCGGAGAGGAAGAAACAGACCAGCACAATGGCCAATGTCGCGTTGTCCCGTTTCATTGCGGTCAATCTTGTCCTGGCGATTGCTTTGGCGAACGCACAGCCGTTAGGCCCAGCCTTTTGAAGGTGGCAGCGACAGCATTAATCAAAGCCGTTCTTGTCGGAGGCCCCCGGCTTTACGCCGGCGGGAGCCTCACCTTTACCCTAGAATCAGGCGAAGGGAAAGGAGAGGCCCCCGGCTTCATGCCGGCGGGAGTTTCACCATCTACCTAGAAACAATAACTAACATATTAGGGAGGCCCCTGGGTTTATCCCAGTGGGAGGCTCACCTTCCGCCTAAGTTTGCATCCCGCAGTTCGCGGCGGCATCAGCCGGTGTCCCATGTTCAGTTAGGCGGAAGGTGAGACCTTAGGTTTACCCACATCTTCCTCGATGGTTTGCGGATAGACTCTGCGGATTGGGAAACTAATTCGAGTTGGTAAAGATTTACTCGGGGAGTTTGGGGGGATACCCCCCAATGAAGCGCCAGTTGACATACCATTTTGATTGTCGTTGTTCATTCTAATTCACAAATTCAGACGCAGGCGGGCGGGGGTATTCGAAAATGGATGACCACCCAACACGTCATTGGGGGGTGACCCCCAAACCCCCCGAGTTTTTCGCAACGCGGCGCGAAAGATGTGGGTAAACCTAAGGGTGAGACTCCCGCCGGCATAAAGCCGGGGGCCTCTACTAGTCGCTTTCTCGCGCTGGACAAGTGGATTCGCATGCGAGTGCGATGCATGAAGCTGAAAAGGAAAAGTTGTCATGACAACTACAAGCTACGGATGGTCTATTTTGAGAAACTTGGTTTGCTAAACCTAAGCGACTTTGCAAGGGAGGCGATGTGCAAGCACGCGGCGTAACTCCTCGAACGGGGCACTCTCTCGGGGGTCGCCCGGTGCGGGAAAGCCGCACGCCGGTAAATGGAGGGAAGCAACCCTCTTGCGACAACGGGGAAGCGGTGGCTGGGCTTACCACCCAGCCTCCGCTTTACCCACTGAGACTTCGGGAAAACAAGGTCAAAACTGACTAAATTGTGTTGTTGCTAGATCTCACATTATGTGAAGTCTTCTGGCGAAGCACGCCGCAGCTTCTACGCCCGTGAATTCCGAAGTCTCACGACTTCAGCTACGATCTTTTTTGCAACGCTGGCGTAAACTATTATTCAGGTGGCAGATCCCTGAAAACAAGCAACTGTAGGTTTTGATAGAATGTGTGAATTACAGACCCACCCGCATAGAGCCGGGGGCCTCTTCCCGGGACGTAAAACTAATTCGTGCGCCGAAATTAAGGAACCGCAAATTTGAGCTTTCGCATGGCGAAAAGACATCGCCTGATTTCCCTGCTGTTGATCGCGCTGACGGCTGGTGCTGTAACCTGGTACATCCGCAGTAGCTCCTCTCGCCGTAGACCAAGACACAATGTGGTGTTGATCAGCATCGACACCTGCCGAGCGGACCACCTTTCCTGCTACAGCCACTTCCGCCGGACCACCCCCAATATCGATGCCGTTGCCCGTGATGGCGTATTATTTCAGCGTGCCCAGACTACGAATCCCTTAACGTTGCCGGCGCACTGCTCGATGCTGACCGGAACAACGCCAATTTATCATGGCGTCCATCTCAATCAGACGTATTCTCTTGACGCCGCGAATGTGACGCTCGCGGAGATATTGCAAGAAGCGGGGTATCAAACGGGCGCTTTCGTGGGGGCGTTTCCGTTGCACTCGCGATTCGGCCTGGATCAGGGCTTTGACACCTACGACCAGCAATTCAGCAAGATCAGTTCCGGACAGTTTTTGGACGAGAGGGTTGCTCAGGAAGTGAGCCAGGCGGCAATCTCTTGGTTTGACCAGCAGCGGGACAAACCGTTTTTTTTGTTCGCGCATTTCTTCGATCCGCATCAGCCGTATGAGCCGCCCACAGAATTCGAATCCGCGGTCGGCAACGACAAGTATGACGGAGAGATTGCCTACACGGACTTCTGCATCGGCCAGATCATCGAACGACTCAAAGAACTCGATCTAATCGATTCGACGCTGATCATCATCACGGCAGATCACGGTGAAGGCCTCGGCGAGCATCTCGAACATACGCACGGATTCTTCATTTATCAAAGTACGAATCGAGTGCCTCTCATTGTCAAGTCGCCGGGCTGCGTTGCGGGCCAGCAAGTGGACGATGCGGTAGGCCTGATCGATATCGTGCCAACGGTCCTCGGTTCGTTGGGCCTGAGTGTGCCGTCACAGGTGCAGGGCGTCGATCTGAGCGGCTATCTTTCCGGCCGGAGCGAGCCTGCGGAGGACCGATTTCTCTACTCGGAATCGTGGAATACAACCAGTTTCAACTGTTGTCCACTACGTGGCCTGGTCCATGGTCATTGGCGCTATATTTGGTCACTCCGACCCGAATTGTATGACCTGAACCGAGACCCTGCCGAAGCGACCAACCTGGTCGAACGGGAACCACAAATCGCAATGCAGTTGCAGGCTCACCTTGAAGAAATGCTCGCAGACCAACATGAATGGGCTCAGCAAAGAAATTCATCCGTCGCAGACCAAGAAACGCTCCAGCGGCTTAAATCGCTTGGATACGTCGACGGACCAGCCGTCGATGCGACCTCAGAAATTGGAATCGATCAGTACTTGGAGGACCCCAAAGATTTCATCGCCATCTATAACAAGATTTTGTCGGCGCGGAATTATTTGCGGCAAGAACAGTTTGACGAGGCGAAGGCGGTGTGCCTTGACATCGCAGCACTTCGGCCGGAGTTGGCACCCGTCAGTTTGCTACTTGGTCCCATTGCCGCACACCAAGGACGCATGGCGGATGCGGTCACGCATTATTCGCATGTTTTGGCATTACGTGCGACGGCGAAGAATGCTCGAACATTCAGTTGGGACGATGTCCACAATCGACGAGGCATTGCCTACGCCGAGCTGGGCCAATTTGACCTGGCCTTGGAGGATTACAACCAGGCGATCGAATTCAACCCGGAGCTGGCCGATGCGTACAGCAACCGGGGTTGGACCTATCTTCAATTGGAAAACTATGATCTGGCCGGGCGAGATTTTGACAGGGCCATCGAGCTGGAGCCGGATTTCGCGACGGCCTACAATAACCGGGCACGCGTCTACCGGGCGTTGGGCAATTTCGAGCGCGCCTTGGCCGACTATTCCCAGGCGATCAAGCTGAAAGGCGACGAGGCAGAGTTGTTTTTCAGCCGGGGCGAATTCTACCTGCAGCGACGCGAGTACGAGCTGGCGCTGAGTGACTTCAACCAGGCGGTCTCGCTGAAACCGGAATACGCGGCGGCTTACAACAACCTGGCGTGGCTCGTGGCAACCTGCCCCGACGATCGATATCGCGACGCGCGGCAGGCCGTATCCCATGCCAGAAAAGCCTGCGAGCTCTCGGGCTGGGACGATTTCGGCATGCTCGATACGCTGGCCCTCGCCTATGCGGAACGAGGTGATTTCTCCGAGGCGGTTCAATGGCAAACCAAAGCCCTGGAGTTCGCACCCGCCGAGGCCCAGGCCGACTTGCGATCCCGACTTGAGCTCTATCAAAACGGTAAACCGTACCGCGAAACGACCGGGCAGTGATCGGTAGCCGAATTCGTAAGAATTTGGACTTTAAACGTGGCGCGTCCAAAGTCTTACGACTTCAGCTACGTCTGCGCGTCCAAATTCTTACGAATTCGGCTACATTCTACAAAAAAAGCGGCGGCGCTACCGCGCCGCCGCTTCAAGTTTATTCAATCGTCAAGCGTGTCTATCGTTTACGTCGTCTGACGAGCAGCAGTGCCGCGCCCAGGCCTGCCAGGATCAGGGTCGAGGGCTCCGGGATCACCGCCTGGCTGAACCGGACGTTGTCCGATGCGAAGTCACCTTGAGTATAGGGGCTGAAGTTCGGAGTGTTTTCTATCTCGAGCCTGATGAAGGGGGCAGCCGTTAAGTTCAGGTCCACGAGCGTGGGTGAATTCTTCGAGATATCTGGGGTGCCAGCATCAAACAACACGTTGCCGCCTGGAGCGTCTAGCAATTTGACGATGAACCCATCGGATTGGGCCGTATTTAAGTCGCCCATCACGTACACATCGTGCATCACCACGTTAAAACCAGGTTCGGCGGTAAAGTCCACCCAATAGACCGAGCCATCAGAGGTGCCGTGATGGATAAAGGGGATTTGGACTCCATCCGGCGACGGATTAGGCCCGAGGCCACTGCAAGGACCTTGCATTCCGGTTCCGGAACCGCCGAAGCACGCACCAAAAGAGCTTTGGCGACGTATTTCGGGTTTGTGCTGTACCGTGATGTTTGGCGTGAAGCCTTCACCTTGATTGCGATATTCGAAATTATTGGCGTCGGGGCCTAAACCCGTCACATTGTCGCCGTAGGCCTGGTCGTTGTGGACGTCGGGTCCAGAAGGATCGTCAAAACGATCCGTACTCGCAGTCTCGAAACCGAAACCACCAGTTCCGTTACCACCTGCGTACGTTAGGACCGTGGCATGCGCCGAGGTGCACAAGATAACCACGATCGTGAGTGTCAATAACACCTTTGCGAAACTTGTAACCTTACTCATCAGAACTCCCCCTTTTAGATAAGTCATGGCACGCGGGTGAAATCAATTTTCGAACCCGTACAAACCATGAACGCTTACTTCGAGGCAACCACCCTAGTTGCCTTCCCCCCCGTGACTGGCGCCAAAAACACTGTCTGGCGCCAAAAACACTGTCTGGCGCCAAAAACACTGTCTGGCGCCAAAAACACTGTCTGGCGCCAAAAACACTGTCTGGCGCCAAAAACACTGTCTGGCGCCAAAAAAAAAACGCCAAGCCTTGATACCGCTCTCGCGGCATAAAGGTCTAGCGTTTTGGTAACCTCTCAGTGACGTAACTTCGCCGACTCTCCGGCGAATTCTCCTAAATGATTATTAACCGTCCCATTAACCCGTTCTTGGTCAATTTCCCCAAGCATAAATGACATTATGGATTTTGCAAGTCATTAAATCCAAGATTCTCAACATTTTCTTCAATTTGTCGCAAGTTGTTGATAACCAAGGGAGGGGGTGACCTGCCCCCAGTGACAGTACCAGTAGTTAAGTTACTCTTTGCAGCACCGCTAGGCCAGCCACTTCACTTCGTGGAGGCGTAGCCGGAACGAAGTGAAGTGGCTGGGTTGCCTCGGGGGCTG
>Ga0310121_10002944_pt1 | contig 15889 bp, 14 predicted proteins | sample CB27_Tmax_986_MG_FD_203504 | JGI IMG/M metagenome (GOLD analysis project Ga0310121, IMG submission 203504) | Marine microbial communities from Western Arctic Ocean, Canada - CB27_Tmax_986 | ecosystem: Environmental > Aquatic > Marine > Oceanic | place: Canada: Western Arctic Ocean | collected...
TGGATGGCCGCGGCCGTCTTCAATAAAGCCATCACTTGCAATCATGGTGATCGGGCTCTCAACGGCAGCACGAGTCATTTCTTCCGTTCGACTGTGAATAATCACAGTACCCCCCGCAGCCCGCGCTTGAGCGAAAGTTTCCCTAGTTAGCCGCTCCCCCGTCGATACCAGCTGGTGTATGCCGAACTGCTGTTCACCCCAGTTCTCCCAATCGTCAAAAAGAGCTGATTCAATCCGGGTCATGCCAGCACTGTAAGGATAAGCTTCGGTTGTGACATCTTGCCCAGAAGCTTGTGCGTTCTCAATGGTGGATAGGAACTCGTTGATTTGACCACCAGCACTCGAATTCGCATGTACAATGTGCAGAGGTGCTCCGGCCCTACTTGCTGCGCTAATTGTCGAATCGAGGCCAGCTAAGCCGTTACGCATATGGATGTGGGTACTTACCCCATTCTCTCCTGCTACCGCAAACATACGCTCAATTTCCCCCATTGTGGCTCCCGGTGTATAAGCGCTTCCGAAACCGACAGCCACTGCACCCTGCATGATCCCTTCGCGGATATCTCGTTCAATCTCATCAAGCTGTTCTTCTGTAGCTGTAGCGCTCCCTCCAATACCGGCAGGCAGGAAGTCCCCCGGATCACCCAAGACATCCATCCGCACACGAATATGGCCTATGCTCACGCCATAGTTTACGAGTTGACCACCTTCACGCTCGCCATACCATCCCTCGACATCAGCCGTGCCAACCTCAAGCTCAAGCGCCGTCGTTACACCGTCACGCACCATCATCCGGTAAGAATCCTCATCTTGACCATGCTCATGCAGGTCGATGAAGCCGGGAACCACGACAAGCCCCGCAGCTTGGATCACTCGGTCACCCTCAAGAGATATCTCGGTGATCGCAGCTATCTCACCTCCAATCACTCCAATCGTGCGTACGGCGTCGAGGCCAGATTCTGGATCGATGACCCGGCCCCCCTCAATCACCAAATCGTAATGAGTATTCCCAATGTCACAGCTCGATAGAAGGAAGCTCGTGAAAGCGAGAACTAACCCTTTCAGAATCATTATCGTGTCCTCTTTTGGATCAATTGCTCAGTTGCCGTTCAAGCTCCCGTCGACCAAAGTCAGCTTGAAATAATGCCCAGGTATCAGGATCTAACCGCACGTCCACCGGCTCCTCGTTGACTGGAACTACAAAGCGATGGAAGCGGTTTGTGACAGAAACTGTCTCAATTAAGCGCGGTCGTCGTTCGCCTTCGAAGTAGATACCGACTTCCAGTGGAAAGTCGAACAAGCCACCTGCCTGCTGAACCTGATTAATCTCTAAACTCACGGTCCGCGATGTTGGGTCGTATTCCCACCACCCTGAAAGGTGAGGATTGCCGCCGTCATACAGCCACTGTTCCGCAAACGTCTCCAGGTCGAGTCCCGAAACCACTTCCATGGCCCTCATAAAATCATCCGTTGTGGCACTCTGGTTAAAATGTGTCGTGTAATACCCACGGATGCCGCCCCAAAATGCTTCGTCTCCCATACGCTTCCTGAGCATATGCAGTATCCAAGCACCCTTTTGGTACGTCGCTCCACTTGTGACGCGCCTCATGTCATCAAGGTTGTCATGCACAATGCGATACTCGGGATCCTCCTCATACTGGGAAAAAACTCGGTCAGCGGCACTTTTCATTCCATCTACGAATTCATCACGTCCGTAAGCATGCTCAATAAAGAGCTGTGTGAAATACGTGGCGAAGCCCTCGCTTAGCCACACGTCATCCCAATCAGCTTCGGTTACCGTGTTACCGAACCATTGGTGAGCAATCTCGTGAATGATGACGTTCCGCCAGCGTACAGAACGCTCACCAGTCACTGCATTCTCCCCGTACATGATCGCCGTGGCAGCTTCCATTCCACCCCCAGTTGCTGGCGAAGTCACATTTGCAAGCTTTTCATAGGAGAAGGGTCCAACGTACTCCGAGTAGAACTCCATAACTTGTTTAGTTGGCACCGCAAAGTCATAGAAACCTGCTTCACGGTCCTGAGCATAAACCCAAGTCTGAATTGGCTTGCCATCAAAATCATCAACCTGCTGAACTGCAAAGCGGGCGACACCTAAGACATAAAGCCAAGGGGAGATTGGAACAGACTGCTTCCAGTACGTGAGGCGCGTCCCGTCATCGTAATCAGTTTCCTCACGTAATAACCCGTTCGATATTACCTGGTAATGATCTGGGGCCCTGACCACGAATTCACATGTGGCCTTTTCATAAACGTGATCGATCGTTGGGAGCCAGCTCCGTGCGCGGTTTGGCCAGTTATCACTGAAAAATGTTCGATCTCCGTACTTATTTGGGCCAATTCTTAGCCCTGCATCTGGCACGCCTTGGTACTCTATAGTGATTTCAACACGCGAGCCAACCTGGCCGACTTCGGGAAGATCGATAGTCAGCAAATTATCATCATGAGCGAATGAGAGTGGAGAGTCGCTAGTGTAAACAGCCAAGACACGCATCCCCTGGCCCTCATCGTTCAAACTCGTCAGGTCGAGAGGTAAAACAGTGACCCCGTTACTCGTAAAACTCATCGATACGGTAGCGCGACCTATAATTTCATCGACACGATCACTGAGTGTGATTTCAAATCTGTAATTTTCGATGTCTATCCCGATCCGCCGAGGATACGTATCGGGCTCTGTTGCTGATACAGAGACTGCTACCAGAAGAGAGAACGCGACAAGAAAAGTGAGTTTGGGGTTGGCCACGCTACCTCCATAGTGAAAATCGGACCACCAAGATGCCTTACCCCCCAACATCCGCGCTACCTATCATAAACCACTTCACCGTCTATAAGGGTCATGTCAACCTCGACATTCCTGATATCACTAGAGTGAATTTCAAAGAGGTTCTCCGAGAGCACGACTAAGTCAGCTAACTTGCCGTTCTCCAGTGAGCCTGAGCGGTCGTCACTGAACCCGGCCTTAGCCGCTCCTGCTGTGTAGGCAAGGAGCGCCTGCTCAAGAGATATCCGCTCCTCCGGTGTCCATCCGTCTGGATTCGCCCCATCGAGTGTTCGGCGAGTGACTGCTGCATCGATGCCGAGAATCGGATCCAGGGGTGCCACAGTCCAATCTGAACCGAACGCTAGAGTCGCTCCAGTATCCAGCAGAGACCCAAAGGTATACGCACGCTTGATACGCTCTGGTCCAATTCTCTTTGCTGCCCATCTGCCATCATCTACTGCATGATAGGGCTGCATCGACGCGATCACTCCCTGCTTAGAGAACCGTCCAATCGCAGACTGACTAAGATGTTGAGCGTGTTCAACGCGAAGACGCCGGTCACGCTTGCCGTGATTCACTACTAGATCTTCATATATGTCCAACAGCCAATCGTTAGCCCTGTCGCCAATTGCATGGACAATGGGCTGGAGGCCAGCCTTGTCCGCACCCTCAATCCAACCCTGTAATTCAGCGGTATCAGTAGTTGTAAATCCCGTGTTCCCCGATTCATCCAGATAGGCATCATGGAACCACGCAGTGGCTGATCCCAGAGAGCCATCGACGAATGCCTTCACCCCACCCCACCACAGGCGATCATCTCCCCGGCCATTGGTAGAGACATAATCCTGCATTCGCCTCCAGCTACTCATGGGCACGACGGAATAGACTCGGAGAGGCAGGTGTCCTTCAGAATAGGCCTGATGGTATACCTCCAGATTCGCCCAACCCATCATGTCCAGATTATTCCAGCCTCCCATGTCATGAACTTGAGTTATTCCACGAGAGAGCGTGTGCCGAGCCGCCGATTGAAGCGCTCGTTTAGTTGCCTCGACCGTCGTGGGAGGAATCACCTTCCTGACTAGAGCTATAGCTTGGTCCTTGAGTACACCTGAAGGCAGGCCGGCCTCGTCACGCACTATAGAACCGCCCGGTGGATCCCCTGTATTGGTAGCTACACCACTCATTTTAAGGGCTAGTGAATTCGCCAAAGCCATATGGCCGTCCAAACGCTGGACCAACACAGGATGTGCTTGTGTGAACGGATCAATCCAGTCACTCCGCGGAAGTAGTCCTCCCCAAAGTTCATGGTCCCAATTCCCTCCGGTGATCCACGTTCCACTAGGCACTGATTCCGCAAACTCCCTTATTTTGATCGCAAACTCTTCGGGTGTGGTCGCCTCGCGAAGATCTAGACTCGAGAGCTGGAGGCCGCCCGAGATGAAGTGCATATGAGCATCAATAAATCCAGGGGTTACTGCGCGACCATTGAGCTCGATGACCCGAGTCCGGGAATGCATGAGTTTCTGGATTTCTTGATTAGATCCAACGGCTATGATGCGGCCGTCCTGCACAGCTACTGCCTCGACTAGAGGGAGGCCTTCAACAGCCGTCCATACCGTTCCACCTATCATGACGAGATCCGCCACATCTCCCTCCGAAACCGCCAAATCAGACAAACGAGTGTAGCGTGCTAAGAAACCTGAGTAGCTAGGTCTCGCGCAAAACTTTCCAGAACGTCAGCGCACTTCTCTATCTGAGCTAGTTCAACCCATTCATCGGCACTATGCGCCTGTGCGATGTCGCCTGGCCCGTAGCAGACTGCTGGGATTCCGATTTCGTTCAGAAGTGCTGCGTCAACCCAGGCCGTCATACCTTCCACGACGGGCGGGATTCCATGCTTTTGACTTGCTTCGAGCAGCCCTTGCACGAGCTTGGAGCCTTCTGGAACCTCAGTACCAGGCCGTTCGAGCATTTGTTCAAGTGAAGCGCTTAGATTCTCCTCTCTCTCGCTCAGTTCATCGAGTATTCTCTGGAATTCCTGAAGTACTTTCTCTGGCCTCTCTCCTGGCATCGTCCGACGCTCGAGAACGATCTCACAGACATCAGGGTAAACAGAAGCTGCCGAACCACCCTGGATTGTACCCGCATGGACTGACCCGTGCTTCAGTAGCGGGTGAGCGGGACGAGAAGTGAGCTGGTCCCCATAATCATCAAGAGCGCTTACATAAAGCGCAGCGTGGCGGATTGCATCGATGCCAAGATCTGGACGCGAGCCATGAGCCGCACGCCCTTTGAAAACAGCACGAACCCATAAGAACCCCTTATGAGCAGGCATGACTGCTAGACAAGTAGGCTCAGTCACAATCGCGAAATCAGCCGAGGGAAATGAATCTACCAAAGCGTACATGCCGAGGCTCGCATGCTCCTCGTCTGCGGTCATTGCAACAATAAGGTTTGGCCGCGGCCCTTCTTCGACCAGACGTTTTGTCGTGGCAAGGATCGCGGCAAGCCCCGCTTTCATGTCGCAAGAACCTCGGCCCCAGATACGTCCACCTTCTACTTTGGCATCAAAAGGCGGTACGATCATACCGCCTACCCCTACTGTATCTAGGTGTCCATTCAACAGAAGTGTTGGACCTTCCCCGTCAAGCTTTGCGAGCACATTGAAACGATTGGGACTAATCTCAGTGATACGAGTGTCTAGCCCCCATAAATCAAGCCATTCCGCGACAAGGGTTGCAGCCTCTCGCTCCCCATTTCCACCCTCTTCTAGCTGCGGATTTACAGAAGGGGTCGAGACTAAAGAACGAGTCAAGGCAAGTGGGTCTCCGTGTCTTGCTAGTTCTACGGTCTCTGGGTTCAAGGTGCGCTAGGATTCTGCCCGGAGCTACACCAATTCTGATACTTGTTCTGATCACTCAGATAGAAGAGGGCCAACACCGGTAGTAGGTCTTGTTTTAGACTGAACTAGGATACGCAGCTAAAGATACTTCAGCGAATCGGGTGCGTGCCCGAAATCCCTAACCGGCTCTTGCACCAATATTGAACCCGGCAGCTTATTCGAAGTGGGTTTTGTTTTTCTCTATGTACTTTTCCCACTCCACAGGCACATCTGTATCAGGGAAAATCGCCTGAACGGGACACTCCGGCTCACATGCGCCGCAGTCGATACACTCATCGGGATGAATATAGAACTGGTCCTTGCCTTCATAGATACAATCGACCGGGCAAACCTCGATGCAACTCGCGTCGTTCTTCTCGATGCAGGGCTCAGCAATAATGTATGTCATAGCTTCACACGTTTGTCGTGCCTTATTCCGGTTACGAAGGCGGCAAATTGGTAATGGAAGTCAGGGTTTCAGGCAACCTATCGTCACCCGTCTGGGCTATTCCATTCCTGGTCGCTGATACCAACTCGGTGGTTCTCCAGCCTAGCAAGAGTGAAAAGCAAATCTGAAAGACGGTTTAGATAGGGTATGACACCATTACTCACCTCCCCACGAGCCCCCAAACGAACGATCGACCGTTCTGCACGGCGACAGATGGTGCGAGCCACATGTAGGGCTGCCGCTCCTTCTGAGCCGCCCGGAAGGACGAATGCAGTTAATCCAGGCAGCTCATCGTCGGCCTTGTCGATCCACGACTCAATCTCTCCAATCCGAGACTTGGTTAGAATTGGCACCTTGGGGCGAGGGCGCCCTTCCGTTGGAGGAGATGTCGCAAGGTCGGCACCTATCACAAACAGGTCGTCCTGTACGGCCTCGATATAATCCTTGATTTCCTGTTGGTTTACCTTTGATGCAGCCCATCCGAGTGCTGCATTTAGCTCATCAACTGTTCCATAAGCTTCGACTCGTAAATCACCTTTCGAGACCCGTCCACCTCCGAAGAGTCCTGTGTCACCAGCATCACCCGTGCGAGTGTATATTTTCGGGGACATCACCGCAGCCTGGTCAATTTGCGAATATTCTGAGCCTTCTCTAGAAGTGACGTCGTTGCATCAGGCTTCTCCGGAATCAATAAATCCCGGATATCTAGAAGGATTTCGAGTTGTAGTTGATCCCGCTGATACTCTAAATCGAGCTGCTCCATAGCCTTATCGTCACCGCCGCCCTCTGCCACTGTGAAGGCGCCTCGATAAACATTTTCAAGACTCTTTAAGATCCGATTGCGGGTACGCATAGCTCCTCCTCAGATAGCTCTATGCGGCCAGCATGAGCCGGAATCCCGGTCCTGACTCATAGTACCCCCTAACCGCCCCCTTTAATTCATCCCAGCAACCCGTGAAGTAATGGTCTGAATCCGGGATGCGCGCCAGTCTAATATGCCCTCCGAGCCCTGTGATCAACTCTGCTGCCTCCTTACCGGTACCGAACTCATCATGTTCACCCTGGACGACTAGCACTGGCTTTTCCATGCCTGAAAGGAACGAGTAATCATATCGTTCCAAATTGATTGGTAATCCCATCCCAAGGAGCCCCACAACACGCTTGTCCGCCGCACCCACTCTCATGCCGACTACTGAACCAAAAGAGAACCCGCCGACGATTAATGGTAATCCAGGATATTCGCCTTGTAGCCAATTGAGTGCATCAAGAACGTCATCTTCCTCACCGATGCCTCCATCGTAGCTCCCCGTGCTGGCCCCCACACCCCTAAAGTTGAATCGCAGAGCTACGAATCCCACATCACTCAAGGCCTCGGCTCCACGGTAGACAGCCTTCGTGTGCATAGTCCCGCCATAGTTCGGGTGAGGATGACACATGACAGCAGCCCCCCGAGGAGGCACCGTCGGCTCTCTCAGGAGAGCCTCCAGATGGCCGTGGGATGCGGGGATCAACACTGGTGACGTATCTGGGAGCAGGCGGCTATGTTCACCGGAAGAACTAGAAGGGTCAATACAGGCACCCAGCATACAACTCCGAACAGCAGGCTTCCATCAATGGGCGCACCAAAAGAGTCACAAACAGGAGTCATGGCAGCTAACGAGTTGTATTGGGGATCAAACCAAAGTGTGAATAAGATCGCGGAAGAGCTCGAGCTATCGAAGAGTGCCCTTTACGATATGATCCGCCCAAAACCTTTGGACCTAAGCTGTCCACTTTGTGGGCAAGGAATCGTCTACGCTAACCGAACTGCCTGTGAGAAGGGTGTCGCGAATTGCTCTGAGTGCGAATGGAAGGGCCCAGAAAACGAAGCCAATTCCTTTATTGCCGAACGACCTGTGGCTCTCCCAACCTACGGTGACCAAGAGGTGGTTGGCCTAGATAAGCATCCTGAAAAAGCAAGCACCTCGCTCCCCGTACGACTCGACTTATCAACAGCCCACACGGTGGCAGCTGGGGCTCTTCTAGGAGCAGCCGCAGGGCTTGCGTTAGTCATCTGGACATGGCGAAGGTAGAATCAACAATGGCCAAAGACACCTTAGCTAAGAAGACAGCGTTCTTGGCTGAACTAGACCAGCTAACAAAATATGGAGATGCTATGAGCCGCTGGGTTCAAGGACCTTTAGCTCTACTCGTAATGATCATTACGGCTGGTTGTGGGGGGGACGCCCCAAACCAACAGGGTACCGCTGCTACGACCCAGGCTTTGCTTAGTCAACCAATCGGCGAGCTCACGCAGGTTAAGCCTAGCCCGGCACTAGAACCCAGCTCCGGAGACGACCAGCTACTACTAGCGGAGCTAGGCTATGATCAAGGAAACCAAGACGCGCTTGTGAGAATTCTAGAAATGTCAGACTACGGGTGTGGATATTGTCGTAAGTTCCACCTTGAAACCTTCCCCATACTGCGTGAGGAGTTCATAGAGACTGGAAAAGTGCTATGGAAATTTGTGCCCTTCGTAAACGGCATGTTTGAAAACTCGCTTTTCGCCACTGAAGCCGCGGAGTGCGCCCTTGAACAAGGATCGCTGCCATTTGAAGCTCTGAATGAAAGGCTTTGGTCCGACCAGGCCTCCTGGAAACGCAGTAACGACCCCGAGCCGGTATTACGTGGTATGGCTCAAGATGCTGGTGTGGACCTCGCGGAGTTTGATACCTGTCTAAATAACGACAACAGCATCGAGCGCATTGCCGGTGCAAGAAGCACCGCCAGCCGACTTGGTGTGCGTGGTACACCAACCTTCTATCCAATGGGCTTCCCGCCAATTGAGGGGGCCCTGCCCACTGAGGCATTCCAACAAGTCCTGGAACTCATGTACCAAGAGATCGGTGGGATAGCGAGAAACTGAGCTAGATATCTTGAGCATGAGATTTGCTAGGAGAAGCTGCCGGAAACGCTGGATCCTGGATATCGTGGGAGCGCTGGCCCTACTATCGATGGGGGCCTGTGGGCCGGCCACAACGGCCAATCTTAACTGTCAATCAACGACCCCGGCCATCTCACTGTCTGAAGAACTTGAAGAAACGAGTGGCGTCACAGTAAGCCTGAGCCGACCTGATGTATTTTGGACCCACAACGATGATGGATCGGTGCTTGCTGCGATTGATTCAGATGGCAAAATCATTTCCCGTATTCGTATAAGGCCATCGCTCAGAGACTGGGAGGATATCGCGACATCCAGCTGTGCTGGAGGCAAGTCTTGCCTCTACCTCATAGATATGGGAGATAACCTTGAGAGACGATCTGCCGGGGAAATCAGCATCCGGCGCCTAGAGGAGCCTGATCCCGCTTCCCCCGATTTCAGAGCAACCCCTAACCAACAGATACCAGAGCTCGATGGTGATGTTTTCCCTGTGAGATTACCGGATGGTCCGCGTGATATCGAAGCCCTCCTCGTCCTGCCTGGAGAAGATATTTATGTCACCACTAAAGGCCGCAACGGACCAGTAGCCGTATATCGATACCCACCACCTCTTCGTCCCGACACAGTCACACTTGAACTCGTTCAGGAACTCTCATCAGGAGCCCGAGTGATCCCCCGCCAAGTCACAGGAGGAAGTGTCTCTCCAGAAGGTGATATCTTGGCACTACGCACCTATGAGTCTCTTCAATTCTACGAGTTCATAGCCAATAAACTCGTTCCCATAAAGGACGGCGACATAGACCTACGCCCCCTTCGAGAGGCCCAGGGTGAGGGAATAGCAATCGGCCCAAATGGTCTCCTGGTACTCACTTCTGAAGCAGCGGCAGGAACCCCGCCGCAGATGAATCTCATGCACTGCACCTTAGATGCTTCCTAGGGAACCGTAGAAGCGTACGCGCGCATTAGCCCCAGTGACGATTCAATAGAAGCAGCAAGCTGGAATCTTGAATACCCATAAGCTAAGAACAGAACGAACCAGACGCGCATATCAAGGCTATCCTGAGAATCCACTTCTGGTGACAGTTCCGCTATAATCGCCACCATGATATGTCTCTCGAAGAGTTCCTCTTTGCGTAACTCAGGACTCCCGTTCAGCCTTCGCCAGCCTTGGCTGCTTCTTGGTGCGATCACAACCCTCACTGCAATCCTGGGCTCGCAAATTGCTGCTCAGGAAGACAGTGACACCTACAAGATCCGTGCGGTTCTTGTTGATGAGGGACCGACTCTTGATGGCTCACTTGAGGACGCTGTGTGGCAGCTCGGAGCACTGGTTGACATGTTCATCCAGCAGGAACCCGACGAGGGCTCCCCGGCTACTGAACGCACCGAGGTCCGCATCCTGCACGACGGTGAGACACTGTACCTCGGAGTGCTCGCGTTTGATTCCGATCCCCAGGCACTGACGGCTACTGAGATGCGTCGCGACTCAGAGCAGATTTTGTCAGAGGACAATTTTCAAGTGATCCTCGACACGTTTAGGGACTCGCGCTCTGCATACATGTTCGTCACAAATCCCCTCGGTGCGATGCTTGATCAACAGGTGGCTAACGAGGGTGAGGGGGGTCGTTTCGGTCGGGCTTCCTCTAATATCAATCGCGACTGGGATGGAGTTTGGGAAGTGGCGGTGAGCCGAGTTCCAAACGGCTGGGTCGCCGAAATCGCGATCCCCATGATCACTCTGCGTTTCCCTGAATCAGAACCGCAGACCTGGGGAATCAACCTCATGCGGAATATAGGGCGTAAGAACGAGCAAGCGTTCTGGTCTCCGATCCCAAAACCCTACAACATCACGCGGGTAAGCCTCGCTGGAACTATAGATAATCTTAGCTCACTCAACCGAGGTCGCGATCTTAGGATCACACCGTTTGCGACCGGTGGAGCAAGCCGCATCCAAAGCGCAGGAATGACTGCCGATGCGTTGCAGCGAGACATTGGCATGGATCTCAAGTACGGTGTCAGCGCAGGCCTAAATCTCGATGTCACGATCAACACCGACTTCGCCCAAGCCGAAGTGGACGATGAACAGGTAAATCTGACCCGTTTCGCACTCTTCTATCCTGAGAAACGAGACTTTTTTCTTGAAAATGCCAGCCAATTCACCGTGGGCTCTGCAGAACCTTTTAATCGTCTTGCTGATCTTTTCTTCACAAGACGGATTGGCCTCTCAGATACAGGTGAGACAGTACCGATCATCGGCGGAGCTCGACTGACCGGTAAGGTCGGTCGTAACGATATCGCCTTGATGGATGTTCAGACCAAGGGTGCATTCGAGAAATCTGGTGAGAACTTTCTAGTTGCCCACTATAGCAGGAACATTCTGACGCGGTCCAAGGTCGGCGCTTTATTCATTAACAAGGCCCAAACCGAGGGCGCTCATTACAACCGTACTTATGCGGTTGACATGACGCTTGCTCCCCTCGCGAATCTCACCGTAACCGGCTTTCTGGCTAAAACGGAAACTCCCTCCATCAGTACCGGTGACATGGCCGGGTACTTCAACGCGACCTGGTTGAGCCAAAGTTGGCGGATTTTCGGAGAGTTCGGTGATGTTCAAGACAACTTCAATCCTGAGGTGGGCTTTCTGCCTCGGAGAGGAATACGCACCACCAAGCTCCACTTTGAGTGGAATCCCCGCCCCGACAAATGGGATATCCGCGTGCTTTCCCCGATGTACAACATCATGTATACGACCGACCAGCAGAACCGGCTTGTATCCCGGCGCCACCACTTCATGAACGGAATACAGTTCGACAATGGTGCGTACTTGAACGTCATGTTTAACCGACATTACGAACGGCTCGACATGCCATTCTCGGTGCGGAAAGGGGTCGCTATTGCCCCCGGTGCGTACCACTACGGGCAACTGCGCCTTTCATTCAATAGTAGTCAAGCACGGCGCATCTATTACAACTTGATGCTTGCTCCTCAAACTTTCTTCAACGGAACCCGGGTCGACATGCTCGCTACCGTAGGGGCCCGAGTAACAAGCCAGTTTTCTACTCAGGCTTCATATTCCAGGAACGATATCGACCTTCCAGCAGGTGAATTCAACGTTCATCTAGCAGCGTTTCGTGTGGACTACGCACTGTCACCAAAAATCACACTTCGCACGATCTCGCAGTACAACTCCTCGAGTGAACAGTGGGGAACGAGCGCTCGCCTTCGGTACACCTATAGACCCGGGAGTGACGTCTACCTCGTGTACGATGAGGTCAGGCGTGACCCCACAGACCCTACCGGCCTCCTTGAACTCAGAGATCAGCGACTCATGCTGAAGGTGACTCATCTGCTGTCACGATAGGATCCCACATTATCTGCGCAGATGCCGGTCAAACCAGTCGACCATGGCTTGCTGTGCCCACTCCCTATCTGCCGACAAGCGGAATCCATGATCCCCGCCAGGTATGATAATAAGCTCCGACTCCACTCGTTTTCCCTGCAGTGCCTCGAACATTACCTCACTGTTTTGCACATTGACGAGCATGTCGGCGTCACCGTGGACCAGAAGGGTCGGAGGATCATCGGGAGAGGCAAAAAGGATAGGGGATATTGAAGCAGCTTGCTCCTCGGCAAAATCGAGGGCCGGGAAGCGTTCGCTCGGACCTACTATCCCCCTAAGATCCACAGGCGGATAGTAGGCGACAACCGCAGCTACGCGAGCGGGTGTGCGTAGAATGTCATCATTGGAGTCCATCACTCCATCATCTGACGCCAAGCCGAGCATAAGTGAGAGGTGCCCGCCGGCACTTCCACCAAAAACTCCGAGGCGATCTTCATCAATACCCAGTTCTTCTGAGTGCAGCCGTATGTACCGAAGTGCACGTCTAACGTCGGCCTCAGCCTCTGGCACCTTATACCTAGGTGCGCTTCCGTGCCGTACGGCCATGACCGTAAGTCCCTTCTCCAACAGACCTCCGAAGCTGCGAGCGATAAGCCACTCAGGAGGGCTCCAGCGTGACACCCAGCCACCACTCACCATATACAGGATAGCCCCACCATGAGCGTTAGACGGACGAAATACATCGAATGTGAGCGCCATCCCGTCCTTATGCCCATAAACGACATCAGGGGTCACCTGAACATCAGCTTCTGAGCCAGAAGCCGGCCCCTGCGCCGTCAACAAACCCGGAAACCCCAAGGCTACCAGAAAGAGGAAGAACCCTGAAATCCATTTCGTCTTCATAGTCTCATCTCCAGACAGTATTCAATATGCTGTCATCTCTAACGGGAAGTCAGGGCGGTCAATTCAGTCATGGGGCCAACATGCCCCCCGGAGAACGCTGCTGCCATCACTACTCCAACAGTAAACTTCACAGATCAACGCACCTAACGATTGCCTGGAAACCGACAGAGCCCGTAATCTTCGCACTTCAAAATACGCAGTCAGGAGGAGTAACCATGAGGGCAAGGCGGCCAATCTACTTATGTGCTGCTCTGCTCGCGCTCAATTCACTAATGGAGATCAGCGCCCAAACTCCCCCCACATTCATCGTTGAGAGCCCAACGATGCAGACGGGGGTAATGATGCCTCGCAAGTACTCCCCTGACGGACCGAACCTTTCACCTCCCTTAACCTGGAAGGGTTTGCCGGCTAAAACCCGCCAGATAGCCGTAATATGCCAGGATCACGGAGCTGGCAATCCACCCCCTTGGGTGCACTGGATCATCTACAACATCCCGGGGACCGCTGCAGGATTGCCGGAGGGGATACCCTTTGAGTCCACTGACCCGATGCCGCGGGAAATCACCGGTGCCACACAGGGCAACAATAGCTGGGGCCTGTCGATGTACCGAGGTCCAGCACCACCCAGGAATAGTGTTCATCATTACCACTTCGCCGTCTTCGCTCTGAATACTGAACTGGACCTGCCACCAGGACTCACCCGAAACGAACTCCTAGAAGCAATCGATGGGCACATTGTTGGTGAAGGACACATGATGCCGATCTATGAACGACAGCCAGCGGACCAGGATACGATACCAAACAACTCGATCCATGGATCATGGAATGACTAAATATCCCCGAAAGAAGGGCCCTCTCGCTGACCGGAAGGAGCAGACTGCTTCCAAGATCACGCGTCGAGATCTCCTCAAGGCCGCGGGAGCTGCAGGTGCTGCCGCTCTGATTCCTACTTCGCTTAAGGGAGCCCCCGGCACAGCTACCCCCATCCTAGATGGAACTGTGCGAGGCAATGAGGCCATGCCCTCGGGGGCACCGCTCATAAATCTTACAGCCAGGGAAACCGAGATACTCGCGGCAATGGTCGACCGCTTGATCCCGTCGGATGAGCTTGGCATTGGGGCACTTGAAGCGGACGCTCTTGGATATATCGACCGCACCCTCAGTGAGCTTGGACCTGATTCTGTTGAGTCTTATCGCACAGGGCTTGCAGCTCTCGATAGATATAGTGAATACACCCGTGGTGCCCGGTTCATCGAACTCTCGGAGCGAGATCAGGATTCTGCGCTCATTGACGTACAAACCGGAGGGGCTTCCGGTGCCGGAGTGGGCTTTGTTGGTAGTTCGGGTTCGTTTTTCAACATGGTAAAGAGTCACACCTGGCAAGGCACATTCGGGGACCCGCACTATGGTGGGAACCGAGAATTCGCGGGCTGGGACCTTATCGATTATCCGGGTGTTCGCATGCGTGTCACCGAGGAAGATCAGGAGCAACTCGAAGCTGAAGAACTAGAGCCGGAACGACGTTCAGCCTACGAGTTGGCCATGTTCCGTACTGGGCGGCCCCGATGATCTACTCCTCCTGCCCAAAGGGGTGGTGACCGATGCCGAGGCAACTCAGGTCGACCGACGTTGTGATTGTTGGAATGGGCGCCGCCGGGGGTGTGGCTGCGCTGCCCTTGGCTGAAGCAGGACTGGATGTGGTGGGTCTCGAGGCGGGTACCTGGCTAGACCAGCGTGACTTTGCACCTGACGAGATTCGTAACAACTACCGTGACTGGCCAATGCTCGTAAAGAAGTGTGAGAACGAGCGACCCACGTCGAGAGCAACATCCGCGACCAACGCCAACCGTGTCGGTGGGCACCCAATGATGAATGCGGTTGGTGGAACTGCAGTCCACTATTGGGCCCAAAGTTGGCGCCTTAATCCTTGGGATTTCCAGGTTGTAAGCGAAACCACTCGTCGTTACGGGCGGTCTAAGATCCCAGCGAATTCAACTGTTGAAGACTGGCCGTTTGGGTATGATGAACTCGAACCTTACTACGACCGGGTCGAGCGCGAGATTGGAGTGTCGGGACAGGCAGGCAACGTTGGCGGCAATATCGACCTGAAAGGGAATAGGTTCGAGGCCGCCCGGAAGCGACCCTACCCTATGCCCGCCCTACGTTGGACGGGATTTCTTGAAACGATGGCTGACGCTGCTCGCTCACTCGGGTGGCATCCCTTTCCAGGTCCCGCAGCAATCAACTCTGAGCGTTACGATGGCCGCGCCGGATGCGCCTACCATGGTTTTTGCTCCAAAGGTGGCTGCCCCGTCAACGCAAAGAATTCACCGCACCTGACTACAATCCCGAAAGCTCTCGACACTGGCAATCTACGGATCGTGACTCAAGCCCACGTAACAACGCTCCAGATGGATGGTGAGGGTCGGGTAACAGGTGTGAATTATGTGGTTGGAAACGAGGAGTACTTCCAACCGGCTAAGGTCGTACTACTGGCCTGCTACACGTACGAAAACGTGCGGCTACTTCTGCTCTCCAAGTCGAGTGCTTATCCGGACGGTCTGTCGAATAATCACGGACAGGTCGGACGTCACTATTTCAGCCACCATCAAGGT
>Ga0310121_10002945_pt1 | contig 15876 bp, 13 predicted proteins | sample CB27_Tmax_986_MG_FD_203504 | JGI IMG/M metagenome (GOLD analysis project Ga0310121, IMG submission 203504) | Marine microbial communities from Western Arctic Ocean, Canada - CB27_Tmax_986 | ecosystem: Environmental > Aquatic > Marine > Oceanic | place: Canada: Western Arctic Ocean | collected...
ACAAACTTTGTCACATCTCTTATTGTTTTTTTAATATTATATTCTTCATTATATGCAGGAATGCAAGCTAGTGTAAACAAGTACCTTTAATTATATTTTATATGGTAAAAAATATTGTGAATTTACAAATGGAAAAACACACGTATCATTATTTATTTCTTCAAAAATTGTGCCTAATTGAGGTAAATGAGATTGTGTTCTAAAAAAGTGATTTTTAGTGAATAAAACAGATAAAATTATAATAATTTTCTATGTTTTTTTGGCTTCTTCATTTGGACTTTATGTTCTCACATACGATACAGGACTGGATGAAAGTCTGTTGGAAGTAGTTATGCCTAAAAAAATAACTGAATTTGAAACAAGTAGACTTGTTGATGTACCAAATAACAGAATTTTTGATGTAATGGCAGACATTGAAAATTTTCCTAACGTTATTCCAAAAAATGTCATTTATGTGAATATTCTAAATAAAACTGATAATGTGATTACTGCTGAAGAAGAATTATCTGAAGCTGGAATAAAAACAAAATTGCTTGTAAAGCATACCATCAAACCTTACAGCGAACATATTATTGAAATTATTGACGGCGATGCAGAGGGAACTACGATAACTCAATATTTTGAACCTGTTGGCTCACAAACAAAATTAACCACTAATGTTAATTTGAATGTAAAAGGAGTAACATCTATTGTTTCATTTTTGCCAAAATCAAACCTAGTCCACGCCATCAATACTGTAATTTCTCATTTTGTAGAATATTCAAAATATGATGTTTATGAAAGAACAGTAGATACGCTATATCAAGAAATTCTTGACCGACCAGCTGATGAAGAGGGTCTTTTACATTTCTCACCATTACTCAGAAATGGGCAAATTACAGAACAAGATATTAGATCTATCCTCTTTAATTCTGAGGAAAGAGTCTCGATGCAAATGAAAACTATAGATGAACTAAACGAGGAAACAATTAACGTTATCAATGATTTGTATGAAAAAATTTTACTCAGGGAGCCTGATCCGGAAGGTTTGCTGTATTTTGGGAATATTTTTGAAAGTGGAGCCACTTCAGATGAGATTAGAACAATGCTTTTAGAATCAGATGAGGCACAAACTCTTTCTCTTATGAATCCTGTTAGAAGCGAAATCATTACTGTGTACAGGCTACTTTTCGATAAGCATGCACAAACATTCGAAGTTGATCATTATCATAAAATAATTGATAGTGGTTTGATACAAATTCCAGATTGGGTAAAAAACATATTAAACTGGAATCAGGCTTCGGAGATATCTAAGTATGAAACCGCTAATTCATTAAGATTTCTATATAACGAAGGAATTATTTTCCCTGATGAAAGACAAGTTCTCCCAAAAGAATTGGTGGAATATATCAATTGTGAGACTATGAAGGCGGCGCTACTGATGGAGGATCAAACATTAGCAGAATATTACAAGGAAACTTATGTATCACAGCCAGCTATAGGTTTGGATTGTGGGTAGGAGTATACTGTACACCAAACTAGTTTGAAATTTTAGAAAATAAAACCTACACAATTAATAACCATTGAGCGATTTCAGGGATATTGACTTTAGAATATCAAAAAAATAGTGATACAAAAAAAATATTCTTTTTAATCTCTAGCATAGTTTTCATTGTTTTTCTCTTCACTTCAGATGGTCATAGATACACCATGGATGAAGATCTAGGTGCACAAATGGCTCTAGGGATGGTCACCCTTGAACCCCATCCAGATTATGTTCAAGGTGAATCAAAAAATTTTTTCCAAAAGGATTTAGAAAATCATAATCCTTATCATCGTGGCCTTTATTGCTCAAATGGCATTACGTGTTATCCTGTATCAGTTTTCTACAGTATTACTGAAGTACCTTTTATTGCATTGAATAATTATTTTCATATAATTACTAGTGACACGCTTGTTTTTTCTACAAATGATTTTGCAGATGCACATTATGTTTTTTGGAGAAATTCAGAAAATGTGGATTTGGTCTTTATGGAATTATTTTATAGTCCATTTTTTTCAGCGTTATCTGTAGGAATTTTTTTCCTTATTTGTTTGGAACACAAATTCACTCGGAAAAATTCTATAATACTTTCCCTTCTACTTGCTTTTTCTACAATGATTTGGGCATATTCTAACACTTCACTAAATGTAGTACCTGCTTGTTTTTTCTTGTTGTTAGGCTATCTGTTTTTTAAAAAATTTTACAGATTAAATCAAAACAAATTTTTGCTTCTTTCTTCAGCCTCATTGGGGGTTGGTTTCCTTATTAGGACTGATGTCATTTTGTTTATAATCCCATTATGGCTATTTCTACTCGTAAATATTCTAAAAAGAAATTCAAAAATTAATTCATTACTATTTTATTCTGCGCCTTTAGCATTTTCTTATGTTGTAGATAAAATTGTATTCTCTTTAAAATATATTCCATCTGATGAGGTTGTTGATGCAATTGGAACCAAAGCTGACATAACTTCTTCTGTAGGCGCAGATCTCCTCTCTTTTCTTCCCGGCGGATCAGGCATAATACACAACTTGACTGGGGCATTTGGAATGCTATTTGCTCCAGGAGTGGGTCTTTTTATTTTCGCACCTATTCTACTAACTGTATTTTTCTCATTTCCTGATTTCTTTAGGAAAAACAAAGCAGAATGCATTTTATTTTTATCATTTATTGTCATGACTATAATCTATCATTCTGAGCTACAAGACTGGCATGGCTTGGTTTCATGGGGGTCTAGATATTTGTTATTACTTATGCCTTTTTTGCTAATACCACTGGGTGCAAGTCTTGAAAAAAGAAGCAAAAAATTCATGCTCTTAATAGTTTCAGCTTTTGGCAGCATTGGGGCATTATTCAATCTTGCATATGTTGTTCAGGATGTACATTGGTTTGTATGGAGCGTTCCTGGGTCTCGTACTGGTCTTTTTGGTCTAGGCATACCTAAATTTGGCCAATTTAATTTATGGATAAATGATGTAGTTATATGGACATTTCAATTTAGTCAATTAACACATTCTATATCATTGATGTTTACAGGATTGCAGCATGATATTTACCTTTTACACCTACTTGGAACTTCTGCATATCTAGTTATTTTTGTGTCTTTTCTTTCTTTTCTATTTTATTTATTTTGGTACGTTACAAAAAATAATCCCATTTCAACTGAAAATTCCAATCTAGTAAATTAATTCTAGTTTTAATCATTTCCTTTTTTTATTTGATCGTTTCTGATTTGTTTTAGATTTTGTATTTTCATTACTAAGGCGAGTAATGAACTTTGATTCACTTGGATAAAGAGGAGCGTCCCACGGAAATGTTTTTCCATCAAGAAACATTTTCCATCGCTTCAAATCTTCTTCTAGCATGATCTTAACAAGCTTTGAAAAAGTAGTCTTTGGCTTCCAACCAAGCTTGTTTTTTGCTTTTTTGCAATCTCCTCGTAGACACTCTACGTCTAAGGGGCGCATGAAGCGTTTATCAACCCTTACGTATTTCTTCCAGTTTAACCCCACTAATTCAAATGCCAGTTTAACAAAATCCTGAACTTTATGGGACTCGCCAGTGCTTATGACAAAATCTTCTGGTCTATCTTGTTGAACAATCAGATGTACTGCTTCCATGTACTCAGGAGCATATCCCCAATCTCTTTTAGCATGAAGATTTCCAAGAACCAGCTCCTTTTTTAGACCCAAAGAAATTTCTGCAACTCCATTAGTGATTTTTCTTGAAACAAATTCTAACCCTCGTAAGGGTGATTCATGATTAAACAGTATTCCGTTGACTGTAAACATATTGTATGCTTTTTTGTACATATCTGTTATCCAGTGTGCATAAAGCTTTGCTGCTGCATATGGACTTGCTGGCGTTAATGGTGTTTGCTCATTTTGGAAACTTGATTTACTGTTTCCATACATCTCACTACTTGACGCCTGGTAAAATTTTATGTCTTTATTAAGAAATCTTACAGTTTCTAACATTTTAGTTACTGCCAATCCTGTAATCTCTGCATTTCCCACTGGCTGTTCAAATGCTGTACTTACAAAACTTGATGCTGCCATATTGTAAATTTCGTCAGGATTTGAAACTTTAATTGCTTCTATCATCGAGCCCATATCCAACAAATCCGCTGGAATAAGATTGATCTTTGAATAGATTCCTAAATTCTGTAACCTCCAAAAATTTGGCGTAGAAGAACGCCTAAAAGTTCCATAAACTTTGTAACCTTTGCCTAAAAGTAACTTTGAAAGGTATGCTCCATCCTGACCTGTGACCCCTGTAATTAGAGCTCTTTTCATAATCTAAAAATTTTTAATGTAACTATTAAAGTATCTATGGCTTCTAACATTTTGCTTCTTATATCCAAGATTGTAACAGGTCGCGCATCTTGTCATACTGTTTTGATGACTCAAATTCTTCCTTAACTTTTTGCCTACCTTTTAATCCCATTGAAACGCTCAATTCTGGCTTATCTAAGATTTTTTCAATGCATTTGTTGAGCATTTCCCCATCATATTCATCTATAAGAAATCCAGTTTCTCCGTCTTCTATAATTTCCTCAGTACCGCCAGGTTTACACGCAACGACTGGAGTGCCACAGGACATTGCTTCAGTAAAAACTAATCCGAATGGCTGTATTCTTTGTAACATTATAAAAATATGAGCCTGTGCATACAACTCTCTTAACTTTGAATCGGATACTCTGCCAAAAAATGTAACAAAATTTTCCATTTTCTCTTTTTTTACAAAATTTTTTAGTTCGACATCGTAATCTCCAATCCCTCCCACAATCCATATCCTGAAATCTTTTCGTTTATCTAAGATCTTTTTTATGTTTTTCAATGCAAAATCTGCACGTCTTACTCTACCATCTGCAACAAGAAGAATTGTTTTTTCTTCCAGGTTTTTTTTCATTGGTAAAAACACCTGTGTATTTGCTCCAGGATAAACTAGAGTAGCTTTAACATTATATTTATCAAGTAATTTTTTTCCAGAAAAATTGCTATTGCAAATTACATGATCAAAATTCTTCCATTTTGTTTTATCATCATACCTGACAAATAACCTAAAAAATTTCCAAAATATTCTAGTAAAAACCGATAAATTTTTGATATATGTATCTGAGTACAATAACTCTACATCCTGTGGGCAGCACAAAACTGGAATTTGATCGAATTTTTGAGCTAAAAGTGTAGATGGAAAATGATTGAATAAAACCAGGTTGGGTTTTTCCTTTTTTACAACATTCGATAACTTTTCACGGATGCTTTGCAAATTAGTCCAAAATTTAATTGACTGTGGAAGAAATGTTCTATCAGCCAAATTAATGATTTTAATTTTTTGTGAATTATATAATTTTTCATCTGTATATAATGAAACTATAACAACTTCGTCTCCCTTACCAATTAAAAATTCGCCTAATTCCCATGCATATCTTGCAGCCCCCCCAATCCTAGTAAGATGAGGCAAAACAAGTACTATTTTCATGAACTGTCACCAATTTTTATTAGGATAAAGGTTTCTAAATATCAGACTAGTAATGCCAACTGTCAACTATGAAGAAATTGTAAGAAAATGTTATCATGATCTTCTAAACCGTGAACCAGATCAAGATGGCTTCAATCATTATGTTGGGCTATTGAAAAAAAATGAAATCGATAACACACAACTAATTAATATTTTTAAAAATTCACCTGAATACAAATCGGTCCATGACGTTGGGACAGTATCTCATCCAATTGAAATAGATCCTAACACCCCAACTGACTTTCGAATGAAAAAGGAATGGGATGCTCGTGCAAAACTGAATCCACTGCTTGCAATTGCAACTGGTCACAGTCAAAACGAGGACGATTTTTGGAATTCAGGAGTTATTGACTGTAAAGAAATTTTAGGTATGGAAGAACAACGATTTTCTAACATAGTAAAAAACAAAGAGCCTTCTAACATGAGAATTTTAGAAATTGGATGTGGAATTGGAAGAATACTAATTCCTATGGCCAAAATTTTTGGTGAAACAATAGGCGTTGATGTTTCTTCAGAAATGGTTCAATTAGGCCAAAAATATGTTACAAACACACCCAACTGCAAAATTCTTGAAAGTAATGGTATCAACCTATCATTATTTCCAGATAACCATTTTGATTTTTGTTATTCCTATATAGTATTTCAACACATTCCAGAGAAAAAAATTGTACAACAATATATTGAAGAGGTTTCTAGAGTTCTAAAACCAGAATGTTTATTTCGATTTCAAGTTCGTGGAATTGTTACTACAAAACCAAAAGGAACTACTTGGGATGGAGTACAGTTTAATTCAGAAGAAATACGTACAACAGCTAAAAAAAATAATTTTGAAATTTTAGAAGAATCTGATTTTAAACAAGAATACTTTTGGTTAACATTTAGAGCTAAAAAATAAATTTATTACACTGTGACTTTCTATTATACTAAAAGTCTAATTTATTTTTTAATACCTATTCTAACACCCCTTTCAATTTTATGGAGATTTATTGATATATTATGTTTAGAAAAATATTCATCAACTGCTTTTTTTTGTCCTTGCCATACGTCATAATCATCTATTATTAGAACTCCTCCAATTGATAATTTGGGAAATAAGTGAATAAGCTCGTGTTTAGTTGATTCATAAAAATCAGTGTCTAATCTAAGGAGAGAAATACTTGAAGGAGTATGTTTCGGCAAAGATTTTTGTACCATACCCTTTACAAAATGAATTTTCTCTATCGGATAACTAGTTGCATACAAAAATTTTTTAACTTGTTGTAACGATGGAGGGTTTTGCTCAACAACACCACAGTCAATATTCAAACCTAAAATTTCATTTGAAACTTTTGTTTCTTCATTTTTTTCATTATATTTGTCAAATTCAGTTTTTTCTGGCCAACCTTCAAAAGTATCAAACAAGTGCAAATGTTTATCAATTGTATTTAAGTGAAGTAGAGTTTTAATAATAGTTAACATGGAACCTCCCATCCAAACTCCACATTCTACAATGTCACCACTAATTTTGTTATTAATAACATATTTTACACATTCGATTAATGAATAAATCGTATTAGGATATGTCATTGTATATCCACACACAGAATTAATTATGTCATTGTCTTGATTAGTAAAATTTGTTTTGATTCCTAAATGAGAAAAAATTTTAGATACTGACGGAATATCTTTTGTTTTTTGTATAATTTTGTTTAGCTTATATTCTTGAGAATCTTTGAAAATACCTTCTAATTCTTCAATTTTTATTTTCCCATTAAGTAACAAATTTAGATAGTGATGAAAACCATATTCATCCGGTTCACGGTTTAGAAGATCACGATAACACTTTCTTATGAATTTTTCAATCTCTTGATTACCTTGTGGCAATTATAAATTAAATTAACTTATTGTATTTTAATTATTATAGATTTTAATTTTCAGCATCATCTAGAATAACAACTTCTGAGCAAATATCTGAAATAGACTCGAGGGATTTTGCAATCCATCTTTCCTCATTTTTTATTCTATATACTCCAACAATCTTATTTTTCATATAAATTCATAAATTTCTTTTTAAACCCAAAGTATTAACTTTTATAATTTTTATCAATATCATGTCAAAAGTATTATTAGTTAACCCCCCCCTCAATTTACTCTGCATATAGAAAAACAGTAATAATTAAGATATATCAAATATAGCAGATTGCCAAAAAATAATGTAATTGTTTTAGGAATTCATGATGGACATGATTCTGGAGCTGCAATAGTACAAAATGGTAAAGTTTTAGCTGCAATTAACGAGGAAAGAATAAGAAATATCAAACATTACGCTGGAGTTCCGTCAAAAAGTATATCCGAAGTTGTTAAAATTTCCAAGATAGACCCATCTCAAATTGATCTTATATCAATAGTTGGAATATTTGACGTTGAAAAAAACCCAAATCAAATCTATCCAATTAACGCACATCTTTATTTTAATTGGAATCCTATCACTGTACACAAACAAGGTGCCAAATGCTTTGTTGCTTATAATGAAAGATTTAGAAAATTAGCAGAAATAAAAAAGGAATTATCTCAAATAGGAATCTCCTCAAAACAAATTCTTTTCGTTGATCATCACATGGCACACGCTGCCTCTGCATACTACCTAAGTCCATGGGATCTATCTGAAGAGGTTCTAATTTTTACTGCAGATGCTGCGGGAGATGGATTAAGTAGCACTGTAAATTTGGGAAGAAAAGGAAGGATAGAAAGATTAGAAAATTCTGAAAGTCTATACTATGATTCTTTAGGATATTGTTTCTATGATGAGATAACCTCTTTTCTAGGAATGCGTCCAAATGATCATGCATACAAAGTAATGGGATTAGCACCTTATGGTGATCCAAACAAATGTATTGATAAAATTAAGACCATGATTGATATTGATAAACAAAATAATTTAAAATTTAAAAACAAACTTAATAATTTTCATCCATTTATACATGAACAATTAAAGGATCTTCTTGATCACCAACGCTTTGATCATATTGCAGCTGGTGCACAAACTTGGTTTGAACATTTAATTACAAATTGGATAAAAAATGGTATAGAAAAAACAGGCATACACAAAATTGTATGCGCAGGTGGTAATTTTCTTAATGTTAAAGCTAACAAAAAAATTTTAGAAATAGATGACGTTTATGATTCATTCTTTTGTCCAGCATCTGGTGATGAAGGCTTAGCGGTTGGGTCAGCCTTGATGGGATATTTTGAATTATCGTTTATTGATGGAAATACACCCACAAAATTTCCTCTAAAAGATGTATATCTTGGCTCATCATTCTCAAATGATTCAATAAAAGATGTTATTAGAAAAAATGAACTATCAGATAAAACGATATTTTATGATAACATTGATGAAGAAGTTGGGGAACTTTTAACCAATTCTGATCTAGTGATAGCAAGATTTAGTGATAAAATGGAATGGGGCCCACGTGGATTGGGAAACAGATCTATTTTGGCAAATCCATCTAATCATAAAATTATTAGAAAAATCAATAATGCTATAAAAATGAGAGATTTTTGGATGCCCTTTGGTCCATCAATTTTATCTTCAAGAATGGATGATTATTTGGAAAATCCTAGACCTGCTCATTATATGATTCAAGCATTCGATACTACACCTCATCGGGATAACTTGATTGCTGCTATACATCCTCATGATTTTACATGCAGACCACAAACAGTTTTTGAAGAATATAATCCAAAGTATCACAAATTATTAACAACATTTGAATCAAAAACAGGAATCGGAGGAATTTTGAATACTTCTTTTAATCTTCATGGCTTCCCAATTGTTTTTGATCCTCAGACTGCAATTGAAACTTTTAAAAATTCTAAATTAGATATGCTGGCAATAGGAAATTATCTGATAAAAAAATAATATATCATTTTGTGAAAATAATTAAAATTTTTCCTTTGCAATTTTTATACCCATTTTGGCACCTTCATCATTAGGATTTATCTTTAAAGCTCTTTCAAAAAATGGAATTGCATTTTGAAATCCTCCTAACTGCATTACATGAAATCCAATGTTACGTAATGATTCAAAATTATCTTCCTTAAGTTTCAGTGCTTTTTCATAGAAAGAAATTGATTCCCCATGTCTTCCAAGTAATTCCAAAGCTAAACCCTTAGACAATAATATATCTGAATCCTCAGAATTAATTTCCAACATTTTATCCAGATAAATTAACGCTTCTTCAAATCTCTCCAAATTGATTAATACCATTCCCTTTTCTCGTAATGCCATAACATTTTGTGGATCAAAAGTTAGTGCTTTATCTAAGTGAGTAAGAGCCTCATCATGACGACTCAACTTTTCTAAAACAACTCCTTTTCTACTAATTAATTTATAATCCTCAGAATTAATTTCCAACATTTTATCCAGATAAATTAACACTTCTTCAAATCTCTTCAAATTGATTAATACCATTCCATTTCTAATTAATTCACTATTTATACAAGAATTCATCTCTATTGCATTATCCAAATCTAAAAAAGCGCCATCAAAGTTTTTTACCCTATATTCATTTAATGCATTTTCTAGAATAATGTTATTTTTACTCATGATCATTTAGTTTTACTAGTTTTAATTTATTTATTATTGTTTAACCAGGAAAACAATCTGCCCAATAATGTATTTTGGTTTCTTAAGCACCACTTTTCATTGATATCATTATACTTTTCTTTTAAGTCATGTTTAATTTTACTTTGATAAAAATGAACTGCGTATGAATTAGAAGGGATTTCAACGTTTTCAAACAATTTTTTTGCATTTGTCCAATGGTATGGATAGAACAATTTTCCATCGTGAGTTGATTTGGTATTTCCAAAGCCCTTTCTATATGATTCATTAAAAACATTTACTCCCCCCCAATTAATTTTTAAACTAGAAATTGAGTCAAGAAAAATTTTTGAATTAGGAGGAGATTTGATAAAACCAATTCCAAGTAAAGTTGGTTCTTTTTCTGGAGCACATACTACCCAGTCATCATCTGGAAAATGCTTTAGTACAAAATTATCCAAATCTGAATAAAACCCTCCACACGCATACAGAAAATGAAAACACCATAGATCTGATGCAATTCGGATATTTCCTCCAAACGATAAAAATTCTTCAACATTAAAATATTCTGAAACATCAATTACTGTGACATTCGATTCTATATCTTTCCAATATTCATTTGAAGGTTTTTCTCCAGATAACCAAATCTTTGGATGATACCCAACTTTGAGATGACTTTTAATAGTAATATTTTCAAGAAACCCAAAATTTTTTCCATGCCAAAAGAAATTTGAATTTAGGGTGCCCCTATCTCCTATTTTAGAAAGTTCCTGTAATCTATTTTTAGTATGATTTTTTGTAAACAATAAATCATATTTTTTAATAAAATTATTCATTAAATCAATGTCTTTGTATTCATCACTATTTTTCATCAATGAAGCCAACTCATTTTCAGTAATTTCACCTTTTGTTAATAGATTAAGATAATGCTTGAATCCAAGTTCATCTGGTTCTCTTTTCAAAATTTTTTTATATGCTTCATCCACTACTTTTTTACTGGTCACAGAATCCATGCTAGTTCTTTTGTTTTTTCCTTAAAATATTTTCACTTTGTTCAAATATTTGATTTTAATTTTACAGATTGATTGCTATGAATATATTCATCAGATTGAATAATCATCTTTTCAGCATCTGATAATGATATTTCTCTATTAATTAATTTTGAATAAAAATGTTCATATCCAAGTCTATCAGGAAAACGTTGCAATCTTTCTTTATACAATTTAACTATTTCATTACTAGTTTCATCTTGTTTTTGACTTATTTCAAGTCTTAAATTCTGTCTGTCTTTTATTTCTGATCCCGAAATTGATTCTTCACAAAATCTGCACATAACATAATCATCGTCTGATTTTAACCTTCTATACATTTCCTTATAACTTTCAGTTGTAAAAAGTGATTCATAATCCATTTCTAGAAGATTCCCAATAATATTCTGTAAACCAAAATCCATACAACATAATGCAACATCACCGTTTGGAAGAAGAACATTATCATCAACTCTATCTGTAAGATCATATTTTGTTGCTTTGTAACAAGAGAGTGGCCCCGTCTTTTTTGGAATAGGTTGTATATTTTCCACAGTTCCACACCTGCTTATCATTTTATCAGAATATTCCATTTTTTCCAAAAGTTCTTCAATTTTAGGATGAAGTTTACCCATTGCCATACCTTGGAAATTTTGGATATTGCTTGAAAGTAATTTTTCCACTATTCTCAAATAATGTGTGTTAACTGCAATTTTTGCATGGTTTGAAGAATCTGCGAAGTGTATAAAAAAAACATGAAATGGAATGTTTTCAATAAGCTTTACATCTTCTTCTTTCATACCTACAAGTGTACTAGCTACCTGAACTGTGTGACCCTTTTCATGTGCATGAATAATCATTTTTGAACAAATTGGATTTAAGAAAGGTTCGGTATACGCAGAAAAAATAATTGGGACTGATTTTGGTATCTTACTCAGGCATTTTTTAAAAGTATCAAAACTCATTTGTGTTGGTTGCCCATATGAGATATTGTTTAATTTATTTTTAGTAGAATACTGTTTAATATGTAATTCTTGTGGACAAAAATCACATTGAACTTTACATGCAACATTAGTTGAAATTTCCATCATTGTCATATATCTTAGTAATAAGCCGATTTAATAAAAACTATATGTCTGAAAATTAGTAATTGAAATATTTATTAATATTTAATTATTTTTGGAACTTTTGTTTTATGAAAACAAATTATATCCAAAAGAGGTTCTTCTGAATATTCATCAAATTTTTCTATTTTTCCCTCTTTTACAATCTTGAATTGCTGATATCCTTTATCTTTCATAAATTGAAATGTTTTTTTAGTATTTGGAAAGTTAAACATTTCATCATATATACTAGAAAACTCATACACTATTATTGGTAAGTCTCGTTGAATAGTATTAATTCCACCATTCAATACCCTGATTTCCGAACCCTCTACATCAATTTTTATAAGTTCAATCTTTTCTATTTGTTTTTCTTCTACAAAATGATCAATAGTTGTACATTTAACAATCTGTTTTTTTAAAGTGAATAATTTTCTGTAATTATGATCGACTTCTTGAATTGTTGAAAGACCTCTGTTAGTTCTATCTGCTTCATCATTTTGTCTTCTTTGAGTAAATTCAATTTCTTGGATACCCGCATTTTCTTGTAGTGCTTTAGGTACAACTGTTATATTTTTTAAGTGATTGATTTCTATATTTTTTTTAAGTTGACTAATCACTTCCAAATCTGGTTCAAATGAATACACCTTCCCCAATGGTACATATATTTTGGCAAATGGAAGAGATAGTCCACCAATATTGGCACCAATATCTAATATCACTCCATCACTTTTGATATGATCTTTAAGATGACTTCCAATATATGGATCATAAATATGGCCTGAAGCTATTTGATAATCTACGGTAGAATCAGAATGAATTTCATATAATATGTCACCATGTCCTTTGAAAATATACGTTTTATTCTTCTTACATTGCTTATCAGCTTCTTTCATCCAAACATATTCGTCTGAATTTTTCATCAATGAGATTAACTCTTCTTTTGTTAGTTGATTTTGTTGTAATAGGCTGGTAAAATGTTTAAATCCTACTTCGTCAGGTTCTCTTTTTAAAATCACTTCGTATGCTTCGTTTACTATCTTTTTACTAGCCTTGAAATCCACTTTTCATTTCCTCTTTTTTTACTTAAAATCTTTTTTTTTTAAAAATGTTTCAAAAAGATATTCTAAAAGTTAATACTTTGGGTTTAAAAAGAAATTTATGAATTTATATGAAAAATAAGATTGTTGGAGTATATAGAATAAAAAATGAGGAAAGATGGATTGCAAAATCCCTCGAGTCTATTTCAGATATTTGCTCAGAAGTTGTTATTCTAGATGATGGTTCTACCGATAAAACTGTAGAAATTTGCTCTAAATATGATAAAGTTGTAGATATCTATCAGCAAAAAGATTTACCTTTTGACGAAACACGAGACAGAAATTTACTTTTGGAAATGGCTCTTAAAAGAAAACCTGACATCATTTTATCAATGGATGGAGATGAGATCCTGATGCCTTTTTCCAAAGAAATTTTATTTGAAGAACTGGATATACTTTATCCAGAATCATCTGTTTTTGAATTTCAATTTCTAACGTTATGGGATAAGCCTAATCAAGTCAGATTTGATGGAATGTATTCCAATAATTGGCAGAAGCGATTATTTAGAGTAGGAAAAACTGCAAGACTTCTTCGTATGAATGAAACGCAGTATGGTGGAAATGCACATTGTAGCAGTGTACCGGAAAACGCTAAAGGATTTAATAATCCAATTCGTAGTGATGTTAAAGTCTTCCATTATGGAAGTTTTGATAAAAATCTTAGAAAAGGAAAATATAACTTTTATCGAAATCATGATCCCAACAACACTGTTACTTACGGCTATATACACATGATTGATGCAAAGGGACCACTTTCAGGTAAACATGGTTTTGAATTTAAAAAAATTCCTGCTAAATTAACATATAATACATTAAAATGAAATCATAAAATATCGTAAATTTATTGATAAATCAACATGGTTCAAAGTAAAAATAGTCAAAACGACTCCATTGTAGAAAGTACTGTTCAACAAATCAAAATGGTTGGCGAATCCAAAAATATTCTAAACTTAGGCGGTCCCTTAATTTCAAATATACTAAATAAAAATAATATTCCATTTTCTGACATAAAACCAAAGTTAAATTTGAAACTAGGTGATTATATTGATAAATTATCTACCGAAAAATTATGGGCTGATGAATTACCTAATTTAAAAAATAAATTTGATTTAATAATATTACACGATCTCTTAGAACAAGCAAAAGAACCTAAACTCATTTTAGAAAATTTATCAAATTTTTTATCTGATACTGGCTCGATGGTTGCAACGGTAAAAAATTTTCTATGCATAAACAATATTTTTAAAATATTTGAAGGTGTTACACCGCAAAGCAATTCAAATAACTATGATTTAAACAGTCTTAACTTATTCCTAAATAATGAAAATTTTGTAATATCTGAGTTAGGCCGAAATCAAGAAAAAATTGGTCATGATTTAAATTCTAACTATAACGAATATATTTTTCCACCTGTCATACTTGAATTCCTAAAAAAAGAACCTGAATCCGAAGTTGTTTCATACGTATTTAGAATTATGAAAAAATCGGTTGACCCCCAAGCCAAAACGTGGTCATCAACATTTCCAAAAAACTATTTCCTAGAACATTTAAAGAATAAAATTGACTATTATGAAACTCTCGAAACATCAATCAAAGATAAAGACGAGCTTATACACGGATTGCAGATATCACTAGAACTAACAGAATCATATGTAAAAAATGTAATCAAAGAAAAAGAGGAAGTTATTGGAGGTTTGGAGAGCTCAGTAGAAGAAAATGCAGATATGATTGCAGGTTTGGATCAATCCGTGAAAGAAACAAAATCATATGTAGAAGAAGTCATCAAAGAGAAGGACAAAGTCATTTCAGGTTTGGAGAAATCAGTAGAAGAAGATACAGATATGATTGCAGGTTTGGAGAAATCAGTAGAAGAAGATACAGATATGATTGCAGGTTTGGAGAGCTCACTAGAAGAAACAAAATCATATTTGGAAACTGCCATCAAAGAGAAGGACGAATATATCCAAGAATTTAGGAAAACAATTTTTGGAAAAACCTTTGATTTTTTTATTAAGAGAGATAAACGTAGAAAAAAAAGGGATGACTAAATGATTAGAGTTGGAATTGTACTTGATTGGAACATATATGCTTCTAGTCTTGTGGGAATAGCCCGAAATTTATTCAGAGAACTTGGAAAATTAATGAATGAAAAAAGATCTTTTACAATTACAGGAATAAAATTAAACAATATAAAAATTGGTGACATCAATCAACGCTTTGATTGCATTCATATTCCAAATATGGGGGGGTACAAATTTCCTGTTGACGAATCTAATTTGTGTAAAAATCTAATTTTAGGACCCTCTGGAATTGATGAAGTAATTTATGGCAAAGATGTCATGATTAAGAAGTCTAGATGGAAAGAACAAGAACAACAAATTAAAAATGAAGTAAATAATTGGAAAAACCACATTGATAAAGTAAAATCAATCCATGTTGTAGCTAACTCTGAATTTGATGAAATGCACCAATATCTAGAAATTCCAGAAGAAAAGATGAAAGTAATTCACCATGG
>Ga0310121_10002946_pt1 | contig 15874 bp, 13 predicted proteins | sample CB27_Tmax_986_MG_FD_203504 | JGI IMG/M metagenome (GOLD analysis project Ga0310121, IMG submission 203504) | Marine microbial communities from Western Arctic Ocean, Canada - CB27_Tmax_986 | ecosystem: Environmental > Aquatic > Marine > Oceanic | place: Canada: Western Arctic Ocean | collected...
TGTGAGTGAGGTCTCCTCCTACAGAAGCGGACTGTTATGACGCAGACGAACTATGACACGGACGGCCGCGACACCGACGGTTGGGACGCTGGCGGTCGCGATGCCGACGAATGGGGGCAGTATCGTTCTCTCAGTACACTGGCGGTTGTCGCCTTCGTGTTGGGGATTTGTTCGCTGCTGACGTTTGCTTCCCCATTGATGCTGGTCGTGCCACTGGGGGCCATAGCGACCGCATTGTTGGCGCTCAAGGGCATTTCCGCCTCGGCTGGTAATTTGTCGGGAGCGAAGCTGGCTCTCTTTGGCCTGGCGCTGGCAATCTGTTTTAGCGCCGCTTCGTTTGCAAGGGTGAAACTGCGCGATGTGATCCTGCAGCGACAAGCCGACCGCGTCGGCAGGCAATGGTTGTCACTGGCGGCCGAGGGCCGCTCCGAGGACATGATGCAACTGATGACCAAGGACGCCGTCGACAAACTTTCACCGACCGACCCTGCCGAGCAGCCGATGTCTTTTTTTGGTGGTGTCTTCGCCAATGCGCTAATGCGGCAGGATCCTCTTGTCGTGGGCTTGACCGAACTCGCTGCAGCCGACGAGATGCACCTCCGCCTGAAAGAGGCTAGCATCATCGCTGTCGCGAATCCGCCACAGGCTATGTTTCAATACGTTGCCGGCCGTGCCGAGTCGGAGCAAAAAGATTGCACGATTCTTTTGAAGCGCTTTCCGGCGACTGAACTCGAGACGGTCTGGCTGGTCGATTCTTGGAAGCTCGAGTAGTCGCGAAAGAGGCGGTTTCTTTTCGCTGATCGGCAAATCTTAACGGAGCGGGACGGGTTTCGCTGCGCCAGGAATCAAGCCGTTTGAACACCTGGACAAGTAATCTACCCAAGCTGCGTCGGTGAAATTGGCGATCTCACAACATGCCAGCAGTGAATTTTCGCTCATCGATGGGCATGACGCCACGCAACCGTTGCATCTGGAAAAGATTACCAAAATACTGCTAAGCGCCGGCAGAATTCGCATCTTTTGCTGTCCACCGGCTACATCTCGTTCGGTAGGCGCGACGATAATTACCTCCGAGGCGGATGAAATTTCCGCAAGCGCAGATCCTAGAAAACCTAGTGCTTTGTTCATTAGTCAGACCAAGCACAATTTCTCGGATCTGAGGGTTTGCACAACGATCTGTGCTCTGGCGTTTTCTAGTTGGAACTGGATGACACGTCAAAGCAACATAAGAAGGAGCTTCGAGGTGAAATTTAAATCTTGGACAGCTGGAATCGCTGTGCTGACGCTAGCTACGGCGCCCGTTTTTGCCGAAGATGGCCTGGCCCAGTGGTCTTACGATCAGATGGTGGCGCCTGTCGGCTGCTGCGACGGTGGCTGTGACAGCGGCTGCGATTGCGGAGATGGCTGCGGTTGCGGAAGCGCCTGCGGCGGCGGCGGATTGTTCAGCGGCATCGGCCCTGGGTGGTTAGAGGGCTTCTCGCTCGCGGGCACGCTAGGCATCGATGCATTAGACGTCGGTGGTTGGACGCAGTTTGGATACACCGACGAAGCGACAATGCTGGGTGCGCCTCCATTCAATGGTGCTCCTATCAATGGTTCTTCATTCAACAACATCAAAGACCGCCTCAATCTTCATCAACAATACTTCTACGTTGGTAGAGAAGCCGATGGCTCCAATGGTTTTGATCTCGGTTTTCGTGCTGACTTCATGTACGGCATCGATGGTCAAGATACCCAATCGTTTGGCAACCCTGCCAACTCGTTTGACAATGGTGGTGACTTTAATCACGGCATCTACGGTTGGGCTATCCCTCAACTCTATGGTGAAGTGGCCATGGGTGACCTGTCGGTAAAAGTCGGCCATTTTTACACGCTCGTTGGTTACGAAGTCATCCCTGCTCCGAACAACTTCTTCTTTAGCCACTCGTTGACCATGTACAACAGCGAGCCGTTCACGCACACGGGTGTTTTGGGGACCTACTCCGGCTACGAGAACATGACCCTGTACGGTGGTTGGACACTCGGTTGGGATACTGGCTTCGATCAATCGCTGCAAGGCAACAGCTTCTTGGGAGGTTTCAGCGTTGGGCTCACTGACAATGTGACCGTGACCTATATCAACACGTACGGCAACTTCGGCCTTCGTAGTGGCGGCCAAAACGATAGCTACTCGCACAGCATTGTAGCCGACGTGACATTGACCAATAGCGTCAACTACGTATTGCAGACTGACATGGTAAGCATTGATGACCTCAATGGCACGCTACTTAACAACGATCAAGTTGGTATTAATCAATACCTGTTCTACGAGTGGAACGACATCGTGACATTCGGCAGCCGGATCGAGTGGTGGAAGTCTGACGGTGTCTCGTACTGCGAATACACCAGTGGCGCGAATATCAAATTGCTCGACAACATGATACTTCGTCCTGAGTACCGTACCGACTGGTCCCCAGGTAGTCTTGTTGCTGGTGCTAGCTACGACGAGACGATTGTTGGATGCGACTGCATCCTGACCTACTAGGTCCCAGATTGGCTGGGTACTATTCAAGATCTCGAAAATTCCCTCACCGAGGGTCAGCCTTCTCACGAAGGTTGACTCTCGGTTTTTTTGTGGAACAAGAGCAGTGCACTTTCAACGCAACCGTGTCGCTGCCCAGGAGAACTGCAGTATCTGTCCATTATTGCTTAAACACAGACTTAACGCTACAAAGTTTTGAACAGGAGCTAACAGAGACAACGGAGAATCACTTTCTCCGTTGCCTCTGTCTTCTTGGTTGCCTCGCACTGTTGGGCAACCCATTGAACTTAGCAATTCAATTTGGATGGGATCATCTTGACCGGTGGTGGCTCAATCATCTCATAATCCACCAGCTCTGCTGGTGAGAATTCACTAGGCTCCGCCGCTGAGGGAGTATCTTATGTTTTCACAATTTCTATCGACAAGTTTTACAAAAGCAAGAAAAGTGAACAGAAGATAACGAAGGAAACGAAGAGAAGTCAGTTGATGCTCGCAAAATCTAGTCCATGTTAGCACGAACTAGATTTTTACTCTCAGGAGGCACTTGCCTTTGCGTCCACAACCTTTGTTTTCTTTGTTACCTTCTGTTCAATAGAATGGGCTTGGTGTTCACCAGTTGCGATGCGCATTCCAGGCAAATCTTGTTTATTCTGACAAGTTGTTTTTCCTTCCCCCTTTTAGGCCGATTCCTCAAGCCACCTGCTCCGCAGGTGGTGGCTGACTTCCCATTCCAGTCACGGCTCGATCTTGAATCACTACGAACTTAGTGAGGCAGTTTGGATGGAGCGGTAATTACCTCTTGGATCGAGGCGAGTTTTTCCCGGAAGACAGATTGCCCCGTTTCAATCCAACGATGGAATATCAAGATCGATCCTCCCTGGAGCCAATACGGCATGAGTGAACCGAGTAGACAGAGGTAACAGAGGACTTTCTCTCCGTTGCCTCTGTTGCCTCCTGTTCAAATTAATTCGGGGATGGGCTTTTTATAATTGACAGTTACCTGTCTGAGATGCGGAGAAGACTTGAGGGAGCGGCTGTGAAGAGAATGAGATTTCGCCGCAACGGATCGGACGAGCGATCGAATTAGACCGCCACCTCGATCTTGGGGATTTTCGAATCAATTGACGAAGAATCTTTTCGGCGCGATAACTTCAACGCTCCGAGAATTGCCTAACGATTCATCGCTACTGGTTTCTTTTCAAGTCTGACGGCAACCGAGGATATCGAACACGATATAAAGTAACAAGCTGCCGCAGCCAATGAGCATGGGTGGGGTAAACATCAGAAATCTCCCTTTCCTTGGGACTTGTTGAAACCAATCCGTGAGGGCGACGGCCGTGAGGGCAAAGGGAGAGCCACCCGAATGGTGCCATCTATGGCGCGCTGGTGGCTTCGTCGCAGTCGATGAAAACAAGAGCAATTACTATGCCGAGCGTGGTGATTTTCACACAGCGTGAGGCTGCCAGTGGGAAAGACTTGCCAAGGTCCCAGCCTCGCGTTGACTTGAGAGAAAAATGCTCCAATTCGCGAACAATATTCGCACTGTCGATTCTTAGAGCTCTTACAAACGTGGGACAAGAATTACATCGCGGCGGCCCCTGAAGTCGGCGGTCCGAAGGCAGCATTGGGCAACTGCGATCCAAAGAATCGCCGCCGCATAACGATTGCCTTCCAATGCCCTGTCTTTTGCAGACGCTTGTCAGACTGCGCTTTTCGCGAGATAATGTGGGATCCTAGTCAATGAGCTGACGGAGACCCTCCATGCAGGACAAGCTGATCACCACCGGACTGACTTTCGACGATGTGCTGATCCAGCCGCGGTACAGCACGATGGTCCCCTCGGAGGTCGACGTCTCGACCCGGCTAACCCCCTCGATCGAGCTGCACTTACCGGTACTCAGTTCGCCAATGGACACGGTCACCGAGAGCCGCATGGCGATCGCCCTCGCCCAGCAAGGCGGACTGGGGGTGATCCACAAAAACATGTCAGTCGAAGTGCAGACCGAAGAGGTCGATAAGGTGAAGCGGAGCGCCAACGGCATCATTGTCGACCCGGTTACGCTGCCGCCCGATGCTAGCGTTGCAACCGCTCAGCAGACCATGGATGAGTCGAAAGTTTCCGGCATTCCAATCACCGATGCCGGCAAGCTGGTCGGCATTCTTACCCGCCGCGACCTGCGTTTTCTCGAGGATAATAGCCTACCGATTGCCAAAGTGATGACCCGCGACTCGCTAGTGACAGCAACGGTGTCAGCCACTGCGACTGTGACGCTTGGGGAAGCTGAAAAGATTTTGATGGCAAAAAAGGTCGAGAAGCTTTTGCTGGTTGACGAAGAATACAAACTGACGGGCCTGATTACGATCAAAGACATCGACATGATGCGGCGATTCCCTCAGGCCTGTAAAGACAGGCAAGGAAGGTTGCGCGTGGGAGCGGCGATTGGTGTCTTCGATTTTGAACGAGCGACGAGCCTGATCGAAAAGGACGTTGATTTTTTGGTTGTCGACAGTGCTCACGGGCATTCGTCCAACGTTATTGATACCGTCAAACAAATCAAACGTAAGTCGGATATCGATGTCGTCGCCGGCAACGTGGCGACCGCGGAAGGATGCCGCGATTTAATCGGGGCGGGCGCCGATGCGGTGAAAGTTGGCATTGGCCCTGGGTCGATATGCACGACGCGAATCATTTCGGGTATCGGCGTGCCGCAGATTACCGCGATTTATAGCGCCGCCCAGGCGGCCAAGGGATCTGGCACGACGATCATCGCTGACGGCGGAATTCGATACTCGGGAGATATTACCAAAGCCATCGCTGCCGGTGCTCACCTGGTGATGCTAGGCGGTTTGTTGGCAGGGTTGGATGAAAGCCCTGGCGAGAGGGTCCTGTATCAGGGCCGCACGTACAAAGCTTATCGCGGCATGGGGTCGCTTGGGGCAATGGTTCATGGATCGAGTGAACGCTACCGCCAATCCTATAGCAAAGTAGATGCTGGTAATGTCGGCGCTGGCAACGTTGCCGCTGGCAGAGGGGACGCTGGCAGAGGGGGCGCTGGCAGAGGGGCGAACAACGGGAGTGGCCAAGGCAAGCTGGTACCCGAAGGGGTTGAGGGGCGCGTGCCCTACAAAGGCGAACTGAGCGAGTTTCTCTATCAGTTGGTCGGCGGCTTGCGGGCTGGAATGGGTTATTGTGGCACCAAAACAATCGAGGAGCTGCGCACGGACGCGCGATTCATCCAGGTTTCGCCGGCTAGTGTGCGGGAGAATCATCCGCATGATATCGCTATTACGCAAGAAGCGCCGAACTACACAGCCGAATACTCGGTCAGCGATAAATCTTGAGCCGGATCGGCAGTTCAATCGACGGCTAGCGCGACAGTGGGCGCGACAGCAAGCGCGACTGGCCCTTTGCGGGACGGCGGTATTGCTGCTGCTAGGCGCCGATGGATTCGCGGCGACAAGAAATTCAAAACTGGGCTCTTCAAGAGTTTCAAATTCGGGACTCCAATGGGAGCGTCCTCAAGTCGCCGGCCAGCGGAATAGCTCGACAGCTGAATCGGCAGCAATAGTTCGCCCGGCTCAACGGTCGGCTCGTCGCGTCGTTCGCGACGCGCGAGTCGTGGCGGCTGCTTGGCCAGAAAACGATGCTCTCGGAGTGCAGACAGCGGCCGACGAACGTAGCGCGGCCGATCAGCCGTCTGTTCCCGTTTACGATCCGTTTGACGAAGACGATCGGCTCGTGCAGTTGCCAGACGATCCGTTTGACGAACCAGTCGGTGAGTCGATCCCGGCGCCCGAGCCCGAGGCCGACCCAGAAGAGGACTTCAGCGCGGTCGAGGACGCGCTGGAAAAGGAAATCAAGCGGCGCCGGTCTGAGGACGATCTGCCCGGCGATGAGATGCAGCGACCGCGCGGCATCGGTACCTTGGAAGACGATCCGCTTGACGAAATTGGCATGGATGATCTAGGCGAGATCGATCGGTTCGGCGACGACGCGACCGTCGAGGATATGCTGCGATCGGCTCAAGACGATAAGGAGATGCCTGATTTAGGGCTAGATTTTGATCAAGACAACCAAGCGGAAGCTGACGACATCGCGCCAACGCCTGAGGAATTAGCAGAGCGCGCGAAAGAATTGGCCAACGAACAGCGCGAGAGCGAGGAAAGCTGCCGGGAAAAGCTCGAAGAAATCGACGCAGATAGGATCAGCGCGATCGACTTAAGCATTCGTGTCGATGGCAATGCCGGCGAAGACTTTCCGTACGAGTGCGCTTTCAGTAGCAAAAGCCACCAGCCGCGGCAGTGGCCTCAGATTACTTACAATTGGAAAGCGGCCGCCCTCTGCCACAAACCACTCTACTTCCAGCAGGTTCAATTAGAACGCTACGGCCACTCCTGGGGTCCGTATGTGCAGCCAATTATGTCGGGCGTGCATTTCTTTGGCACGCTCCCGGTCTTGCCCTACAAAATGGGTATCCGTACTCCCACCGAATGCGTCTACACGCTGGGCTACTATCGACCTGGCAGCTGTGCTCCCTACATGATCGACCCGATTCCGTTCACCTGGCGAGCGGCGTTGCTGGAAGGGGCTGCCGCAACAGGGATTTCGTTTATCATTCCGTGAGTGAGCGGCACCAAATACGAACCTTCGAGTTGCGAGATTAGGCAACGTTGCTACGCAATGCAAGGTACGTCACGCTATACTATTGAGCATGACTATGCTGACACTTTCTCGCCAGCAAGCACGCGAAGTCGACGCGATTGCCATCAAGCGCTGGGGCTTTCCTGGAATGGTGTTAATGGAAAACGCCGGGCGCGGTGTGGTCGATGTACTGCTTGGCATTGATCCCAGACTGGCGGATGAGCCAGCTCGCTCGGTCGCGATTCTTTGCGGCAAGGGCAATAACGCCGGTGACGGCTTGGTGATCGCTCGACAGCTGGAAATCCGCGGCGCTCGGTCTCAGGCCTTGCTCTTGGCGTCACCGACGGAACTACGTGGCGACGCGCGGGCGAACTACGAAATATTGAGCCACACCGACGTGCCGATAATTGACTTATCAGCGGCCACCGATTTGCCTGCCGCGCTGGCTACTGAAGCAGCCGACGCCGCTTGGATTGTCGATGCCCTATTGGGCACTGGGGCCCGCGACCAGCCGCGGGAGCCGTTTGCCACCGCGATTCGTTGGATGAATTCACAGCCCGCGCGGCGGCTGGCGATCGACCTGCCGAGCGGGCTCGATTGCGATACGGGCCAGGCGGCGGCGGCGACCGTGAGAGCAGATCATACGTGTACATTCGTTGCACCAAAAATTGGCTTTCTGGCGCCGGCGGCGGGAGATTTTCTCGGACAGCTGCATGTGGTTTCGATTGGTATACCCCAGCCACTGATCGACGAGGTCCTGGCAAGTCGCTAGTCGCTCCATAACCGTGTTGCGGTTGCCAGTCTGCGTCGATGATTCATACAATGGAGCCCTGGCTAGGGCTAAGTCGTGCTCTGGCAGTATTCTTATTTGCAGGTATTGAGAAGAAAAAAATGGCGAGGAAATTTCTGGTCACAGGTGGAGCCGGTTTCATTGGCTCACACATTGCTACTGCGCTTGTCGAGCGGGGTGACGACGTTGTCGTGCTCGATAATCTGAGTACCGGCCGGCGTGAGAATCTCGAGCACCTCGGCGATCGCGTTGACTTTCACGAAGGTTGCCTGCTCGATCGTGAGCAGGTTGAACGAGCGCTCAGGGGCGTTGAGGTGGTGTACCATCAGGCCGCCTTGGCCTCCGTGCCGCGAAGTGTCGCAAAACCGCTCGATACCAATGCGGCTTGTGTCACTGGCACGCTCAACGTGTTGGATGCCGCCAGGCAGGCAGACGTTCGCCGAGTTGTCTATGCCGGATCGAGTAGCGCCTATGGCGACCAGCCAAATATGTCGAAACGAGAAACCGACCTGCCAGGCCCATTGTCGCCCTACGCGGCAGCAAAGTTAGCTGGGGAATCGTACTGCAAAGCGTTCACAGCGACCTACGGACTCGAGACAGTGGTCATTCGCTACTTCAATGTATTTGGCCCGCGCCAGGACCCCAATAGTGAATATTCGGCGGTGATTCCAATTTTCGTAACAAAGATGGTTAAGGGCGAGCGGCCCACGATCTACGGAGACGGCAAGCAGTCGCGAGATTTTACGTACATCGACAATGTCGTGCAGGGCAATCTTGCCGCGGCCGATTCCACGGGCGCCATCGGCTGCTCGATCAATGTTGCTTGCGGCCAGCAAGCTACGCTGCTGCAATTGGTAGCTGCGATCAATGAGGTTCTCGACACGAAGATCGAGCCGATCTTCGCCAACGCTCGCGCGGGCGACGTGCGAGAGAGCCTGGCCGATATTACCGTTGCTCGGTCGGTGCTCGATTACGAGCCACAGGTCGAGTTCGACGAAGGCCTACGCCGATCGATCGAATATTATCTGTCGCTGGTGCAATGATCTTCGATGAATTGGCAGTGGGAGTTGGCAGGGGGAGTTGGCAGGGTCCGCTTGTGCTTTGACGTGTGATCAGAGAACATGGCATCGCTGAGACTAGCGCTTCTTGAAACCTCTCTTCGACCTTTGGAGCGACCGATGCGACGACCCATTACCGTACTTATGAATCCGTTAATGGCGAATCCGTTAATGGCGAATCCGTTATTGGCGATTCCGTTATTGATCTGCATCGCCGGCGTCAACTTCTACACATCGTTCGTTCAGTCGGTGGCTTTGGCTCAGCCAGTGAACCAGCCAGTGAACCAGGCACTGCCAGTCATCGACGCGGACGAAGGGGTAGCGTCGATCCATTGGACCAACGCCGGCGATGCGATCGGCGATGTGGCCTATGTTTGCGGGGAAGTGATTGATGTGCGGAACATTGGTGCGATCACGTTTATCAACTTCGACGAGAACCGGCCGGCGAAGTTCGTTGCCGTCGCGTTCCGCGATAATTACGGTAAATTCCCCGAAGATATTAAGAATCTTTACGCCGGCAAGCTGGTGAAGATTCGCGGTCAGATCACTACGCATCGCGATCGGCCGCAGATCGTGCTGACAAGTCCCGACCAAATCGCGATCGTTGATGAACTCCCTGAAACAGTCATGCCTAAAGAGCGCGCTCGGCAGGCGGCCAAAGATCAGCTGGTGGTGGCGACTTACAATATTTTCAATTTGTTTGACGAAGTCGACAGCCCTTATCATGCCGATGAGTCGACTCCCGCCAAGCCTCGCGACCAGTTGGAACATGTTGCCGAGACGATCCGCGCGATCGACGCCGACGTCATCGCTTTTCAGGAAGTTGAGTCGCGAGGCTACCTGAAACGGTTCGTTGACGCGTTTCTCGGCGATATGGGATACGAACACGTTGTGCACTATGAGGGGAACGACCTGCGGGGCATCGATGTTTGCTTGTTGTCGCGAGTGCCCGTGGGGCCAGTACGATCGCATCGCCACGTCAAATTCTCTGGGCCAGACGGACGAGAGCGGCGGATGTCGCGCGACCTGCTCAACGTGATTTTGCAGCCGCCAGGAAAATCACCGATCGAAGTGTGGGTGCTGCATCTGAAGAGCAACGCGGGTGGCCGAGAATTTTCCGAGCCGGTCCGTCTGGCGGAGGCGCAGTACGTGCGAGATCAACTCGACCAGCGGCTGGTGGCAGATCCCGATGCAGCGATCATGCTGATGGGTGATTTCAACGACAACTGGGAAAGCCCCACCTTGCAGACGATTGTCGGCACTGGCCCGGCGGCGCTCAAACTGCCGCTTTCCGAGCCGGTGATCAAGTCACTCATTACGTACAACAAAGAGCCGTACCGATCGATGATCGATTTTATTCTTTGCTCGCCCGCGCTCGCCAAGCAATACGTGCCCGGTAGCTACCGGACAGTTCCCGGCGAGGTCAAGACCTCAGGCTCAGATCACAACCCGGTGACCGCTTGGTTTAATTTGAAGTAATATCCGGGCTAACGCAGCGTGTTTCGGACGCTGCTGGCGGCTTTGTCGACGCGGCGGATGTTGGCCCAGTCGTCTTTGTAGACGATCGGGAGAAACTGCTTCGCCTCGCCGGCCCCCATCTCTGCGGCCAATTTCGTGTCAGCCCAGTCCAGCTCCAACAGCGCTGTCTTAATCGAATCCCGCAGCTCGGTCGACAAGTTGTAGGCACAGCCAAAGGCAACTGGCGGAAAACGTTCAGACTCGTAGATCACTCGGTATGCGTCGGCTTCTATTTCGCCTTTTGTGACCATGCGGGCAAGAATGTCGCTGGCGATCGGTGCCGCGTCGGCCCCGCCCGACACTACCGCCACGATCGATTCGCTGTGACCGTAGGAATAGTACCAACGATAGTCGCGCTCAGGCTGGAGGCCATGCTTTTCCCAGAGCAAAATCATCGCCGCTTTGCAGCCCGAATTTGACCTGGGCCTCACGAAAACGATTTTTTTCTTACGTAGGCCGCCGAGGTCTTTGATAGGACTGTCGGCCTTGACGATGAACTGCATGGTGTAGCCAAAATCGCCCCCGGCGTCGTCGTCACTTTTATTGCCGATCGTGCAGATCGGTGCGAAGCCAGCACTATTGACCGCGGCGGGGACCGTTCCAGAGCTGAAGGCAGTGATATGCAGCCGCCCGTTGCGGAGCGCAGCCAATTGTGTTTTGGAATCTTCGAGTCGCAAGTAGCTGACCGGCAACCCTGTTTTTTTCCCAATCGCATCGGTCGCCGCTTGCCAAACTTCCGCGTCGTTGGCGGTGTCTCCCGAAGCAATAAACGAAAACACCAGCTCCGTCGGCCTGGCGACCAGCGCTTGCTCTTCGGGTACGTCGGCGACCAGGTCTCCGTCGCCGTCCTGATAAACCTCGTCGAGCGAATCGGGAGCGGTCATATTGGCAAAGACGTTGCTGACGGTCCGTTCGACCAACTTCTGTTGGGCCTCCTGCTGCCAAGTCGACGCGACGTAGGACGCCCCGCCCGCCAGCGCCGCCACAACTGCCAGCACCGCAATCACGCGTTTCCGCACAAAGCCGCTAGATTTCGTCACCTGAAAAGCCCTCCGAAAAATGCCGAGTAGCGTTTATCCTATCATTTGCCCGGTGAATTACAGCCCCCGCGAGGCCCTATCACCAGTCAGCTCTAGCTGTCATGTCCCAGTCAGCTCTAGCTGTCATGTCCCAGTCAGCTCTAGCTGTAATGTCCCAGTCAGCTCTAGCTGTCATGTCCCAGTCAGCTCTAGCTGTCATGTCCCAGTCAGCGCTACCTCTCACGACTCGATCCAGCTTAATCCGTGATCTTCTTGACGTAGCGATTCATCCGCCGTGCTCTGGCCCAGGCTGCTTTAGCCGCTTTGGTCTTGCCTTGCTTCCGTAGGACGAAGCTGCGGGCGGCGAAAATCTCATCCAGATTCGGGGCCCCCTTTTCCATTTCATCCAAGTCGGCATGGGCAGCCTTAAAATCGCCCGCTGCAGCGGAGCAAATGGCCCGGCTCACATAAGCCGACGCAAGCACGTCGACATAAAGCTTGCGCGAGTCGATGGCTTGGTCTAGGAGCGGCTTTGCACTGGCAAAGTCTTTCGAAGCGATACCTTGCAAAGCTTTGTCGTAGGCTTGTTGGGCAGCTTGCCTGCTTGCAATCACCTCTTCCGACGTGCGATAGCCACAGCCAGCGATTGGCAATGCGAGCGAGACGAAGACGAACACTTTGAGCGGTTTCATTTCTACTAGAGCAGGTCTCACTCGGGTGCTCCAATTCCATATCTGATTGGCGCTAAAATGTGCCAGTCGCTAAAATATGCTAGTCAATGAACCAGACCACGTGAGTGCTACATGCATTAAAAGTCAGCGTCGATGACCTCTAATCCGTTTCGTGAACCGAGAGCTCGCCATGTTACCAGGTCGATACTATCGTTGATGATCGCCGTGTGCCCATCGCCGAAAGCAACTACGACGCTACCCGGGTGCTCGCTTCGCGGCGCGATAATGGCGTGCTCGTCGGGTGCATCGGGAATCGAACTGTAGGTACCGCAGTCTCGATTCGCCCAATTTGGGGGCGCCACATGATTGTATTGAGTAGCGTCGTATCCGGCGAAAGGCCAGCCGTTGGACCAATCAGATCCCGCTGGCCAACGTCCTGCGTCAAAGAAATCGAAAGAGCTGCCGCCCACTTGGGCAGAAAGGCAATTATTGAACCACTCATCGACGGTCTTGAGGTCTCGACTTCGGCTCGACGCGGTAATGATCGTCGTCTTGTTGCGAACATCACTTCCTCCTTCGCCGCCCGATCCCATCAAACGTTCGGAAAAGAACGCCGTGTTCGATAGCCCATCGGAATAGGCACCCGCCTTCAAGCCTTTGGCACCCATCGTGAATGCGCCGTTGCCACCCGATAGAAAACCTTCCTGCGACTCGGCTTGAGTGTTGAACGTGCCGCCTTCCGTGATCGCGCCAGCATAAGGTGTCGACCCGCCGAAATTACATCGGTAGCTATTCTCCGAGATAATCTGTTCTGGGCTCGGGTCACTGGGGCAGATGAACAAGCCTTGAGCCGTCGAGTACGCGTCAAAATGTGCATTCGTCGGGTTCAGCATCCTTTTGTTCTGTCCGACGCTAAAATCGATCAGATTGTAGACGTTGGTAGATTCCATGTAGGGAAGTATCCAGACATGGACCGAGAAATTCCCAGCTTTGTGACCGGGGGGAATCGTGCTGTAGTTTGTGTGACCTGCTCTGGATGAGCCATTCGGCAAGAGCCAATCGGGATCGAGCCTGCCCGGCGGAAAGACACCACGGGCGCTTTCGTAATTAGCGGCAGCCAGGCCCATCTGCTTGAGATTGTTGACGCAGGTTGTCCGCCGAGCGGCTTCGCGGGCCGCCTGTACGGCTGGTAATAATAAAGCGACCAGCACGCCAATGATCGCGATCACGACCAAGAGTTCCACTAGGGTAAAGCCGGGTGAAAGGCTTGATCGGTACCGTACTGGTCGGTACCGTGCTGCTCGATACAGGGGCGATCTAACCATGTTCCTACTCCGCAGGGCGAGTTTTTGATTGCCTGTTGCCAGTTTCCAGTTGTGCCAGTTTCCAGTTGTGCCAGTTTCCAGTTGTGCCAGTTATCTGTTGCCAGTTGCCTTTCGGCGATTAGCAGTTCGCCGTTAAATATTCGGGCTTCGCCCACCACCGTCCTAACAACTAATCACCGCTGACTTCAATATCAATCCAAACTAGACGGTGGTCGGAGCTAGGAAACGGATAGGTGCCGACTAGCGGAAACAGCTTATCTTCATTCTCGGCCAAAACACGCCCGACGCAAGAGTTTTTAACCCACTTGCGGGGATTACATAGTCGACTCGAAGGTTGCCAGGTCCCTTGTTCGCAGTATCAATCCGATCAGAGGCATCGAGCGTATCGAGGCTAGGATCGCCCCGCTGCGCGTCGTTTGCTCCACCTTGCAATCTTGCCTGTTCTGCGCCACCCGCGCTCTTGGGCTCGGGTTGGGTCGATACGCGAGGCGAGCTAAGCAGTCGAGCGATACCCGTTTTGCCCTGGCCGTCGGCCGGATCGCCGTTGAGGTCGCCCATGATGACGAAATTTTCGTCAGTCGCTAACCCCCCTTTGCCGCCGTCGTCGTCGTAGATGTAGTCGCCCCCGCCGAGCGCTACGTAGTCGACCCAGAAGCGGATCTCGTCGTGGTTGCGGCGGCCATTGCGATCTTCAAGCCCGTCGAAGATCGGCGGCGTGGGGTGCGATGCCAGCACGTGGATCGTGCGATTGGCGATTTTAATCGGTACATCCCAATGGCTTTTGGATGACAGAGGAAACCGTTGTAGCGTCTCGGGCGAGTACCAGTCGGCGTCTGCCTCGGTCGCCAGATTGTCGGGCAGCTTCGCCCCCGGCATATTTTTCCAGAGGAACTTTTGAAAGGTCCTGGCCGCAGCCTGATCGATTGGATGACGCGACAACAGCACCATCGCAAATTTCCCCGGGTACTCGCCATAGCCCCAGCAATCGCCGCCGTAGTCTCGGTTGCCGGCTGTCGAAACGACGCGACCATTGTGATCCAAATCGTGACCTGAATGCGTGCCCGTGTTGGATGGCGCGACGAACCGATACGGAAACTCGATCGGCTTGGCCGGTCCGTCGGACGATTGGGAAAAGTTCTGCGGGGCGGCGAGATAATGGGTTTGAAAGTTCCCGATTGCCGTGCCACTTTGATCGTAATCGAATTCATTGAGCAGCAGCACATCGGGCCGAACCCGCTGGATGATCTCGGCGATCGCTGAGGCTTGCGAATCGTGGCGGCTGGACAGCCGCTCGGCCAACTTGCCAGCGGCAGCGTCATAGAGCGAGACGTTGAAAGTAGCGAAGCGCACGGTTTCGGCAGCGCTGGTGTGTGGGACGGTGATGCCAACAGTTGCAATGACCCCATAACCTACAGTGAGCAGCGTACGGAAATTCACGAGGCACCTGTTGGATTCGGGGGGAACAGCCTACGGGGTGAACGACTCAATTGTGTAAAAGCTGGCTGCTTTCCGTAAGGCCTGATTTCCCCGCGACTTCTGCGCGATTCGATAAGTCTTGTGCGCGATACGTGGAGTGCTTGTCAGGCTCACCTAGTCGGGCCAGGATGAGTAGTTGCCGTATTTACGCCGAGATACTCCTTTTATTCTTCCTATTCTTCGCACAATAGTAACAATCGGTGTATACCATAGAGTTAGAAGTCCGCGCATTTACGTATCCAAGGTCGGATCATTCCCCCCGATTATATTGAGAGGAGATGTATATCATGACATCTTTCAGAAACCTGTCCTTTGTATTGCTGTCGGTCTGCTTCGTGTCGGCGACCGCTGCCACTTCTTTCGGCCAAACCATCGCCGGTGAAGATTTCGACGGTGGTGCGACCAATGGTGGGTTTACGTCCGCCACGGCCGCCTTGTACGAAGGTGACTTTGAATCCGGGCCTTTTACAGACCACGACGATAATTTCAATGGGACTTTCGACTTTGGAGCCGGCTCTGCGTGTTGTGGAAGCGGCTTCTTCGATCGATTTGGAACGGTTAACGCTACCGATGCAGGCGATTTTCCATTGCCGTTCGACATGGTTGACGATTCGGGGCCGCTTGGCACTTTTGCAACCGATCAATTTGGCGTCTTGTCGGCGGGTGTCGACAACAGTGCGTTTGGCTTCGCTGATACCCTGAATGGTTCGAATACAAGCAGCACTGGACCACGGCTGACGCTAACTCTAGTCAAGACGGGCAATTGCCCGTCTTGCCCTTTTGAAATTGACCCATAACAAGAATGTGATTATGTGAATCCGCTCAACTACGCTTGGATCAAACGATGTCATTCT
>Ga0310121_10002947_pt1 | contig 15872 bp, 14 predicted proteins | sample CB27_Tmax_986_MG_FD_203504 | JGI IMG/M metagenome (GOLD analysis project Ga0310121, IMG submission 203504) | Marine microbial communities from Western Arctic Ocean, Canada - CB27_Tmax_986 | ecosystem: Environmental > Aquatic > Marine > Oceanic | place: Canada: Western Arctic Ocean | collected...
AGAGATGTTTTCTACACCTAAGACTAAATCATATATTCCATCATCATAAAGTTTTTTTATTTTATCAGATAAATTACCAAAACTGCTTTTAATCTTGCCATTTTTAAAATCATCTACAATCTGTTTATTTTTTTCTATTCCAATTGTTTTAATTCCATTTTTTGCAAGTAAAACTGCCATAGGTAATCCAATGTAACCTTGACCAAACACTGCTACTTTTAATTGAGATAGATTTGTCAATCTTTTCATTAAATCTTTGCTTTATAATATTATATCTTTTGAATTAATCCACTAGAAAAATAATCTATGTAAATGATATGCTTCAGCAAATTCAGCACCAATTTCTGAACCCCTAATTTGACTCTGTTTAATTATTGAATTCTTATCTCTATGTCCTTTGCGTAATTGAGATTTGTAAAAAGATAATGCTTTAATTTTTTTATCAATTTCTTTTTTTGACATACCAAAAAATAAGTTAGGAGAAAATGAACCTACTTCAGAATGTGCAGACCAATGACTGTATTCAGATGTTTCATATGAAATTACCATTTTTGGGACAAAATCTGAAGATTGTGGTCTGGCCCTTAATGCTGTAATTGCAGCCTTGTATGCTACAATATGATCCTGATGATGAGAGAAAACTGTTGGAATAGCAACAATAGTTGGCTTAATTTTTGAAAGAGAAACCTTACTTTTTAACTCAATTATGTCAATCAATTCTGCCTGAGGAACTGTATCTAATTTTAGAATTTTTTCATCACTAAAATATGAAATATCATAATCATCAATTTTTAAAAATTTCACAACTTTTAGAAATTCTTTTTTCCATAATTCCTTTGTAATTTTTCCAAATCCAATTTTACTAAATCCTCCTATACTTAAAATATTAACGAAAACTTTACCGCCATTATCTTTTACTTTATTAATTAAACCACAACATCCAAGAACTTCATCATCAGCATGCGGAGCAATTATTAATAATCTCTCTTTTTTTAATTCCATTTTACTCTCAACAATTTTATTCCAATTTAATGGTTTTTGATTTTATTTTGATTTCTGCTAACCTGTTCAAAAAAAGAAATTGTCTTAGATACACCAGCAGAAAGAGATGTTGAAGGAGTATAACCTAAGTCATTTTTTGCTTTTGATATATCTGCACACCTCCGATAAATTTGAAAAGTTCTATTTCTTGTAAAGTGTATTTTCTTATTTGATAAATTCATTTTTTTTATAACTAATTTGCCTAAATCGCTGACTGACGTTTCAACTCCTGTTCCTATATTATACGCTTCACCATAAGTTCCCTTAGTAGATGCAAGAAATATACCATTTATGGTATCATTAATGAAAGTAAAGTCTCTTGTATAATTTCCTAATCCATGTATAATTATTTTTTTATTTTTTAGTAATTTTATAATAAACGATGGTAAAACCCAACTCAAACCATTTGCATCTTGACCTGGACCATAAACATTGAATAATCTAATAATAATTGAATTTATTCCAAATTTTCTTTTAAATGATGAACAATATGTTTCTCCCACTATTTTACTTACTCCATATGGCGAAACAGGAATCAATGTAGAATTTTCAGAAACTGGCATGTCTAATGAATTTCCATATACTTCCGAGCTTGAAATAAAAATATGTAATGCATTGTTCTTTCTACATAAATTCAAAATTTTTCTTACATTTGAAATGTTTTGATCTAAAACTTCTAGGGGTTTCGAAGTTGCAAGTTTCACTCCTACCATTGCTGCACAATTAAAAACTACATCAACATTTTGAAAATAATTATCAATGGAATTGTCTGATATATCACAATTAACTAAGGTAATCTTGGAACGAATAGATTTTAAATTTGATTCTTTACCAGTAGAAAAATTGTCGATGATTGTGACCTTAATGCCTTTTGAAACCAAATATTTAGAAAGATGAGACCCAATAAAACCGCCACCGCCTGTAACAATTGCACGTCTAAACTTTCGGATCATAATGAAATATGCCTCATTTTACATTAAAATATTCATTTCTTTTTTGTGGTTCCTACACCATACCAAAACAGAATAGGGACGTGTTTTTCTTTTGAATGGGAAAAATCTTGTTCTAGTAAATAATCAAGCCATTTGACTGATTCTGGATCTGCTGAATCTTTAAAATTTTCTATATTGTTCCATAAAATTTGATATGCTATTCCTCCATTCATATTTCTCTCATATACAATATCAAAATATTTTTTAAAAATAGGTATCACTAAATCAGAATGTATTGCCTCACTAGGTTCAACTCGAAAATTTGCCAAAGGTTGTTTTAGTGAATATTTTGAATGAAATTTTTCTGGAAGATCCGCCATGACTCCCAACATAATGTTCAGATGTTTATCAGTATATTGATTTCTTGCAGGTCCAATGTATTCTTCATTAAAAATAAGACCGTTAGGTTTTAAAGAATCAGATAATTTTTTCATTGCATTATCAAGTTCAGTTGCATGGTGCAATATTGCAAAATTAAAAACTGCATCATAGGAATTTGGTTTAATTTTTTCCAGATTATTAATGTCATCTATAAAATAATTAATTAGTCGATCTTCTTTTTGGGACTCTGCTTCTTTAATGTATTCTTCAGAAATGTCAAACGAATCAAATTTTTTGCCAATATTCTTATCAGAAAGTTCTCTTTCAAGCCAGCCATTTCCACATCCAACAATCAAAACATTCTCAAAAGGTAGAAAATCACCAAACCTATTTGGTATATCAGTAATCCAAGTAGAGTTTTCATTATCTGTAGATAATTTATTTTTGTATTGCCCTACTCTCTTAAGATCATTCCAATATTTGTCAGAGTAATGTGAAAAATTTCTAATTGATTGTGCTTCTTCAGAATCATAAAGTTGTTTTTCTATATCAGATTGGGTTAATTTTCCATTTTTCATTTGAGATACATAATAATCAAGCCCTAATCGATCGGGATCACGCAAAAGTATTTTTTTATAAATTTCTTTTATTGATTCTTCAGGATTTACCTTGTTTGGTTTTTTTATAGGGTTCATTGTAAACTATCAATTACTATTATTTATCAAATTCATCTGTTTTGATCTATTTTTTAATGATTACAGTTCTGTGTAAACGAATTAAATAATACCATAGTGGGATAAGAAATCCAAGAAGAATTGTAGAATAAATCGAAACGCCAAGCACTTTAAGGAGGTATATATCTGGTTGAAGATGATTAAAGGCCATAAAAATAGCATGTGTTAATTGTGAAAATTCAAATGACCAAATTGTTAATGGGTGAATTCTTAGAGGACCTCCATGTAAACTATAAAGTCCATGATCACTACTTCCCATGAGTCCCCAAACAAACCAGTTTACATCCTGCACGACATAAATTATGTTTGTAAAAACACCAATTGCACCAAGAGTAAAGATTATGATAAAAGAACGTTTTGTGAGTTTCCTTCCTAGTGTTATGCCTAATGGAATCAGTAGAAAAGGAATCACAGAAAGAAGATAACGAGCAGACCAACCTGATAATCCATGCCAATAAACTACAAATCCAGCATAAAATATCAAATAGCTTAAAATTATTCCCAACAGTAAAATGAAATCTCCCTTGTTTTTTTTATAAAGATCGGAAAATGATATAATAACTAAGAACAAAATAGGTGAGAAAACAAATATCCCAAGTCCTGGACTAAATAACAAGCCAAATAAAGCAATTGGAAAAGGAGTAAAAACACCAGGGTTTGAAACTATATTAGTAAATCCACTGTATGAATGAGCCAGATCATACCGAACATAATTTATCAATTGAAAAAACCCATATGATATAATTAATGGGATTGCAAAAGAAAGAATTGTTTTTACTGCACCAAATAACTTTAGTTTTGATCTATTTTTATAAATTACAAGAGCAATCAAAAATAAAAACATCACACTTATGATAAGAAGAGAATCAACTCTAGTAAGAAAACCAAGTCCAAAAGCAAATCCGCTAATTATCAAATTTGATATAGAATTTTCTTTTTGGTATTTTCTAAAAAATAGAAATCCAAGAAGAATGAAAGTAATCACAAGCACAGAATTCAGAGAAGTTTGAGAGTATGCCCAAGTTATTGTGCTGAGACCATAAAGTAAAGTTACAATGATTGAATTTTTTAAAGTGACATCAAATGAGCGGGTTACAAAAAAGAACAAAAATACAGAAAGAGCCGAAAAAAGTGGGCCCATGAAAAGTTCCATGAACACTGCGTTTGATGGAAGACTGTTTCTCCACCACACATAATGCTGATCATCAAAATCATTCGAATCCCAAATATCATCTTCAGATATTATGTTCAAATTTTCATTTAGAAACAAGAAAGGAACTTCAATTATAAAATGTCCGGGATATGAAGAAGAACATAATATTCCAACTTTACAAAGCTGGAAATCTGGAAATTGCCAAACCGGATATAATTCAGGATAATCAAAATATTCTCGAGATTCTCCAAGCTTAAAATCAGGATGAGGGGTTAACGTAGCTATCCATGTTGCCTGTCTTAGTGTTACTTCTTCATCAAATGTATGCCTATGGCCATCATTTGTAAAGACGAAAATGACAAAAACTATGCAAAACAGTGTTAAGGCAATTTTTCTCTCAATATTCAATGAGTTTCACACCGTTTAGACATAATTTTTTGGCTATTTAATAATAAAATATAATAAAATTAAGATTTTTTTGCTCTATTGACGCTAAATAAAACACCCGAAAAAAGAAGCAACATTGTTCCAAATATTAAAAATGATGAAGAGAGTAAGGTAAAAGGAATTGAAAAATATTGAGTTTCATTGAATATAGTAATTAAATAAGTGCATGAGATTGCTCCTAAAATTATGAACACAATTCCAGGCAATCCTAAATATCGGAAAGGATTCCGAATCAAAATTTGTTGTATAATGGAAGCTGCAATTTCAGTTCCAAGAACTATAGGATTTTTAGTTGAAGTCTTTGAACCAACATTATATAGAACAGTAACTTTTTCTTCTGAAATTCTTAATCCCTTTTTTGCTGCATCTATTAAAATTTCAGCATCTGCTCCAAAGCCATTAGTAGATAAGGTAATTTTTTTAATAGCGTCTTTTGAGTATGCTCGAAAACCACTTTGTGTATCACGTAATGAAATATTTGAAGAAACACTAGTTAGTTGATCTAAAAATATATTTCCAAATTTCCTATAAGAAGGCATTTCTTTATAATCATCATCAAATCTATATCCTTTTACAATATCAGAGACGCCTAAAATTATTGGTTCACATAGTTTTGGTATATCCTTAGGTAAGAATTGCCCGTCACCATCAATTGTTACAATAACATCTGCTTGAGAACGTAATGCATATTTAAAAAGGGATTTCATTGCAGAACCTTTACCTTCATTTGTATGATGTTTAATTACATAAGCCCCAGAATTTTCTGCAGCGTCTGCAGTGGAATCTGTAGAGCCATCATCACATACTACAACTTCATCAACATATTTTTTAGCATCAGCAACAATTTCACTAATTTTAGATACTTCGTTAAATGCTGGAATACAAGCAATGATAAACATGGTTATAGTTTTTTGGGTTTATATATCAATCATTCCATTGATTTTGCTTCGATTGAATTAGCAAGTATAGTTCTAATCTCATCAATAGTTAATTTTCCACTTTCAAGCTGTGATGCATAATATTGTAATCCGTCAGGATCAGCTGGTCTGAATAGAATTTCTCTATACAAATCATCAACGATGTTCTTAGATTCTATACTTAATTCATCTAGTGGTTTTAGTTCAGTAGGAGATAACAAATATTTTTTCTCTTCTGATTCTAAGAGTAGAGTTTTAATTTCTTGAGGGGTAATTTTTCCACTTTCAAGCTGTGATGCAAAATATTGTAATCCGTCAGGATCAGCTGGTCTGAATAGAATTTCTCTATACAAATCATCAATTATTCTTTGATTTTCTGATTTAATTTTTTTATAATCAATAAAACTATCCAAAATTGTATTAGCGGCATGTTTTAGATTGTATTCAGGTAGAAATACAAAAGGAGTAAGAATTCCATGTAAACGTAATTCTATTCCATTAGTAACTTGTAGACGTTGAAGATTATCTAAAGAAAACTGTTGCTCAACAATTGTGCCTTTAGCATCTCCAGTTAGGACTTCTACAAGGTGCCTAAGTGGCAGCTCAGTCAAATTTTTTCCTTCGATGGTTTGAGAAACTTGGAATTTTGAACCTATTCCTTTTTCTATGACTTCAATTTCAAAAATAGTTTTTCTAACAGCAATTTCACCATGATCGGTAAAAATTTTTTCATCAGTAACATTGATGATGTTTGTATTCAACACATTTTTAGGTAAAATTTTGGGATAATCCGAAATGTTAGTAAATACATCAATTAGTTCTTCTTCAGATAGATTAACTGTTTTAACTATTGAAAATTTTGCAATTGGTTCTTTAAACAGTTTTGGAGATACAGTGGAAAATGGAGTATTCATCCAGTCTTCATATTGATCTCTAAAAGATAGGTCGAGGTAAACGTAAGTGATAAGAATAACTGATGCCAACACAGCATAAGCAAAATAAATACGATTTTTTTTCATGAGTATTGAATTTAATAGAATTATATATATTAGATAGCGCTTGTGAAACTTTTTCAAAATTACTAATAACATAACCAAAATCAAATTTTGGCATGATTTGTAAACTAATCCAATTATAATATTTACACTTAATATAGATATGACAAAAATTATGTTTGTTGTCAAAAAAAAATATTTTAATCATCTCACAGTATTTTCCTCCAGACATATCAGGAGGTGGTACGAGAGCATATAATTATGCAAAAGTTTTGTGTGATAAAGGATATAATGTAACTGTGATTACAGCATACCCACATCTACATGAACCGGTGCCTAAAAAATACAAGTCTAAATTTTTAGTAAGAGAAAAAATTGATGGGATTAACATAATTAGAGTTTGGGTACCATCACTTCTTCATACATCCGCAAAAAACAGAATTATTTTGCACTTAACATATATTATCACTTGTTTGATTCCTCTTCCTTCAGTAAAAACAGATGCAATTTTTGCGTCCGAACCAAATCTTTTTGCAATAATCCCGGCTTATTTTTATTCAAAATTAAAAAAAACTGATGTGATTAGAGTGGTAGACGATCTTTGGCCAGAAGCGATATACGAAAGAGGGTATGTAAAATCAGGTTTACTTAAAAAAATTTTAGGTGGGTTAGCTCGATTTTCTTATAATTATCCAAAATATGTTTTACCGCTAACTGATATTGGAAAGAAGATCATACAAAAAACATATTCTATTAATGAAGAAAAAATTATTGTTTTAGGACATGGGGTAGATACAAAAATTTTTCGATATAAGCAAAAAGAAAAAGGAGAAAATTTCATACTAATGTATTCGGGTTCGCTTGTAAGTTCATATGATTTTGATCTAATTTTTAATGCAGCTAAAAAATTACAGGATAAAAAGATAAAATTCATCATTAGAGGTAAGGGTCCATTATTATCGCAATTAATTAACAAAAAAAAACAAATGAATTTAGAAAATGTTGAAATAGATACAACACTTGTCCCGTATGAAAAAATATCTGATGTGTTAAACAAAGCTGATGCGTTTATGGTACCAATGAAAAATATGATTGCCCTTAACTCTTCACTTCCAACAAAAATTTTAGAATTTCAGGCACTAGGACGTCCAATAATTTGCTGCTCTGAAGGAGCACCTGGAAACTATGTAGAACAAACAAATTCAGGCATTAAAGTAAATTATGATAGTTTGGAGGACTTTATTAAAGCAATTTTGAAGCTTGAAGAGAATAAAGAATTATGCGAGTCTATGGGAATAAATTCAAGAAAATATATTGAGAATAATTTAACATTTGAAAAAATTGGTGAAAGACTATCAAAGATAATAGAAACTTTAAGATAACATATTTTGAAGCTAAATTATTTAGGAAAAAAAATAAACGAGATGGATTATATATAAATTAGATATAACCTAATTTTCTTAACTCTTTTTCAATTTTCTTTGTTTCTTCATCTGTTAATTTTTCTCCTACTTCAGGCAATGATTCTTTATTAAAATCTTCTAAAATTTTTTCCATTTTTTTAATGATTTCTGGATTTTGTTCCTTGATATTTTTTTCTTCTAATGGATCATTTTCTAGATCAAATAAAAATACTCGTTTTCTTGTTTTATCTTTTCCTCTAAAATATTTCCATTTTGATGTTCTTAGTCCAATAACTGAACGTGATTCCTCTGTAATTCTATTTCTACATTCCATGAAGACTGGTAATTCCTCAAGAGGCTTATTGTCTAATAATGGTGTTAAACTTCTTCCTTCAATGTTTACTTTAAGTGGTTGAAAACCTATCAATTCAATTATTGTAGGAAAGATATCTACATGTCTTACCATATTTGTTATTATTTTTGACTTTAAGCCAATACCTGAAAAGATTAATGGTACATGCACTAATTCATCAAAAAGATATCCATTAGGGTCATTTCTGTTATTTAATAATGCACGTTTCTTATTAGGTGGAATATCTAAACCAGAGAATTCTTTTGCTTTCTTTCGCTTTAGCATCTTTCGTCCTACACTAAATAATCTATTTCTGATTGGTAATAGTTGTGATGGTAAGTTTGTTTCAATGTTCCATAATACTTTAGCCGCTGCATCACTATAAAAATTAGATATAATTTTACCATTATAATTTATTGAAGGAATATATTCACCATGATCTGAAGTTAATACAACTAAAGTATTATCAAGTTTAATCTTTTCAAGAATTTTTCCGAACCATACATCAAGAGCAGAAACCATTCTATCATATTTATTATCTCCAAATTCATCTTTATCAAATTCAGAAGGAAGAGAAATAGATAGATGTAAATCAAGTAAATGTATAAAATAAATCCATGGTTCAGACAATTTGTTCATTTTAAATTTTTCAAGAATTTGTTGACCTAATCCATCATATAATTGAAAATTTGCTCTATACTCAAAATCTGAATTTTCAAAATTTTTTATTATTTCATCCATTAAAGGACTAGGTTCAGGTAAAGTACCATAAACATGATAACCATTTTCTTTTAATAGAGTAAAAATATTCGGAATTGTTGATGGTATTTTAGTTACGATTTTACCGTTTAAACCAATTTGTGATGGATATTTTGATGTAAAAATACTAGCAAAAGATAATTCTGTTCCATCTGAACTTGATATAGTTTGGTTAAATAAGACTCCATTTTCAATAAGAGAATCAATATTTGGTGTTTTTGAAGATTTATTTTTTCCAAAACATTTGTTGGCTGTAAATGAATCTAGAGATAAAAAGAAAATGTTAGGTTTCATTCTTAATTATGACTAAAGATTCTTTATAAATTATTTTTTTTTTTGCTGAATCTCTAAAAGTTTATTCCAAAGTATTTCCTGAATTTCCAAATCTGTATCAATAAGATTTGTTTTTTCATCAGGATCATTTTCTAAATTGTATAGTTCTTTAGAATCATTATATTCATTTACAATTAATTTCCATTTTGATGTACGAATTGATTTAACATTTGGTTCTTTTGGAGGGGCTTTTTCATAAAGAGGATTTCCAGTTTCCGTAAATGCATAGTTTTCAGGAATTGATTCGCCGTTTACTAACGGAAGTAATGAAATACCATCCAATTTACTATAATTTTCATCTTGAGGTATTTCCAAATAATCAAGAATTGTAGGCATAAAATCGATAGTTCTAGTTTGTTGTTTTATTTCAATTGTAGGAAGATTATTTGTTAAAAAATACGTAAATGTTCTTAGCGTATAATCATAACAAAATGCACCATATGCATATTCGCCAAATCTTTCACCTGTACTAATTCCATGATCGGACATTATTAGAATTAGTGAATTCTCATTTAATTGTAATTTTTTAATTTCATTTAAAATTGAATCTAAATAATTTTCTGCTTTTTTAAATAATGTAGTGTACCTTTTTTTGTTAGCATCTACATTTTCAAAAAATTCTTTACTATGATTATTATATACAGTTAGAACTTCATTTTTTATTCCAGTATGTATAGTACTAAAATGTAAATATACAAAGAATTTTTTTTTATTAGATTCTGCTGATAAACTTTGAAGTATTTTTTTATGTCTACTAGTCAAATCGTCTTTATCTTCATCATGAACTACAAATTCATCAAAACCCTGTGTAGGTATAATTAATTTATTGACAACATCTGCCTTAGTATAATAATCATTTTCATGTAAATATTCAGTTAAGGTTTTGAATTGATTTTTTTTAAATTTGTAAGTAGACCAATAACTATTGGTTCCAGTTCTAGTTCCATAACTACCACTAAAAACTGCATGCATTGCAGCTATCGTATGAGGTGCGTATGTAATAGATTGAGAGAGAAATACAGAGTTTGATCTGATTTTAGAGAAAATTTCTGATTTTAATGCATAATCTAGACGTCCACCATCTATCATAATTATAATTACATTTTTTTTATTCATATTATGTGGCACTCAAAATCTAATTTTTACCTTTTTTACCAAACCATGGACTAGTGTCAGAAATAGTTCGTTTAGCATGTTCTTTTCCTATTATAGATAACTCTCGTTGAGAATCACCAGATATTTTTCCTGCAATTCCTAAAATCAAAAGCTTTCCATTTCCTCTAAAATTATGTTTTACAAATGGTTTAATGCATAATGAATCGTTAGGATGAATATTTTCACTATATTTTATGTCATTTAATTCCCAATTTAGAGTAATAGATGTTTCACCAATATTGTATACATATTGATGTAATCCTAACTGTAGATCTAATTCAGAATTATCAGAATTAAGTAAATATACTTCAAAAGATTTGGAAAAAGGTAATGCAGTAGTAGATGCTAATTCATGAAATTTATAACATTTAGTATTTTCAGGATAATACCAAATTTTAGTATCTTTATGCTTTTTAATTATTACTTTGTTTTCAATTTTGCTATTTGGTAATAGATCTCTAACATTTATTGTTAATGCGGTAGCAATTTTTTCAAGTTGTGAAAGTTGTGGAATAATTAAAGCTGATTCAAAGGATTCTAATTCCTGAAGAGAAATACAAGTTCTTTTAGATAATTCTTCTAAAGAGATAGTAGATATTTCACGATGAAATTTAAGTAAAGAGCTACTTGCAGATTCCATTGATGAGAAATCTAATGCAAACTTAGTTCCTAAATTATACATTGAAGATAACTCTCGTTGAGATTCACCATTAAGTTTTCCTCCATAAGTAATTGCAATTATCAATCCTTTAGATTCTGAATCAGACCTTGTTGCAAATGTGTGTGGTACAAATGGAGTAATATACATCGAGTCACCAGTATTCATTACTGCTGTTTGTTTTTTACCATCTTTATCTTTATAATAGAAATTAACATTCCCAATAAAATATGTAAATTGATGTAAAAAATGACCGTTATTCCATTGTATAAAATTATTTGTAGGATCATTATCTGATACACTACACAATTCAAGAATCCATTCGGGTCGAAAAGGTGCAACTTTACTCATTGCAGTATCACGATATTCATAATATGGTAAACCGCCTCTATCCATAATGCGCTGACTTTTTTTCGAGTCTTCAGCACGCATAATTCTTATACCATTAGGACAATCATCGTGAATTAAAAATAAATCTGCAATATTGATTGGCCAAATTTCTGTAGCACGCTTAATGATATCATATGAAATTTCTTTCTCACCATTAATTATGCTCACAATATCATCTAGTGAAACACCTAATTCTTCCGCAGCATCTTTAGGTCTTCTTTTTAAATCATTTAAAACCCCAAGGAAATTGATTCCTGAACGATATGAGTAATCATTTCTTATTTTTTTGATGTTTTTTCTTGTTCTTTCTAGATCTTCCAATGTATCAATTTCATACCAATTACCTGAAATAAACACGGGTTCAATTTTGATACCAGAATCAATCAATTCTTGAAGCATATCTGTCAAATATGCTTTTAAGATTGAGGGCGCATCATGAAATTTACCCTTATTTTTCTTAAATACCTCTTCATATTTTTGAACAAAAGTATTTCCTCCTGGTTTAGAAAATTTTACTATTCCTACGAATTCTCCTAGAGAATATTCATTATTTTTAATATTTTTTTTAATTGATAAAATATTTTTTTCTTCATTTACTAAAACATTTTCAGCCCCTGATATTGGATTATCCATTCGTTCTTCATAATTTTTCCTCCAATTCATATCAATAGCAATTGAAATATCTCCTTTAGTGTCTAACATCTGTCGAATAATTTTAGTGTCAAATATAATATCTGAATACAAAACTATAACATCATCTTTTAAGAAATCTTTAGCTTCCATCAAACTTCCTAAAATATCATGTTTGGCAGAATTTGAATCATGTATGTAATGCACATTTTTTATTCCAAATTTTTCATGATGTTTTCCAGTAATGACGATTATATTGTTAATTCCTGCTTCTCTTAACGCTTGAATTTGATAATTAATTATTGGTTGGCCATTAACATTTATCAATGCTTTTGGTGTTGATTTTACATTATCACTAATTCGTTTACCGTCACCTGCAGCTATTATTATTGCATTCATTTTATTGCCTTCATAAATCTAATTTTAATTTTTTCAGGTGTAATATCTATCCTAGAACTTCTTTCTTTACTTTTTGTAATTAGTGCATGTATCAGAATAGGACCTTTTGATTTTTGAATTTTCTTCAAAACACTTTCAAGTGATTTTTTTGTTTTAACTGAAAAAATAGTGTAATTAGTAATTTTAGCAATTTTTGAAATATTGATTTTATTTGATTGTGTTGGTTGTCCTCCAGTTGATTCATGAATCTTATTATCAAAAACTATATGAATCAAATTTTTTGGTTGTAATGAGCCAATTGTAACTAAGGATCCTAAATTCATCAAAATATTTCCATCTCCATCAAAAACAAAAATTCTTTTTTTTGGTTTTTTTAATGCAATTCCTAATCCAATTGATGAAGCAAGTCCCATTGAACCAATCATGTAAAAATTTGTATTTTTTTCCAAAATTGAATATACATCTCTGCTAATGAATCCATTTGCTGAGACTATAACATCATCTTTTACATAATTGCATACTATTTCTACAGCATCTTTTCTAATCAAGGAATTCTCTCTTAATTACTAATGCAACTGGTATATTTTTTTTAATTTTTGATAATGCCCATTTACAATCTTTCTTCCACGTGTTATTTGTTAAAATTTTATTTTCAAGGTTTAGAGTTTTTAATAATTTTGGCTGAATATGCCCAATTTTTTCATGCTCTGGTGCATCATCTTTCAAATAACCTCTCCAACCAATCAAAAATATCATTGGGATTTCATATAATTGAATAAGTGATGTAATTGTACTAATAGAATTTGCAAACCCAGCATTCTGCATAAACATAACCGTAGGACTTCCTGCTAGAATCATCCCTGCCCCAATTCCTATTGCTTCTTCTTCTTTAGTTGCGATAATTATTTTTTTATTTCTTAATCCTTCATCAATAAAAAATTTCATTGTAGAATCTGGAACACCAATGAAATTATCTACACCTTTTTTTTGTAGATAACCAAATAATTTTCGTTGTATTTTTTCATTCATTTATGTACCCCATTTTTTTTAAAGTATCTTCAATTTCTAATTCTTGATTTTTTATTGTATACATTTCTTGTAAATGAAAAATATTTTCCATTGTAGACATTTCTGAATCAATTTCAGAAAGACTTTGTACTTTAGATAATTTTTGTAAGTAATTTTCCATTGCCCAATGTGCTTTTCTAAGGGATTGATTTGCATAAATAACCATTTTTACTTTATGATTTTGAAGATCATTTAATGTAACAGATGGATAGGATGTTGGAATACAAACAATGGGAACTTTACCATTCCATTTATCACAAAAATCAAAAAGTTCATCTGGTGTATTTTGTTTTGAATGAATTAAAATTGCATCTGCACCAGCTTCTTCATATGCAGTGGCACGTTTTAGTGCTTCATCAATTCCAAGCCCAGCAATAAGTGCTTCAACTCTTGCTATTACCATAAAACTAGGATTTTTTTTTGCATTCTTTGCAGCAATAATTTTTGCAACAAAGTCTTTTTCTGACAGTAAATCCTGTTTTCCATTTTTAAGAAGACTGTTTTGTTTTGGGAAAACTTTGTCCTCGATACTAACTGCTGCAACTCCAGCATTCTCATATTTTTTTATCATATGGCTAACATTACTAGGACCACCAAACCCAGTATCACAGTCAGCAATTACTGGAATTGAGCATGCATCAACCATATTTGATGTAGATGTTAGAAATTCTGTCATAGATAGGATACTTGCATCAGGAAGTGCATGTGTAGCTGATATAGCAAAACTTCCTGCCCAAATTGCATCAAATCCATTTAATTCCACTAATTTAGCTGACATTGCATCAAAAGCACCAGCTACTCTAAGAATTGGTTTATCTTCTAAGTTTAAACGGAGTGTGTCTGTATTAGAATTCATTATAAAATCAGTAAATTAAGAAAGTAATTTAATCTATAATAATACATCTTCTTATATTTTTTATATGTGGACTATAAAACAGCCGTCAGAAATAATATTTGGCGAAAACTCATCAATCAATTTCTTATATCCAAAAAAATGTCTTATAATTACCTCTAAAGGAACAAAATCTAGAGGATGGCTTGAACATTTAAAAATTAAGAATAATCATATTTTTGATTGTGTTGAACCAAATCCATCATTAGAAACAGCATTAAAAATAATATCAGAGTTTCAAAATTTTGATTTTACTCATGTAATTGGATTGGGTGGTGGTGGTTCATTAGACGTTGCAAAATTTGTTGCAATGAAACTAAAAAGAAAGAAAATCTTAATTCCCACAACATTTGGAAGTGGTAGTGAAGTAACTAGAATTTCTGTATTAAAAGTTGATGGTAAAAAGAAAAGTTTCCATGATGATGAACTAATAGCAAATACTGCAATAGTAGATCCATTTTTTATAAAAAATTCACCAATAGAAATTATTAAAAACTCTGCAATTGATGCTTGTGCTCAATGTACAGAAGCATATGATAGTAAAAATTCCAATCCATATACCAAGTTTTTTTGTAAAACAGCATTTGACGTATTAGAAGATGGTATTATTAACAAAGATTATAAAAAATTGCCATATGGTTCACTTTTAACAGGATTAGGATTTGGAAACTCTTCTACTACATTAGGACATGCTCTTTCATATGTATTTTCTAATGAAGGAACATCACATGGACATGCACTAGCATTTACAACTACACTATCTCACAAATTTAATGATTCTAAATTTTATTTACGTTTTAAAAAATTAGTAAAATATCTTAAATTTGAGCCAATATATTTAGAACAAGATTTAGATGATGCTGCAGAAATAATTTTATCTGATAGAAAACATCTTGATTTTAATCCAAAAGCAGTTACAAAAAATGACATTAAAAAAATATTAAAAAAAATTAATGAGTTAAATTGTTAACATATTATCATACATATGTAATATTTTTTATAAAAGATTATATGAAATAATTTTTTAATCATTGAATAATTATGGAAAGTTTTACGATACTTATTCCAAACATGAGACCCCCATTTTCACACGGCATAGAAATTATACAATTTAAAAATATAATAAAAGAAATAGGTAAAAAGTTTAATGTTAAACCTATTTGGGTTATTTTTCAAGCTGATAAGATTGAACATAAAAAAACTAGTGATTATGAAATTATTTATTATGATAAT
>Ga0310121_10002948_pt1 | contig 15867 bp, 16 predicted proteins | sample CB27_Tmax_986_MG_FD_203504 | JGI IMG/M metagenome (GOLD analysis project Ga0310121, IMG submission 203504) | Marine microbial communities from Western Arctic Ocean, Canada - CB27_Tmax_986 | ecosystem: Environmental > Aquatic > Marine > Oceanic | place: Canada: Western Arctic Ocean | collected...
GTTCCATGCCGCACCCACACCTCATCTCCGGTCACGGCAATTACGACTGCATCCCCAATAGCTGTGAAAGCTGTCTCCCAACTCTCGCCCACTGTCCCATCACCGTCGAGTGACACGAAAAGTGTTCGCGCTTCGGTTGATGTGGAGAAGAATACTGTCGCGAGGAGGGTCAAGGCATATGAGGACCGCATGGCTCTATGGTATCACACTCGTCGAGGAATGAGGCGGAACGGCACGGAGGCCGTTCCCTACAGCGGGATGGGGCCGATATGAAGCGAGTGAATTCGAAGCAGAGCATCGCGGGGGAGGATTCCCAATCCGGAGATTGGGAACCAGTTGGAATCCGGAGGTTTGGAACCAGTTGGAAGTACCGGTCTGGTGTGAGTTGTGTTTAAGGCGATAAGTGGTCAGCGGACAGGTCCACGTATAGAGCGCCCTCGTCTTCGCGGTCTGTCTCGAATCGGATGGTGAATTCCTCCGACTCAGGCGCTTGACCAGAAACATTGTAGATGATTCGATCCAACTCTCCGCTGAGCTCTTTCACAATCACTCCTTCGGGAGCCTTGACAGAAATCACCTTAAAGGGCCTCCCCGATCTCGAACGGATTTCCAGCCTTCGGTCCTTCAGAGAGCCGTTCCCGTTATTATCAGTTCGCAAAGTCAGGTGATTGGGTCGTGCCTGGAGGTCCCCCATGATGTCCCACTGGAGGGTAAGCAGGCATTTGCTTTCACCTTCGATCAATGGGACTGACGTGGTCCAACGGCCTGGGGATCGGGTTGAATCGAGGGTAATCGTGACCTCTGTTTCTGAAGACCCAAAACCTTCCGGGTCGTAATCCGTTCGGGTTTCCCCAACCTGGAAGGAGACTTCATCATCCGCTGTGGCGCCATCTTTTAGCGGGTGCGCCTTCGACCAGCCAGGGAATTCCTGGTAAACCCGGATGACTTTCCGTTCAGCGATCCCGGCGCGAACGCTTCTCAGGCGGAGGACCTCCGGCTCAATTCTCCAGCGCCGGAGGACCCTCCCACGAATCCAATGGGTCTCGCTTGCCGCATCAGGATCATTGGTAAGCAGCCGCGCCCATCTCTCGAATGATCCGACTGTGCGAGTGAGGTCAGATTCCAACTGGAGGGTCGCCGTCGCGCCGGGCGGAAGGCGGTCTCGGGAAAGGATGGCCGTCGTATCTGAACTGGTTTCCCCGACTGTCAGAGACAGTATTTCGGACCCCCTGTTAGAGACTTGGAAATCGGCCCTTGCGACAGTGGCTTCCTCGATGAAATGGGTCCCATACTCATACGATCTCGCCTGTGTGACAAGAATGGGTTTGCGGGGAGCGATTTCACCGGTTAGTCTCACTTCAAAGTGCTCCTCTCCCTTGCGGTCAGTGGTAATTCGCAGAACGCCATCGTGTTCGCCGGGCGGGTGATCGCCCAACTCGACTTTGATCCCAACCGTATTGGACGCTTGGGTGGGCAGGTCATGGAGAACGAATGGAGCAGGAACCTCTGCCTCCAGTAACTGAAAAGGTGTTTTAGTTCGCGAAACGATCCGAATTTCGCCGCTGCGGTGTTCGTTTGGTTGGGGAACCAAACTTTCCGAATGAGCCAGAACCAAACTCCTGGGGCGGACGAGCAAGTCTCCTTCCACGGACCAATGGACAGCGACACCCAGCGGCGGTGGATGGGATTCATCCGTGGTTTGAAATCTCAGACCAGCATCCCCTGTTGATCCCGGAATGTCCCCGGCCTTCACCGAAATTTCGTAGTGGTAATTTACCTCACGATACAAGTGCTGGGGCTCGGTTTCCGCTGTGTCGACAAGTTTCACAGTTACCTCGGGATCGGTTGCCCCGGCTTTCGGGATCTCCCAGGGTTCCCGATCAAGTGGGCACTGAGTCGTGATGACTATGGACCGGGTAGCTGATTCGTTCGCCGGGATGGCCCAATCCAGAAGAGACGGCGGCGTGATACGCCAATGAGTGATGTAAGTACCCGCGAGTCCAAGGTCGAGCGCAGGGGTCACTGGGTCGTTGGATATTATGGTGATACGAATCCGGTCTTTTTCTCTCTTGTTTCTGAATTGCAACTCTGTTGCGAGTTCGGCTGTCTCCCCGGGGTCAATGCGGGTTGTGGAGATATCGGCTTTGGTACACCCGCAGGAGGTTTCGATATCGTTGATTGTAAGCGGTTCATCACCCAGATTGTGAATGATGAACGTGTGTTCGATCGATGGGACATCTTCGTAGTACACCACTCCAAAATCGTGGATTCGTACATCCGCAAAGATTTCCGGAGCGGATTCTCCCGGAAGGGTTGCGAGGGAAAGGCCGAAAAACAATACCAGAAAAGTGCGAAGGAAACTAAACGGTGGAGCGGTCCGCACAGCGGACCCTACATTAGGAACAGCCACAAACATCATCATGGAAGCTAACGCCGTGTTGACCGAGAAGGTAACGAAAAGCTAGGGAAGCCCGGTCCCGGTACGGGTGCGTTCCTCTGCTCGCGATAAGAGTTTCTGTGTGGCCAGGTCATCGGGTTTGCAATTGAGCGCCTGATTGAATGCCTCGATGGCTTCGTCCACCTGATTATTCCGGATAGCCATAAATCCTCGCTCGTAGAAGCGCAGGAATTCGACTAAAGACTCGGAGATTGCCTGGCCGGTCCGACAGACAAGCTCATACACGGCAACCTGATCGCTTTTTCCCTTTAGGCTGATACTGCCCAGGGGGCGGCATATAAAATCGTCCTTGATCATTCGAACGGTCTCCTCGCCAACAAGGGTGGTCGTCCCAAAGTCTTTGTTCAACCGTTCAAGACGTGCCGCGATATTCACTTCATTTCCAAGGACACTGTAATCGTAACGCTGATGGCCGCCCAATAACCCGACCATCATACTTCCAGTGTTGATTCCAATCCGGATATCCACGAGAGGTTCCTCCCGCTTCTGCCTCACCCGGTTAAGCTGATCCAGCTCCTCCTGCATCCGCAGCGCTGTCTCGCACGCCAAATAAGCATGGTCCTCCCTCTTGATTGGCCGCCCAAACAGGGCGATGAGACCATCGCCGGTGTAGCGGATCAATGAGCCTTTGTTTTCGAAGACACAGTCGGCAATTCTGTCCAGGAGTTCGTTGGTAAAAATGAAAAGTTTTTCCGGGGAAAAGGTTTCGGACAGAGGTGTGAAGTTGGCAACATCCAAAAACAGGATAGTGCTGACACATTCCTCGGAAAGCAGATGCGGCCCGTCCCCCGAATTCTTCTCGCGCTCGTAAGCAATCTTGGCAACGAGTTCCTGGGCAATGGCGGGAGATACGGACCTTCCAAAGACATCTCTAAGCAGACGTATCTCGCGGTCATCAAGCGCGATTCTGGCGCCCACGCTCCCTAAGGCGGTGAGCCACGGAACCAGAAGCGTGGGTAGGAATGGCAAGATAAAACCGCGGTTTACGAGGTTGTTGTCAAGGAGATATACGAGTGCAAGCGTGTATAGAAGTATCAATAGCATGACTGGAAGGAGTTTCCGAATTGTACAGAGGAATGCAGCGATCAGACCGACCACCATGAACCATACGGTTCTCCCAACAGCGGTTGTCTCCCGAAGGAAGTCGCGATCCAGGATGGTTTCGGTCAGGTTGGCCACAATCTCCGCGGTCCACATTTCGACCCTTCCCATCGGAGTCAGGAATCGGTTCGCCTCGTTGTTGAGGGCAGAACCGATGATCACAACCTTATCTTCAAAAAACCTGCTGGAGACAGTTTGGATTGTGTTGATCTCAGCGTCGAAGCAGGGGTATGTCCCGTCCCGGAAACCTACCTCGCTGCGTGGCCCATGAAAGTTGATCCGGAGGTTGACGGCGTTTGGATCCGTAGGGACCCGGAACGTGAAAGGAGTAGTCCAAAGTGATGCCTCCAACCCCTCAAAGAAATGCTCGGGGCTACCCACCCCCTCAGCAGCCTGGGCAAGTTGGACAGCCAAGGAATTGGTGCGTTGATCACCAGTGAGGGCCAAACGGACGAAACCATCCCGAACCCTACCGAAATCTCCAATATTCAGGTGTTGGATGGCTGAGGAGAGGGCAACGTCCTGAAGGTATTCGGGTGCTGTCATTGTTTTCTGCCCCAAACTGGGGTCTGGGTAGGCGCGTCCCGAGAGAATGACATTCTTTGCAAGACGGATGTCGTTCCGTAGCTCGAGTGCGCCCGGGTCGTCCTCGGTGATGCCGGACAAGACCAGATCAAGTCCGATCACCTTGGGCCTGCGGGATGAGATCGCATCAATCAGGTTGGCGAGAAAGGGGAGGGGGATCCCATGGGTGGGACGCCCAGTACCAAGGGATTTCTCATCGATCAGAACCAGAGTAATGGGTGAATCCTCGGTGGGTGACCGCTTCCTTTCAGACAATCGCCAGTCGTAAATGAGGGTTTCGATGTTTTGAACGGTGAGTATCTCGCTGATCATCGCAGCTAGAACCCCCATCATCAGACCGATACCCACGTTCCGGAAGAATCGACTCCGGAAACTGGTTAATGGAATATCGAAGGGATCTCTACGGTCCTGATTTAAATCGGCCATCGAATGAAGTTTAACCCAGACACAAAATTTGGCAGGTTTTTTTGGCTGTCTCCGCTGAACGGTTGCTGGCTACCATTGCCGAAATCTGCCTGTTAATGCAATCGTTTCGGGTGCTATTTCTAATCTTTTTCCGTCGAAGAGGGATGGTGGTGAACCGGCATTTCGAACCTATGGAACACCGCCGACCGGACTTTCTGAACTAACTCTTCCAAGTCGTACGGTTTGGTAACGTAGTAAAGCGCTCCGGTGCGAATGCCACTTAATAGATCTTCGGTATCTGACCTCGCGCTTGTTATGATTGCTGCGAGGTCTTGGGTTCGTTTGTCCTCGCGAAGGCCGTTCAGTATCTCGATCCCGTCCCCGTCGGGAAGTCCAATATCCATAACGAGCAGATCGGGAAGTTGCTTATCCAGATAGGCTCGCCCCTCGTTCCAGGACTTCACCCAGGTTGTCTGGTAACCCTCGGCATCGAGTCTGTCAACGACCAGTTCCCCCAGCTCGATGTCGTCCTCTATCAGCAGCACGGGTCTGTTGTCGATCGAGGGATCCCTACTCATCGTGCGTTATCCGTTCCATTATAGATTTTGCAGCCCTAAGCGCTGCTTGTCCCTCTCCGAGCGACTCCGAGATGGCAGCCATGTCCGAAAGCATCCTCTCTCTTTCGGCAGTCTCGTCAATGAGTGTCAACATACCCTCTCTGATTCTCTCCGGAATACACCTTTCTTGCAAGAACTCCGGGCAAACCTCTCGATTGGCCAAGACATTCACCAATCCCAGCCAGGGAATCCGCATGACTCGTCGAGCCACCCACGCTACCAGTGGGCTCCCGCGATATACTATGACTTGAGGGACACCTAGAACGGCGTTTTCCAGGGTTGAAGTCCCGCTTTTGGTGATGGATGCCCGGAAAGCTGACCGGAGGTCCGGAGTAGGATTCTCGACAAGAGTCCACGGGAATTGAGCGGGGAAATGCTCCCGGATGGAAGATTCGGAAACCGATTCGGCCTTGGGAACCACGAAATGGAGGTTTGGACGGGCTTCCAGCAGGAGAGACGCTGTCCGGGCTAAAACTGGACCCAACCGCTCAACCTCCTTCTGACGGCTGCCTGGTAGCAAGCCTATCAGGGGGATGTCAAGCGACGAAGGGAGGCCATGGTCCTGACGAATTTCCTGCACCGGCCTGGGATCGCGCAGGCGGTCAATCAAGGGGTGGCCGACGAAGCGTACCGGAACACCGTGGGTCCTTAAGAAATCCTCTTCAAATGGAAAAAGCGCAAGAACAAGGTCGATGTCCCTCCGCATTCGCTTAACACGTCCTGTCCTCCATGCCCAAACTTGCGGGCAAACATAATAGATCACCTGAAGTCCGGCTCTCTTTGCAGCTGTAGCCAGTCGCAAGTTAAATCCTGGGTAGTCCACCAGAACGATTGTGCCAATAGACTCGGATTTGCAGTATTTGATTGCATCGATTCCGAGTCTACGGAGTTTGAACACCTGTCCAATCCAGTCAGCGCCTACGGAGGCTAAGTCTGTCAATTGGAACTGGATGGAGGCCCCCGCCTGGGCCATTCGAGGGCCACCATACCCATAAACCTCGACCTGATCGTCGAGGCTCCGCATTTCCCGGATGACCTCGGCTGCGAGTAGATCTCCTGAGTCTTCTCCAGCCACGAAAAAAAGGCGTTTAGTCATTGGTTGTTTAGATCCCGGCCTTTTTCCAGAATTCAAAGGATGGGGTTTAAGGCCTATTAGGGTCCATGAAAGCGGAAGCCCATCCGCGAACAGCCTCCCCCTATTGAGGACCAAATCTACCGCATTGCGACCGTTCGCTCCAGGGTTTGACCCGGATAAATGTGAAAAAAGTTGGTTTTTTGGTTGCGGGCGTGATATATTCAACGGCACGCAGGCGGATTTTCCCCTCCCCGCGCGCCGGCCGGGGAATGGCTCTCCGAATGCGGCCCACCTCGCCAATGTGCTTGATTAGAAGGCAGAATGAAACGATAATTAAGCCCGTGGGCTATCAGGCGTGATTTCGGGAGGAGGGTACGAATGTATTTCAAATTGGCAGCATGTCTCATTTTAATCAGCGGGTTTGCCGCGCAGTCGGTGGCGGATGTCTTATTCTTCGGCGGAAGCCGCAGACTTGATGGTCATGTCCTAAGGCGTAGCCGGGAAAACACGAACCTTAAACTTCTGACGGGAAGCACTTTAACGGTTGAGAATCTGGATATTTCCGGGACCAAAACCGAACCGTTCGTGGCTTATGTCGTCAAGCGGGGCGACTACTACCTGGAGGAGCGAAGAGACCCGAGGAGGGCGCTCGAAACTTACCGCGAGGCTCTCAGGCTAAAGCCGGGCGACACCGACATTGAAGCGCGAATTGATCTGGTTCTTCTTAGTCAGAGGATTACCCGTTGCCAGGAAGGGATCGACAAGGCGCGTGAGTTCTCCCGCCAGGACGAGTTTGGTGAGGCAATCCTGATCTTCGAGAATCTGCTGCCGACCGCTCCAAAGTTGGAACTTGAGCGGACGATTACTCGGGAACTTGCCGAGACTTACGCGGCGCTGGCGTTCAAGTTTTACGATCACTCGTATTTTATCGGCGCGGAAGATATGCTTCGAAAAGCCGAGCAGCACAATCCGAACAGCCCGACCCTCCATTTCGTCTTGGGAAGAATCCATCATGTCAACCGCGATTGGGTGGCTGCTGACCGAGCGTACTCGCGAGCGGAGGCCTTGGATCCCGACATCCCCAAACTGAGCACCTATCGAGCCGAGGTTTACGAGAATCTTCGGTTTGAAACATCGCCGACGGCCGAGGAAGAAGAGATTTTCAACGCGCCTCGGCGTTCCCGGTAACAGGGGGGGGTGTTGTGAGTATCGGCCGGGCCATCGCCGGGTTGGTGCTGGTTTTTGGACTCTATGTATTGTTTAAAGGGTTCATTAAAGACGTGCGTGAGAGCACACCTCCTCCGACTCAATACATCATTCAAGCGGATTCCCGAGTAATTCCGGACGAAACCGGATTGAATGTATTGAACCAAAATAACTTTAACTGGCCGAAACCAAAGTTTTATATCAATGGAAAGTATGTTTATTCCTTTGAAAAGACAGTTCCACAAAACTCACGGGTCTATCTTCCATTCGGAGAATTCAAAGATGAGGATGGGGAGGTATTCCCAGGTAATGAGCTGTTCGACGATTTCGATATCCGGACAGCGACGATGGCGATGAGGCGCAAGTATTAGCGATCAGAAATTCTGTTCGAGACTCTGAAGGTAGGAGAGGCTCTCCTGGGCGATGTGCTCAGCGCCCGGCGAATAATCGAATGGCTCAACTGTAACAAACCCATTGTACGCGCAATCGTGCAGAGACCGGATGAGCGGTTCAAAGTCATGGGTCCCCATTCCCGGGCCGAGCATGTTCGTTTCGTTGACATGAACGTGGCTGACCCCGCGGCGGCAGTTCCGAAACTCTTCACCGGGTTCCAGTCCCTCTTCAAAGCAGGCTCTCGCATCGATCATGGTCTGAAACCCAGGTCGGTCGGTTCGGTCAACCCACTCGAGGGCCTGGACAGGTGTGCGGATGAAGTTTGTCTGGCCAATATCAAGCGGCTCGATGCAATGAATAACGCCGCATTTTTCCGCGTGTTCGCCCAGACGCTTGAAGGCCGATAGTGTTCTTGCCTCCACCTCGGCCCAATCTTGGTCATCGGTGATGCTCCGTTGCGCGGGAGAGCCATGTATCAGGACCTTCCCGCCCACATCGCGGCAGAACTCCATGAGGGATTTCAAGAAATCGAGCGTTTTCTCACGAACCCCGCTGTCCTCGGTGGTCAGGTGAAAACCTTTGGGGGAGATGAGCAGCCAGTGGAGGCCAACAACCTCCAAACCAGCGTGTTCGACCGTGTTACGAATCTGTTTTCGGGCAGCGGAATCAAGTTCGCGGACATCCTCGGCAAAGGTGTATGGGGCCAGTTCAAGGCCCTCGTAACCGAGGTCAGAAACGATCCGGCATACCTCTTCCAGACTCTTGTCCTCAAAGGGCTCATTGCAGATGGCATATTTCATTGTTGGTTACTCCAGGTCAGAATTGCAAAGGAAACTGTGAGAGTCCCCAGTTCCAGCGTCAAGAGGGTCGTTGACCTCATCCTGTTGGGGAAATAGGGTTGAATTCAGGTCTGTTTAGTTATGAGCCGCGAATACAAGAACCTTGATCGAGACCCGGAGTACCGCACTTTATCCATTGCGACTGACCTTGCGCTGGCAGGGCGATATCGAGAGAAGGCGGCCGAAATACGCCACCAGCTAACTCAGTTTGTTGATCTGTCGGGGGCAGAGATTCTGGACACCGGTTGTGGGAGGGGTGCTTATGGGCGGTTGCTGGTTGGGGAGTCTGGCTCTGTCGTGGGAGTCGATGTGAATTTTACCGAACTGGAGCTGGCAGCCGAAGCTGCTCACCCGAAAGCTTCTTACCTCCTGGCAAGCGGGATGTCCCTGCCCTTCCCCGACAAGCATTTCGATCTGGTCCTGTCCCGTCACACGATAGAACATCTCCCCAAGCCGCTGGATTTTCTTTTCGAGGCAAAACGGGTATTGAAAACGGGAGGTGTCCTTTACCTGAGCACGCCCAATCGGCATTCCATCTCCCTGCTCTCCAGCCGGGATGGTCGTTGCTGGCTTTTACGGAAATGGTTTGGGGTCGAGAAAGGTGTCTTCAGTATTTTCACCCTGGAGGGATTGGTATCCCTCGCACAAGAAGCGGGGTTCGAGCGGGTCACGACGCTTCCAATTCCCGGCATGCCTGAGAAGTGGTCGCGAGGACCTCTCCAGAAAATTCGTCCATCGCACAAACTGGTCCTTGAAACCGGCCCTTGACCGGAAGCGACCATATTCTTAGATTCCCCTTCGGTTACGATGTTGGGAACGCAGAATCATTTCTCTTAAAGAAATATTTCCAAGGAGACGGATGTGAAAGGTGTCATTTTGGCGGGGGGGTTGGGAACACGGCTGCTTCCGCTTACCAAGATCACGAACAAACACCTCTTGCCGGTCTTTGATCAACCGATGATCTACTATCCCATACAGGCGATGATTAACGCCGGGATTGAGGATATTTTGATCGTGTGCGGCGGGAATCATGCCGGCGAATTTCTGCGTCTGCTGGGTAATGGGAAAGAATTTGGGCTGAAACATTTGAACTATACTTACCAGGAAGGTGAAGGAGGGATCGCTGAGGCCCTCTCACTGACTGAGTATTTTGTGGCGGGTGACAAGATGGCAGTGATGCTGGGTGACAACATCATCGAGAAAAACTTCCGTCAAGCGAAAGAGGATTTCGATCGTCAGGACACGGGCGGAAGGATCATCGTGAAAGAGGTCGAGGATCCCCGGCCTTATGGAGTCGCGGAGATCGCGGATGGGAAAGTTGTTAATATTGTTGAGAAACCGAGTGAACCAAAATCGAATCTGGCAGTCATTGGAATCTATTTTTATGACGGTTCGGTTTTCGAAATCATTAATGGCCTGGAGCCTTCCGCTCGTGGCGAGCTCGAGATAACGGATGTGAACAACCATTATATCAAACGCGGTGAGATGGCTTACTCAGTGTTGGATGGATGGTGGGGGGATGCCGGGGAATCCTTTGAATCGATGATCGAAACGAGCAACGTGGTCCGTTCGACCGGGGCTAACAAAACCGGTTAGGGCCCCGATTACAATGCGGATCCTTATTACCGGCGCGGATGGGAAGCTCGGCCGCTGTCTGGTTGCTTCCCTATCGGAAAAACATGAGGTCCTTGGCCTATCAAGATGTGATCTGGATATTACTGATCACGATGCGGTCAGGGGTCAGACCGAAAAATTCGACGCGGACGCCATTCTAAATGCCGCTGCATTCACTGCGGTGGACCGATGTGAAGAAGAATCCGATAAGGCCTACGAGGTCAATGCTTCCGCTGTTGGGAACCTAGTTCGGGCAGCAGATTCCATCGGAGCGCGGCTCGTCTATTTCTCAACCGACTTTGTGTTCGATGGAAGTCGAAGCGGCCCGCCTTATACTGAAGAGGACGCAACGAATCCCCTATCCGTTTATGGGAAATCGAAACTGGCGGGCGAAACGGCCGCCCTTGCGGCAAAGGATTCGATCGTGTTGCGCCTTTCCTGGGTTTATGGGAAGGGCGGTTGGAATTTTACTGATTGGGTCGTGGAAGAGGGACAAAAGGGAAACGAGATCAAGGTAGTGACCGACCAGATGGGATCACCGACCTGGGTCGGGGATGTCGCGAGTGAAGTCGAGGCGATCCTTGACCAACCCGCTACCGGGATATACCACTGTAGTGGGCAAGGTTCATGTTCGCGGTTTGATTGGGCCCGCGAGGCGGCACGATTGATGGGAATCGACGCGGGGAATATCATCCCGATAACATCAGACCAGTTCCCGCAGAAAGCGCCACGTCCGGCTTATTCGGTGCTCGATAACGCACGGCTGCGCGTGGAGGGGTTGGATGTAATGAGACCGTGGGAAGACGCTTTGAGGGAATATCTTCAGGGGTAAGGGGTTTATTGTGACAATGTAGCGCGCTCGTGGATTCCCGGTCGGAGCCGGGAATGACGAGTAGGCAGCTGGGGAATGACGGGTGGGCAGCTGGGGAATGACGGGTGGGCAGCTCGGGAATGACGGGTGGGCAGCTCGGGAATGACGGATCCAGCCGAGGCAGGAGAATTGAATGAAGATTGTTCGGTTTCTGACTATTGCGAACACGCCCATGTACGGTGTCTGGGAGGGGGAGGAGGGCGTGCGGGTCATTGCCGGGGATCCCTTCGGAATCTGGGCGGTATCGGACACACGGCTGCGGCTCGAACAGGTGACTCGAGTGCTTTCTCCTGTTGAACCGCCAACGATCTTTGCCATCGGGCTGAACTACCGGTCACATGCCGAGGAGGCCAAGGGGGAAGTTCCCGAACAGCCCCTCATTTTCATCAAGGCCGCCAGTTCGATCACGAGCCCTGACCGCCCTATTATCCTTCCGAAAGCGGCCCCTGAAAAGGTTGACTATGAAGGGGAACTGGCGCTGGTGATCGGAAAGACCGCTTTCGAGGTTTCCGAGGAAGACGCGCTGGATTACGTGCTGGGATATACCGCCGCCAACGATGTCAGCTCAAGGGATTGCCAGTTCGGTGATCAGCAGTGGGCGCGAGGAAAATCCTTCGACAGCTTCTGTCCCGCCGGGCCGTTCATTCAGACTGAGAAAGACCCGGATCATGTTCGGGTTACAACTCGGCTGAACGAGGAAACGATGCAGGACTCGAATACCGAGGACATGGTCTTTAGTTGTCGCCAGTTGGTCAGCTATCTTTCTCATCAATTCACTCTCTACCCGAAAACGCTGATTTTGACCGGAACACCGGAGGGAGTCGGTTTCGCCAGGGATCCCTCGGTCTACTTGAAGGATGGGGACAGGCTTGAGGTCGAGGTCGAAGGGGTGGGAGTCTTGTCAAACAATGTGTTTGCCGCTGACGGCTGAGGGATGCGGTAATGGAAATCGATCACAAGGGAAAGCCGAGCGTGGCCGCCATCCTCCTGGCAGCTGGATCAAGCACCCGGATGGGCGAGGCCTCCCGTGGGGGCAATAAGGTCCTCCTTGAAATCGGCGGTGAACCGATCCTGCTCCAATCTCTTCGGACGATCCTCGCGGTAACGGAAATCAACAAGGTCGTTCTTGTTCATAGGAAATCCGATGGAGGAACCGTTCAAGAAATCTTGGCCCAGGTTCCCGGTCAGGAGCGAGTCTGTGCCGTAGCGGGAGGCAAAGAACGTTTTGATTCAGTATACAATGGTCTGAATATCCTAAGCGAATCTCCCCCGGGAATCGTGGCCATCCACGACTCTGCCCGTCCCTTTACAACCGAACGGATTTTTCGGGAGACCATCGAACAGGCGAGGAAACACGGGGCAGCCACGGTTGCGATTTCGCTGTCCGATACACTCAAGCGTGAAGAGGATGGCTTTCTGATTGAGACCCTTCCCAGGGCCGAACATTACCGGGTCCAGACACCCCAAGCCTTCCGCTTTGACCTGATCTGGGAGGCCCATCAACATTTTCGAATAAATCCCTCATCCAAGATCACGGATGATTGTATGTTGCTTGAGCGTGAAGGGCACAAGATCGCGCTTGTGGAGGGGGATGAACGGAACATTAAGATTACGACGCAGTTTGATTTGGAAGTCGCGGAGATGATTGCGAGGACCTTGTAGGGCACGGCGGAAGCATGGCTTCCAGACTCCATAATCAGGCGACTACGGTTTTACTTTTCCGAATCGGCGGTCGCGCCCCAGGTAATCCAGAATCGCTTCATAAAAGTGGATGTCCTGGAAATCGGGCCAACGCAGGTCCGTGACATGGATCTCGGCGTAGGAAATCTGCCAGAGCAGGAAATTGCTGACACGCAGGTCGCCGCTGGTTCGGATGAGAAGATCGGGGTCCGGCATATTCGCGGTATCGAGGTGGTCGGATAAACTTTCCTCGGTGATTTCCGAGAGCTTCATCTTACCCTGTTTGACCTTGCGCGCAATTTTCTGGACTGCCCGGGTGATTTCATCACGGCTGCCATACGAGAGGGCCAAGTTCAATTGCATGATATGCCCGTCGGCGGTGATCTTACGGGTTCGCTTCAATTCGTGTTGAGCATAGAGGGGGAGTTTCTTCAGGTCCCCGATCGCGGAGAGGCGTATCTTATTTTCTTTCATCTCGGGAATTTCTTCGCGCAGGAAATTCCTGAGCATCCTCATCAGAAAAGCGACCTCCGCGCGAGGGCGCTTCCAGTTTTCAGTTGAAAAGGAATAGAGGGTCAGGTAAGGAATTTCGAGTTTGCGACAGGCCCGGCTGACTGTCCGGACCGATTCGATCCCCGCGCGGTGGCCCTCGTTCCTGGGCAGGCCGCGTTCCTCGGCCCAGCGGCCGTTACCATCCATAATGATCGCTACATGCTTGGGCAGGGGCCTGGAGGGTTCGGTCGCGGTGATGGATTCGGGACCAACGAGGCGGTCGATCAACTTTTGCGCCTGTCGGCTCGGTTCGTAAGGCATCGAGAACGGGGGAGAGTTGGAGGCTGGGTCCTTAAATGGTGAGGATTTCCTCTTCCTTTTCCTTTAGGAGGTGGTCGATTTTCTCGTTGTATTTATCGGTCAGCTTTTGGGCCTCGTCGGATGCTTTCTTGCTTTCATCTTCGGGGATGAGGCCTTCCTTCTGCCCGCTTTTCAGGAGTTCAATGGCCTTATGGCGACGGGTGCGGATGGAAACCCTTCCCTCCTCGGCGATTTTTTTGACTACCTTCACCAGATCTTTCCGTCGTTCTTCTGTCAGATCGGGGATATTAAGACGAATGACGTTCCCATCGCTGTTCGGGTTCAGTCCAAGATCGGATTTGTTGATGGCGATCTCAATGGGCCCCAGGATCGACTTGTCATAAGGTTGAATGATGATCGTCCTGGGTTCAGGGATGGACAGGTTGGCGACATGGGCGATGGGGCTTTTTCCGCCATAGCACTCCACATCAATCCCATCCAGAATCGCGGTGTTGGCCCTACCGGTACGGATCTTTGCGCACTCATGGGAGATGGCGTTGACCGCGCCTTCCATCCCTTCTTCCGCCTCAAGCAAAATCTCCTCAGGTGACATCGGTTGCCATTTCCCCCGTCCGCGCCTGTTCTTTTTCGGCTGAACTTCCTGCATCGCCCTCAGGCGGTGCGGTATCACCAATATAGGTCCCGATGCGTTCACCCGCAACAATCTTCTCAAGCGCATTGGGAGCATCCATGTCAAAAACGATCAGAGGCAGGTTGTTGTCCCGGCATAGGGTGATCGCGGTTAAGTCCATGACACGCAACTGTCGGGTGAGAACCTCGTGGTAGGAGAGGTAAGAAAATTTTTCGGCGTCCTGATGCTTCTTCGGGTCTTTGTCGTAGACGCCATCCACGGTGGTGGCCTTCAACAAAACATCGGCTGATATCTCGTTAGCGCGCAAGGCAGCGGCTGAGTCAGTGGTGAAATAGGGATTCCCTGTGCCCGCGCCGAAGATGACCACCCTGCCCTTCTCGAGGTGGCGCACAGCACGGCGTCGGATATAAGGCTCGGCGACACGATCCATCGAGAGGGCCGACTGCACACGAGTCGTCACACCCTGCCCCTCCAGGACGCTTTGGAGGGCCAAGCCGTTCATGACTGTGGCCAACATGCCGATGTAATCGGAGGTAGTCCGGTCCAGGTGCGCTTGCCCGGCTCCACGCCAGAGGTTGCCGCCGCCGATAACGATACCGACTTGCACCCCCGACCGTATCAGCCGGCTTACCTGATCCGCCATGTCGGCGGCTCGCTCAACATCAATCCCCTGACCGCCAGCGTCTCCGATGGTCTCGCCGCTCAGCTTCAGAAGGATTCGATTGAAGATCAATATTTCCTCCCGGCCAGGGGCGCGGGGACGCGGGGCCCGGCCTACTTCATTTTAGTCGGTTTGCTCGCCCAATTGGAAGCGGACAAACCGATTGATTGAGATGTTTTCTCCGCAGGCCGCGATTACCTCTTGGAGGATATCGGCCACTTTTTTCTTGTCGTCCTTAATGAAGGGCTGATTGAGAAGGCAAACCTCTTCATAAAACTTGCGGATGCGTCCCTCGACCATCTTGGCAATCACCTCGGGCGGTTTGCCCGAGCTTTCGGCCTGTTTGGCGAAAATCTCTTTTTCGGCTTCGACAGCCTCCTGGGGGAGGTCGGCGGCGGTTACGCTCAGTGTCTGCGCACTGGCGGCAATCTGCATCGCCACATCGTTGACGAAGCCCTTGAACTGGTCGGTCCGCGCCACGAAATCTGTCTCGCAATTAACCTCCACCAAGACGCCTATGCGTCCAGCCCCGTGGATGTACGCATGGACAACACCCTCTGAGGCTTCGCGACCCATTCGCTTCTCGGCGCGGGCAGCGCCCTTCTCACGGAGAATCTTAACCGCCTTGTCAAAATCCCCCGCAGCATCCACGAGGGCGTTCTTGCAATCCATCATGCCAACTCCGGTGGACTCACGTAGCTTCATGACATCAGCCGCTGAAATGTCGGCCATGTTTAATTCCTCCTGGTCAGTGACCGTTTCTGTTTGGGTTAACCGCTTGAATCAGGGACCGCAGGCGATTCAACAACCTCTGGGGCAGCCGCTACGAGTTCGGGTTCCGGTTCGCCGGGTTTCGCCTCGATAGTTTCCGTGGGCTCACCGTCCTCCGACTCGGCAGGCGGTGTTTCACTCATTTCC
>Ga0310121_10002949_pt1 | contig 15865 bp, 10 predicted proteins | sample CB27_Tmax_986_MG_FD_203504 | JGI IMG/M metagenome (GOLD analysis project Ga0310121, IMG submission 203504) | Marine microbial communities from Western Arctic Ocean, Canada - CB27_Tmax_986 | ecosystem: Environmental > Aquatic > Marine > Oceanic | place: Canada: Western Arctic Ocean | collected...
TAACAAACATTGGCACATCAACTGATGGTGCTGAAATTACTACCTTTTTAGCCCCTCCATTAATATGTTTTTGAGCCATATCTAGTGTGGTAAAAACACCTGTACATTCAGCAACAACATCTGTATTTAAAGAACCCCATGTTATATCTTCTGGATTTCTTTCAGCAGTAATCTTAATAACTTTATCATCAACAACAAGATTATTGTTTTTCACCTCGATTGAACCTTTATATTGACCATGAACTGAATCATATTTCAACAAATAAGCAAGATGATCGACATTTAATAAATCATTAACTCCAACAATAACAACATCAGGGCGTTCCATTGCCGCTCTAAAAACCATTCGTCCTATCCGACCAAAACCATTAATTCCTATTCTAATTAACATATTTTTATAGTTTAGTTAATATTTAAGTTGAAAGAATATCATTAACTCTAATTAGATCTTTATTAATTTCTGATTTTACTTTAATTGCAGTCTTTAAAGGGCTTAATATAAGTTTTTCATTATCAACACCAACCATCATATTTGATTTCCCTGAAATCAAAGACTCAATAGCAAAAACTCCCATTCTTGAAGCTAAAACTCGATCAAAACAAGATGGTCTACCTCCTCTTTGAATATGACCTAAAACAGACACCTTAACTTCATAATGAGGCATGTTTTTTTCAATATATGATGCTAACTCAAAAACATTTTTTCCAGTTTTATCTCCTTCAGCAACTACAACAATACTAGAAGATTTTCCAGACTTTTCACTATTTTTTAGAGATTGTAACAATCTTTGAATACCCATATTTTCTTCAGGAATCAATATTTCTTCAGCTCCAGCACCAATTCCTGTATTTAAAGCTATATGCCCAGCATCACGACCCATTACTTCTACGAAAAATAATCTATTATGAGATATAGCAGTATCTCTTATTTTATCAATAGCATGAACTACAGTATTTAATGCTGTATCATAACCTATTGCATAATTAGTTCCAAAAATGTCATTATCAATGGTTCCGGGAATCCCTATAACAGGAATGTTAAACTCCGATTGAAATATCATTCCTCCAGTAAAAGATCCATCACCTCCGATTATAACCAAGGCGTCTATTTTATTTGATTTTAATGTATTAAATGCTTTATTACGCCCTTTTTTGGTTTTAAATTCTACACATCTAGCAGATTTCAGTATAGTACCTCCTCTATTTATTATATTGCTTACTCCTCTTGCATTTATTGGTTTTACTTCATTATTTATAAGCCCTTGAAAACCTTTATAAATTGCAAAACATTCAATAGAGTTATAGACAGACGCCCTGACCACAGCTCTTAAAGCTGCATTCATGCCTGGAGCATCTCCTCCTGAAGTTAATACTCCAATACGTCTTATATTCTTTTTTGTCATAAATTAAATGAAGGCAAATTTAACTATTATAGTTTAGAAATTAATTCTTAATAGTAAATTTAATCTAATTACTATTTATTTAATTAAAATTTCACTTTTTTAGTTTAGATTCTTTATTTAAAATTTTTTCAATTAAACTCTTAAAAGTACTGAAATCAACATCGTATGAGATTCCAACACCTTGAGTATAACCTAACTCATCACCAATATACCGAAATTCATTTTCTTTACTAAAAACTTTAGCTTTTAAAGAACCTTCTTCATTTAAAAGAAAATCCATTTGAATATTTCCTACAATCAATGTTTGTTCTAAACCACCAATTGGAACTCCAATTTTACCATTTAATAATATTTTATCACTAATATTAGTTGATAAGGTAAAACCTAATCTATCTTCTGTCGCAACATCTAATATAGCGCTCTTATCTCCTTGTAAATAATTCACTCCCACCTTAAGTTTTTCATTATTTTCTCCCAAAAGATTTGTAAAGACATCTGAAGCTTTTTGATATAAATTATTTGTTATTCCTTGCATTGAGACCCCTACTTCATTTATAAATATTCCTTGAGAAAGAAGTGATAAAGACTGAAGTTGCCTTATTTGTGGATCTGATAACCTGTAATTAATTTCTGACTCAACTATTCCACTTGTATTTGGGAAATTTATTTCAAAAACAGGATCGTCAGGTTGTAAAAGTTTTCCTTCAAGGTGAATTTTAACTTCTGTAGGAATTTTCTTATTAAAACTAGGGTTGTCAAGAAGAATTGCTGGATTAGCTCCTCCAGGAACTTCATAAATTGCATCAAAATCCATCTTAGCATCTAATGGATTTCCATCCCAAACAATAGTTCCACCTGGATTTAATTTTAGTTTTTTATCAATTAACCCAAGGTTTTTAAAATTATAAATTCCCTCTAAAGCAGTAAAATCACCCCAAATATTAAATTTTCCTCTTGTATTAACTTCCATAAAAAAACTTCCATTTCCTCTACCGCTTATAGAACTTCCAGTTTCTTTATCAAGTACAATTTCAATTTCTGCCAATTCATTCAAATCTAAATCAAACTTCATTTCAATACTTCTAGAATCAATTGAATTTTCAAAGAAACTATTTCTATTCTCTTTCTTATCAGTGTTTTTATCTAAAAAACTTACAAAAGCATTATCTTCTATTCCATAATCATCAGTCCAAGGAATTTTAATTATAGTTCCCTTTTCAGTAATTCCATCTAAATTAATTTCAAAATTTTTTGACAATCCCTTTAAAGAAATATCTCCACTAAAAAACCCTCTGCCATAAAACAATTCTGAGTCATTAGTTGGTTTGTCTAAAATTAATAATTTATTCGAATTTATATTTAAATCAAATGTCCAAAACCTTAAATTATTGTGATAAATTTTTCCATTTAACAATCCTTGCGATTTTTCTTTAATGTCAATAAAAGTTAAATTATTAAAATAAAAGTTGTTTTCACTTAGATTAATTACAGAGTCATCAATAACATATTTTACATTTAAATAAGGTATTGATAATTGTCCGTTAGTTAAATATAGGTTTCCTTTATGGATTACTTCATCTTTATTTTTTATTAAATTAAAATTTCCAGATGCTAAGCCTTCAATCTCATTTATAGAATCTTTACCAAGTCTAGATAAAAAAGATAAATTTAATTTTCTCAATTCAAAATTCAAATCATAAAAATCCATTTTGTAATCATAAAGTTTACCAAAACCGTTAATTATATTGTTGTTTTTACCATCTAATAACGCAATCTTTAAAAAATAGTCACTAGCCCCAATATTTCTGTCCAAACTTAAATTAAGCAATCCTAAGTCAGTCCCATTAATTTTAAATCCAGTTACATTAGAATTAAGTTTTAATAATATATTCTTTGTATCATTTTTATAATTTAAACTTAAATCTGTCTTTCCTTCAAAAGAAAAAGATGGATATATTGGAAATACTTCTTCTAATTTTACATTTTTTAAATTAAGTTTTAATTCTGAAATTGATTTATTTTCTATTAAGGCTGAAAAACTAATTAACCTATCTTCTCCTTTTAATTTTAAATCATTAATTTTTATTATTTTAAAATTTTTGTCAAAACTTATGTATTGATAATCAAAATTTGAAACTAGATGCCATACAGTATTTCTATACTTTATATTAGATTTTTTAAAACCAATAATTGAATTATTTTTTTTATCAATTAATTTAAATAAATTTAGATCATAAATATCCTTATCTCCTCCTCCAGTAAAATTTGATTTAATTAATATGCTGTCATTTGAAGATGAGCTCGAAAATTTAATATTCTTTATTTTGTAAACTGGATGTTTGAATTCATTTATAATTAATAACGATTTTTTATTTAAACTATCAATTTCTAATTCATAATTTAAATCTCTAATAAACATTTTATTGTAACTAAACAAAGGAAGTTGAATTTCAAATTTGGATTTTTTGTTTTCAGAAGACAAATTTCCCTTCAAATTAATGCTAGATCTAATAGATATATTAGGATAAAGAGCATCAATTAATTTGCTAAAAATTTTTAAATTAAATGATAATGATTGTTTATTAAGAGTTTTATTTGAAGGTAAACCATACACTTCATTAATTTTATTTTGAAATAATGAAAAAATTTCGCGTGTTTTGTAATTACCTAAGATTTCACCTCTAATCAAATCATTATTCTTAATATAAATTTCTGTTTTATTTGTAGTTATTTTTTGATCAAATGAAATAGGATTAAAGTTTATAGCTGAATTATTATTCATAAATTTTAATGAAGATAAATTAATAGATCCTTCAAGAGAATTCTGATCTTTCCCCCTCAGATCTATAAGTCCTACTCCACTCAGCAAAGCTTTTCCTCCACCAAAATTAAATCCAAAAGAATTTAAATTAAATTTCAATAAGTTTATTGCAGCCGTATATTTCAAAATTTTATCTGAAAAGTCAAATTTAAAATTACTCTTCATTTCTAATATTTTATTAGTGACATTAAGAGTATTTAAGATTTGATTATCTTTCAAATAGCCATCTAAAAAGATATTGGGATAATTATCAAAACCATACCTTATATTTAAATTATTTGATTTCCATTTCAAATCAAATAATTTGTTCTCTTCTTTAATCAGATTAAAATTAATTTTCCCAAAAAGATCAAAAGGTTTTTCTAAATCAAAATAGGGATTTAAGCTTAAACCCTCAAAATCAATCTTAAATTCAATATTTTCTAAAGAATTTTTATTTTTTAGAAAATTACGAGGAAATATACCTTCAAAATTAAATGCTCCAATATCAGCTTTCGAATTTATTACTAGGCCAAAGTTATCATCCCTAAGTTTAATTTTTCCATCAATAATATTCTTTCCAAAAAGATTAATTAATCTGTTTAATTTATCATTTTTCTCTACATAAATTAAATCACTATAAAGTTCAAGATTTTCAATAATTAGATCTCCTACTCCTATGCTGAAATCATTATTAAAAGAAAAAGTAGAAATTCCATTAAGATTAATTAATGGATGGTTTATTATAAATTTGTCAAATCTAAAGTTATTTATTGAGCCTTCTCCTTTTAACAATAGAGTTAAAGATTGATTAGTTTTTAATTTTATATCATATAACTCAATCAAACTTGGATCTATTTTTGATTCCGATATATCAATTTTAACTATTGATGAATTAAATAAATCTTTGAAGTTTTCATTTTTATTATTCAGCTCAAATTTTCCTGATAATTCTAATCCCTTCTTTTTATAATTGAAATTTCTTAAAGAAATTCTACCAGGATGATAATCAAAATTTGATTTAAAATAATCAATATTAATTATTTCTAAATTTGATGATAATGAAAGAGAATCTATTCTAAAATTTAGTAATTTATCAACAAAATTAATGTCATCAAAAACAAAAGAAAAACTATCTATAATAAAGGATTTTTTACTTTTGTCATTTTGATCTGAAAAACTAAAAAAACCATTCTCTACTTTTAGATAATTACTTAAAAAAAAAAAATCATTATTCTTTTTCTTTATCTTATCAATCAACCTTGACAAAGAGTTCACGGATTCATTCAAATATTTAATTACTTTGATTTCTAATCCTTTTACATTAATTTGACTAGAACTAATTTTTTTTCTAAATAAACTTAAAAAAGATGTTTTTAAAACTTTAATTTCTTTTCCATATATAATTGTGTCATTGTGATGATCCTTAATCAAAAGATTCTCAATATCTATATTCCCATAAAAATCAAATTCTAGACGACTATAATCTAAATCAATATTAATATCATTTTTAAATGATAAAATTACTCGATCTGTAATTTTACTTTGAAAAAAAAATGAAATAACTATTGTAGCAAAAAATATTGTGAAAACAAGTCCTATTATATATATGAGTTTTATTTTATTAAACATTTAATATGAAAATTTTATTTTTGTTAACGTTTTAAATAATAAATGCATAATAATAATAAATTTATATTAGCAATAGAATCTTCATGTGATGATACTGGAGCTTCAGTTTTAAAAAATAAAACTGTTTTGTCAAACTGCATAGCTAGTCAGGAAATACACAAATCATATGGAGGTGTAGTTCCTGAATTAGCATCTAGAGCACATCAATCAAACATAGTCCCAGTAATTCATCAAGCACTTAATATTGCAAATATCGATAAAAAAGATCTCTCTGTAATTGCCTATACGAGAGGACCTGGTTTATTAGGGTCTTTACTTGTTGGTTCCTCTTTTGCAAAATCATTATCCTTAGGTTTAAAAATACCATTAATAGAAGTAAATCATATGCAAGCTCATTTGTTATCTCATTTTATAAATGATTCTAGAATCATTCCTCCAAAATTTCCATTTATTGGTGTGACCTTATCAGGAGGGCATACCCAAATAGTTCACGTGAAAAATTTTTTTGAAATGAAAATTATTGGATCAACTTTAGACGATGCAATTGGAGAAGCCTTCGATAAATGTGGTAAAATTTTAGGTCTTGAATATCCTGCTGGAAAAGAAATTGATAATCTTGCAAAAACTGGAAATCCTAATAAATTTCAGTTTCCTATACCAAAAACACCTGAGTTAAATGTTAGTTATAGTGGAATTAAAACTGCATTTTTGAATTTTATAATTAAAAATTTATCAAATGATAAAAATTTTATAAAAAAAAACATAAATGATATTTGCGCCTCTATTCAAAATTGCCTTGTTCAAATCATAATTAATAAAATTCACCTAGCCACAAAAAACTTTAAAATAAATAGAATAGTTATTGGAGGTGGTGTTTCTGCTAATAGTGAGATAATAAAAGAATTAACAGAAAAAGAAAAAGCTGAAAATTGGAAAGTTCACATACCTCCAATTGAATTTACAATGGATAATGCAGCTATGATTGGTATAGTTGCGTATTATAAACTTATCAAAAAGGATTATTCTAATCTTTCTGAAATTTCTGATCCAAGATTAAGTATTTAATATTATGATACTCCTATTTGACAAAAATATTTCTCAAAATTCCAATAAACATCAATTAGATTTTGAACAAAGCCATCATATTAATATAGTTTTAAGAAAAGCTAATGGTTGTAATTTAACTGTTACTAATGGTAAGGGTCTAGAATGGTTAGGAGAAATTTATTCTTATAAAAACGGAAAAGTTGAATTAAAAAGGATTAATTCAAAAATTCACAAGAAAACAAAAAAAATGATTCATTTGATTATCGCTCCAACTAAGAATATTAAAAGAATGGAGTGGATGTTGGAAAAATTAACTGAAATGGGAATTAATAGTATTACTCCCATTATATGTTATCACTCAGAAAGAAAATATTTTAAAAGAGATAGGTTAATAAAAATTATGATTTCAGCTTTAAAACAATCTAAACAATTTTTCCTGCCTAAATTGAACGCTATGACTACATTTGAAAATTATATTACAATAACTAAAGATCCTTTCTTTATTGCGCATTGTAGAGATAAAAACATAAAAAAACTTTTAGAAATAAAATTAAATAATTCAAATGATACTATTTTAATCGGTCCTGAAGGGGACTTTTCTAAAAAAGAAATAAAATTATCAATTGATTTTGGAGGAATACCAGTTTCTCTCGGGAATAATATTTTAAGAACTGAAACAGCTGGAATTATAGCCTGTCAAACAATTATGCTTAAACAACAATTAAACAATATTTAACACTAAAATTTTCCTATATTTAATTCATGAATGCTAAAGAAATATCTCAAGGAATAATATTAGCACTTTTTAAATTAAGTCTTATTTTTCTTGGAATATGGTTCTTAATAGAACTTAAATCATTAATTATATATATTGTAATTGCTATAGTTGCAAGTTTAATAGGTCGTCCTATAAATAGGTTTCTTTATAATAAATTAAAACTTAGAAAAGCTTTCTCTTCGAGTTTGACTATAATATTCCTTTTAAGTACTTTTTTTTTAATAATATCTCTTTTTGTCCCCCTTCTACTCCAACAAAGTGATAATCTCTCTCTACTCAATGTTGATGAAATGAAACTAAAAATTGAACAATTAGCTTCAGAAGTTAACACCTATTTTGGTATATATAATGAGTTTTGGATTAGTAAAATTTCAATTGAAAATATTTTTAATAATATTAATTTCACAATTATCACTGAAGTTTTAAATCAATTTATTGAAATACTTGGTGGATTTACAATTGGTCTATTTTCAGTTGTTTTTATATCTTTTTTTCTTTTAAAAGACAATAAACTATTAAGAAAGATTATTCTCAATATTGTTGCTGATAATGTTTCTGAAAAAGTTGATAAGTCACTTACAAAAATTAAAGAATTATTATCTAGATATTTTCTAGGAATATTGTTACAGATAACAATTTTATTAGTTCTTTATAGTATTGTTTTACTAATTTTTGGAATTAAAAATGCATTAATTATTGCTTTTCTTTGTGCACTTCTAAATCTAATTCCTTACATAGGACCTATTATTGGCGGAATAATAATGTTGATTTTAACAATGACAAGTAATATTGATCTTGATTTTAGTACTATAATACTTCCAAAAACTATTTATGTTATGATTGGTTTTATTATTGGACAGATAATCGACAACTTTTTTAGCCAACCATTTATTTTTTCAAAAAGTGTTAAATCCCACCCCTTAGAAATTTTTATAATTATAATTGCCTCTGGAACTTTATTTGGTGCTGTTGGAATGATAATAGCAATTCCAATATACACTTCTATAAAAGTAATTCTTAAAGAATTTTTTTCTGAAAGTAAGATAGTTAAATCAATGACAAAAAATATATAACAGTATTGTTTTAATTATAAGTATTATATATTTTTTTTATTTTTTCTAATCCCAAAATAAATTCTGACTTAAGTTCAGAGACAAGGTTTGACACTGATTTTACATCTTTTATAGAAGTTACTCCTTGTCCTGCAGACCAGATTGTTTTCCATGCTTTAGCTTCTGCCTCAGCTGCATCTAATTCTCTTCCAAAATCAATTTTTTTAGATTTAATCCACATTTCTTCTGTAATCCCCATTGCTTCAAGACTAGATCTTAAAAAATTTGCATTTACACCAGAAACTGCAGCTGTATAAACAATATCTTCGGCTGAACTATCAATAATCATTTTTTTATATTCATCATCAGCTAAACTTTCTTCAACATTTATAAATCTAGTACCCATCCAGGCTAAATCTGCTCCCATTTGTATAGCAGTAGCAACATCATTTCCATTACTAATAGATCCAGCTAATAAAATTGTCTTATTAAAGAATTTCTTAATTTCATTAACCAATGCTATAGGATTTATTGTCCCTGCATGACCTCCGGCTCCAGTAGCAACTAAGATTAATCCATCAACATCAGCCTCCATAGCTTTTTCGGCATGACGTTTTTTTATAATATCATGAAAAACAATTCCTCCATAACTATGTACCGCCTTTACAAGATCCGAAACAGCGCCTAAAGAAGTTATTATAATTGGAACTTTATGTTTAATACAGATTTCTAAATCAGGCTGAACCCTTGGATTTGTTAAATGTACAATTAAATTTACTCCAAAAGGAGCAGCTTTTTTTTCAGTTTGATTTTCATATTCTTCTAAAGCATTTTTAATTTCAATTACCCATTTTTCAAAATCTTCAGTTGTTCTACAATTCAAGGCTGGAAAAGTTCCAACAATACCATTTTTACAGCATTCTATAACTAATTTTGGTCCAGAAATTAAAAACATTGGAGCTGCTACTACAGGCAAACTTAGTTCATCAATAAATTTTGGTTTCATAATTATTTTTTTAACATTAATGTCCATTCAAAATCAAAAGAAGATACTACTGCTCCACTTTCATCTTTTCCAACAGATTTTAACCAAACAGTCTGAGGTTTTTTTGTTTCTACTAATCTATTAATTGTCTCTCTTACCTGTTCTCCTTCATGACAATTAAAACTTATTAATCCTCTTGCTTTTTTTGAAAAATTTGCTTTATTATTTAAAACTAATATTGAAATATTTTTTTTTGATGATGTAATAGCTTGCATTATTAGCATACCTGTTGTTAATTCAGCAGCCATCCCCTGAACTGCCCAAAATAAAGATTTAAAAGGATTTTTATTAAACCAGCCTAATTTTACATTTGCTTTACAACTCTTTGATGAAATATCTCTAACTCTAATACCACACCACCAAACAGACGGAAGTTTAAAAAATAAAAAACTATTTATTGATGAAATTGTGTATTTCATATTTTAATTAAGAAATGTAGATACTTTAGTATATTCAAAATTAAAAGCATTGGCAACTTCTTTATATACAACTTTTCCATTAACTATATTCAAACCTTTGGCTAAAGACTTATTTTGTTTACAAGCTTTTCTCCATCCTTTATTTGCTAACTGAATTACATAAGATAATGTAGCATTAGTTAATGCAGTAGTTGAAGTATTAGGAACTGCGCCAGGCATATTAGAAACAGCATAATGAATTATACCTTTTTTAATAAAAACTGGTTCTTTATGAGTAGTTGGTCTACTCGACTCAAAACATCCGCCTTGATCTATGGCGACATCAACTAAAACACTCCCTGAGATCATTTCTGATAACATAGATTCCTTAATTAATTTAGGAGCTCTAGATCCTGGAATAAGAACAGAACCAATAATTAAATGTGACCTCTTAACTTCCTTTTCAATATTTAACTGATTTGAAAAAATAGGGTTAACATTTGCAGGCATAATATTTTCAAGCTCTCTCAATCTCTCCAAATTATTATCAAAAATAGTAACATTAGCTCCTAACCCTGCAGCCATTTTAGCAGCTTCAGTTCCTGAAACTCCTCCTCCAAGAATCATGACATTTGCTGGAGCAACACCTGGCACTCCTCCAAGAAGTATACCAAATCCATCTTGAGGTTTTTCCAAAAACTTTGCTCCCTGTTGGGTTGCCATTCTTCCAGCAACTTCAGACATTGGAATTAATAATGGGAGCTTACCATTTTCTTCAACAGTTTCATAAGCTAAACAGACAGCTCTTGTTTTAATCATAGCACTGGTTAACTTTTCGCTTGAAGCAAAATGAAAAAAAGTAAAAATTAAGTGATTAGGTTTAATTAATTTATATTCTTCCTCAACAGGCTCTTTAACCTTAATAATCATTTCTGCATTATAATAAAGGTCTTTGACCTCATCTATAATGTCACAGCCAATAGAAGAATAATCTATATCATTAAACCCGCTTAAAAAGCCAGCTTCTTTCTCAATATTAACCTTATGGCCTGAATTTATTAAAGCAGAAGCTCCTGCAGGAGTAAGTCCAACTCTTGATTCGTCTGATTTAATTTCTTTAGGAATTCCAATAATCATAAACACTAATAAGTTTAAAAGAGTTAATTAACTTTCTTTGCAAAAATTAATTTTTTTTTGTAAAAATATAAATTACAATTTTCATCTAATTAACTTTAAGATTTTATTTTATATAATAAATGATTAAACCAATCACAATAAGGTGTTTTGTTTTATTAATATTACCCTTTATTTCTTATTCTCTAACAAAAGATTATGATAATGAAGTTTTATACCTTTAAGGGAATTTATAACTAACCATTATGAAATATCTTTTATTATTACTTACAATTGGATCATTGCCATTGTTTGCTCAACATGAACATCATCATGCTCAATCGAGTGTTCCGATAATTTCAAATGTGGAGCCGCAACCTTTTATATCACAGGCTTTAAGAATAGATGAGGCCATGTTGTTTATTGGGAATCCATTTCCAGCAGCGGTTTCGAATCAGTTAAAGAAACTACAAAACGAGGCATATACAGAAGGAAATGTAAAGAAGATACAAGAGTTGCTAGACCCTTTTTGTTTGGCTTATGTTGAAATTAATCCAGAGAGTCGAGTTAAAGTATATCAAGGTGCTGCCACTCCTTTATTAATGCAGGAAGGTTGGACTTCTTATCTGGTAAAAGTTCATAATCAAGCACATATTTCGGCAGAGTTGGTGCCTGAGAGCCCAAATGCTAAACCCATATTACATAAATCTAGTGGAAAGCATCGAATGGAGCCTGAAAATGCTATTTCAGAAGGAGAAATAGACAATCAATTCTTAGACATGGTTATTTATCAGGGTAGGCCATTGAGAAAAAAATTATCAGGAATTGGAGTAGAGTATTTTATTCTTCAACTGTACACAAAAGAAAGCGGAAAAAGAGAGGTTAAATTAGGATTTAATGTTGGTCAAGGAACACAAGATATTGGATTTAGGAACAATGTGTCAATTCTGTTCGAAGCGTTGCCAGCGGTAAAAGTTAATTTGAGTATTAAAGAAGAGGATGGGTCACCTGCCATGGGTTCTTTTTTAATTACTGATGGTGTAGAGCGATTGACCAGTGGAGGAGTAGAAAATGATGTTGATGATTATAGATTGGTTAGAGCTCGTAGTCAGCATTGGCAGGAAGGAAGAAATGGGCAGCTTGAATATGACTTACCTATCGAGAAACAATTGAGAGGGATTTTCCCTTTGCCATCAAGAAGGTTAGCATCTAAAGATGAGTTTCCAGATTTTTTCTTTCAGCCTCAGATTTATCGATATGATGGAGAATATGTGATGTTGCCACCAGGTAAATATTACATTCAGTATGGTAGAGGTCCTGAGTATCATGACAAATCAGCAATATTAGTAATTCCTAATGGAACGAAAGAAATAGAAGCTGAATTTAGGCTAGAACGTTGGGTGCATATGACAGATTTTGGTTGGTACAGTGCAGATCATCATATACATGCTGCTGGATGCTCGCATTATGAAAGCCCTGAGGAAGGAGTTCTTCCAGAACACATGTGGCGTCAAATTTTAGGAGAAGATTTAAATATGGGGAACAATCTTACTTGGGGACCAAGTTGGTATTATCAAAAGCAATTTTTCACAGGTGAGAATTATCAATTATCAAACAAAGAAAATATCATGCGTTATGATGTTGAGGTTTCTGGATTTCCGTCATCTCACGCAGGGCATATTGTTTTGCTAAATTTAAAAGAAGATGATTATCCGAATACAACGACTGTTGAAGAGTGGCCAAGTTGGACATTACCAGTTTTAAAATGGGCTAAAGATCAAGGAGGAATTATTGGTTATGCGCATTCTGGTTGGGGATTGGAACCATTAGAGCCTACAGATGACCTACCAAATTATATCATTCCTAAAATGGATGGTATTGGAGCTAACGAGTTTGTTGTGACAGTTACGCACGATTTAATAGATTTTTATTCGGCAGGAGACACGCCGTTACCAGCAGAGCTAAATATGTGGTATCACGTATTGAATGCTGGTTTTAAAACTCGAATTAGTGGCGAAACGGATTTCCCATGTATTTCAGATGAAAAGGTAGGTAGGGCTAGAATTTATGCTGAACTTGAAGATGGACTGGATTTTTCAGATTATATGGATGCCTTGGTAAAAGGGAAGAGTTATGTTTCTGATGGAAGGTCTCATTTAATAGATTTTAAAGTAGACAATCTAAAATTAGGAGATGGCGAGAGTTTGTTAAGTTTGAAAAAAACGAAGAATGTTAAAGTGACTATTAAAGCGGCAGCCTTTCTTGAAGAAGAGCAAGACGGAAAAGGTTACGTTATTGCCACCTCTGATCCTTATAAACCACCTTATTGGCATATTGAAAGAAGCAGAAAAGGTAAGTCTAGAGATGTAATTGTTGAATTGGTAAAAAATGGCGTAGTGGTTGATGAACAAACGATTAAAGCAGATGGTGATTGGAACGATATTTCTTTTACAACATCTGTAGATAAATCATGTTGGTTGGCTACAAGAGTTAAGTATAGTTCGCATACAAATCCAATATTTATTGAGGTAGATGGAAAACCAATACTTGAAAAAGCGAGTGCTGAATGGTGTAGAGCATCTGTTGACCAATGTTGGGAACAGAAAAAGAGTCGTTTTAGATCTGAGGAAATTGAAGATGCGCAAAAAGGATATGACTATGCCAGAACTATTTATGATAAACTAATAAAGGAATCTAATTAGTTTAGTTAATATTTTTAACTAATTCTAACAACAAAAGGTTTTAACCAACTTTGCAAGTATTGATTAATAAGTGTTTAATGGATTATCCCCAGATTCTTTTGGAGTATATGGAGTTATAATCCTTTAGTTTCCTTTTCCTTCTTATAGCCTATCATTACTTGTATTATACTTTACTTTCGTTTTCTTTAATTTTTTATTTTTTCTACATTTCTACACCTAGTGTACACCTTAAAGTGGTTTTTAGTATTTTTAACCCAGTAAAGTAGTACATTCTTTAACAAAAAATTACATGGTGACCAATGGTCACCAAAATTAAAATTAAAAGGAGCCAATACTATTAAGTATAAAAAGAGTACAGTATTAGCTGTAGAAGAAAAATAAAGTATAAAACAGATGATTAAATATTGTCAATATTTATTTCTTTTAATTCTTATTTCTGGTTGCAATGAAAAAAAGAAGGTTCAAAAACCGCCTAATTTTATTGTAATTCTAGTTGATGATTTAGGATACAATGATCTAGGTTGCTACAATTCGAAAGATCAAAATATTCAAACCCCAAATATTGACAAATTAGCTTCTGATGGTATCCGTTTTACCGATTGGCAATCCGCCAATTCTGTTTGTGGACCCTCTAGAGCAGCACTTCTTACAGGGCGATATCCTCCTAGAAATGGGTATGTTGTAGTATCTCATCCATTTGATAAGGAGCAATATGATCATCTAGGTTTGTATCAAGATGAAGTTACTATTGCTGAAATGCTTAAAACCAAAGGATATACCACCGGAGCAATTGGTAAATGGCATATGGGAGAGCATTATGATTATAGACCGATGCGCCATGGGTTTGACCATTACTTTGGAAAACTTCACAATTTTAACCGCTTTAAAAAAGGAAGCGGTATATATGAACAAGACAATCTGACTAAGGATAGCGTTCACTATGAAAATATGCATGAACTTGTTACCAATAAAGCAAAAGAATTTATAAACAAGGCAAACGAAAAGGAAACACCTTTTTTCATGTACTTATCTCATTATTTAGTTCATGGTCCATGGAAACCAAATAAGCGTTTTACTACAAATAAAGAATGGAATACTAGATTGGAGAAACAAGGTGATATTAATCCAATTGTATATCCTGCGATGGTTCGTGAATTAGATTGGCATATAGGTGAGATCGTTAAGGAGTTAGAAAAATTGGGAATGACAGAAAATACCGTCATTTTTTTTACCTCAGATAATGGGCCTTGGTTAACAAATAATCCAGATCGATCGGCAGGAAGTGCATGGCCCCTAAGAGGTAGTAAATTTAATACTTTTGAAGGAGGTCACAGAGTTCCTGGAATTGTAAAATATCCAAAAAGAATACCCTCAGGTCTTATTTCAAATGAATTGGTGAGTTCCATGGATATTTTTCCAACCATAGCACATTTGAGCGGTGCATCACTTCCTGAAGATAAAATTATAGATGGCAAAAATATATGGCCTCTATTATCGGGTAAAAAAAATGCTAAATCCCCTCATCATGTGTTATATGCATATCAGGGTGAAAATTTACAGACAATAAGAAAAGGATCTTGGAAATTACACCTACCTAGAAAATCAAACGAAATGCCTTTTTATGGGCAAAAACAATGGGGAAAGGGAACTATAGACAATTTAAAACAACCGCTATTATTTAATTTAGAAACAGACATTAAAGAATCAAAAGATTTATCAAGTGAATTCCCTGAAATAGTTAATGATCTATTAGAAGAAGCAAATAAAGCGAGGGTAGAATTAGGAGACTGGGATATAGTTGGGAATGATCAACATGATTTTAATAGTTTTGAAGGAAATGTTCATGCAAAACCAATTAGAAAGTAAACCCGTTATACAATAGAACACTTTTAATG
>Ga0310121_10002950_pt1 | contig 15864 bp, 13 predicted proteins | sample CB27_Tmax_986_MG_FD_203504 | JGI IMG/M metagenome (GOLD analysis project Ga0310121, IMG submission 203504) | Marine microbial communities from Western Arctic Ocean, Canada - CB27_Tmax_986 | ecosystem: Environmental > Aquatic > Marine > Oceanic | place: Canada: Western Arctic Ocean | collected...
CACCATCCACTCCCCCCAGCTGTGTCATGCCGCGAGTCGATTTCCCAAAATCTGCGCGATTGCTAATATCGGCGGACTTCGATCGGGTGTTTCAGCGACGTTGTTCGTTTGCAGATGAATTGATCGTTGTTCACTACGCACAGCGTCAAGTTGCACCGAGTAGACATGCACTGCACGAAAATGAACGGACCCGCTTGGGTCTGGTCGTTTCGCGTAAGTGCGGCAACGCGGTGGTGCGCAACCGCTGGAAACGGGCCCTCCGCGAAGCATTTCGTTTGGTGCAACAGCAGCTGCCCAACCATCTCGATCTGGTGGTCTTACCACGACGAGGCGCCCAGGCTGACGTTGCTTGTTTACAAATTTCGTTCAAGCAGCTGACAGACCGTGCGGCCGATAGGCTGGCAATCTCCGGCGGCAAGGAGCGCCTGCCATGAATATGTTATGGCAGTTCGTAAAGCGACTACCCTCCGCTTTGGCGATCTTCGCTGCGAAGTGCTATCAGTGGCTCATCAGCCCTTGGCTCGGGCAACGCTGTCGGTTTCAGCCTACCTGCAGTACCTATTTCATCAAATCGGTGCAGAAGCACGGGGCAATCTGGGGAACAATACGCGGTCTGCGGCGGATCAGTCGCTGCCACCCTTGGAATTCCGGCGGCTACGATCCCCCTTAAATGCATGGAAACGCTGTCTTGACCCCGGGACTCTCTCTTCGTATTCTCCGACACCCTTTTGCGGGACCTCAGCCCGGGACCTGAGCCATTTCACGGCGACTATGGCTGCGCGTTGCCTCGGTGGGCTTTTCTTTTAGAGCAGCATCGTACTGTCGGGAGAGTTGGGACGCATGACCAAATCACGATCACTCTGGCCAAGATTAAACAGGCCAAAATCAAACAGATGCTGGATCGCCTCGACCTTAACGGCGCTTTGCACTTGGACGGGCTGCATGTCACCGTTGCTGCGGCAACAAAGTCCCGAGTCGAATCTCAATGGCGACCTTACGTCGAGTTCAACTCTGGTCAGCCATGTTGCGCACCCGTACGGCTTAGGCTACGTCAAGCTCGAAGCGGTCTCGATGGCAGCAGGGTTGGCGGGGACCGGCGAAGACCCGGCGCCTTCGCCGCAGCGCGCGGCGCTGATGGACGAGATGCAACGGCGTGAGGTGGAAAATCCGAAGCAAGTGCTTGCTTCGCCCGACACGGCCCTCGTGTTGGTCCGCGGGTTTTTGCGTCCGGGGATTCAGGCAGGTGATCGATTCGATATTGAGGTCCGCACCAGTTTGCGAAGCGTTGCAACTAGCCTGCGCGGTGGCAATCTGCTCGAGACGCGGCTCAGCGAAATGGCCGTACTCGGTAATCAAATTCGCAAGGGCCACATGATGGCGGTGGCGAAGGGGGCGATACTGGTCGACCCGACGGCCGATTCCGACGAAAAAAGTGCGTTGTCAACCAAAGGACGTGTTTTAGGAGGCGGCATTGTTACGAAATCTCGCAATCTGGGCTTAATTCTTGATCACGATCGCCAATCGGTCCGCCTCAGCCAAAAAGTTGGTAAAGCGATCAACAACCGATTCCACAGCTACATTGAAGGGCAGAAGCGTGGGGTAGCGACACCCAAGACCGATGAATTCGTCGAGCTGGCGCTGCATCCGCGCTATAAAGACAACGTCAGTCGTTATATGAGAGTTGTGCGTAGTCTCGCCCTCGACGAATCCGCCCTGGAGCGCCAGTCGCGATTGCAACTGTTGAGAACGCAATTACTTGACCCGGTCACTTCTGCCACGGCTGCCTTGCGTTTGGAAGCCATTGGCGGGGACGAAGGGACGGAAGTGCTCATGGAAGGCTTGAGCAGCGAAGATCCCGAGGTGCGCAACTACGCGGCCGAGGCACTCGCCTATCTTGACGTGACCGACGCTGTTCCTATCTTGGCGCAAGTGGCCCGTGAAGAACCTGCTTTTCGAGTAGCTGCATTGGCCGCGCTCAGTGCGATGGACGACGGCTCTGCTTATGATGAACTGCGCGGTTTACTAGGAGTCAAAAGCGCCGAGACGCGCTATGGAGCGTTCCGAGCGATGACATCGATGGCGCCGACCGATGCATTCGTGCGCGGCGAAGACATGCAAGGAATGTTTACCTACCATGTCCTCGACATTCCCGGCCCGCCGATGATTCATGCCACCAGCAGTCATCGGCCAGAAATTGTCCTCTTCGGCGCCCAGCACCGCCTTCGTTTGCCATTGGTGCTTGATGCGGGACCCAAGATTCTGGTCAACGGCCTGAGCGGCGGGGAGATTAAGGTCAGCCAATTCGGCGGTGCTACGCAACAACGCATTGTATCCACGGAAATCGAAGCGGTGATTCGAGCGATCGTCGAACTCGGAGGATCGTACCCCGATGTCGTTCAAATGTTGCAGCAAGCCAAAGAGTCTGGGGCGTTAACAAGCCGTTTTCGTGTCAACGCATTGCCTGAGGGAGGACGCGAGTTTACCAGGGAAGAGACGCGAGTAGCAAGCCGCGAGTAGCGAGCAAGTCGCCAGGGCTTCGCCTGTATCCACTCATTGTTCGCGACTTTTAATTCGCAACTCACGATCATGCTCAAATCGCTGGAACTCAATGGCTTCAAGAGCTTCGCTGATCGTACTCGGTTTGAATTTCCCGAGGGCATCACTGCGGTCGTAGGGCCAAACGGCTCGGGCAAATCGAACGTCGTCGACGCTATCAAATGGGTGCTCGGCTCGCAGAGTGCCAAGGCATTGCGCGGAAAGGAAATGGCAGACGTCATTTTCAGTGGCGCACGCGGCCGCGGCCAAACCAACGCTGCCGAAGTGACCTTGGCGTTTGACAACGCTGGGGGCATCTTGGATTTTGATGCCGACGAAGTCCAAATCACACGCCGCGTCTATCGCAGCGGCGAGGGAGAGTACCTCATTAATCGGCAGCCTTGTCGGTTACGCGACATCCGCGAGGTCTTTGCTGGTACCGGTGTTTCGACCGGAGCATACAGCATTATCGAGCAAGGCAAAGTCGACGCCTTACTGCAGTCTTCACCACGTGAACGACGGCTAATTTTTGAGGAAGCGGCCGGCGTCAGCCGCTTCAAGCTAAAGCGACAAGAGGCGGCTCGCCGGCTCGAACGGGTTGATCAAAATCTGCTGCGACTGTCGGACATCGTCGACGAGCTTGACACGCGACTCCGCAGCGTTCGTTCACAGGCAGGACGTGCTCGCAAGTACAAGGAAGAATCTGACCGCTTGAAATTATTGCGGACACAAGTCGCTTTGGCCGACTGGCAGCAAATTACCGATACTTTGCGAGAGCAAGAGCAACAGGCCGATAGGCTACGCGGCGAGAACCAGGGGCTGCAACAGCAAGTCGCGGCTTGCGATCAACAGCTCATAGCAGCCGAAGAGGCTGCCGATGCTTTGCAGCTGCAAGTGCAAGAGGCCAACGGCAACGCCGCCGCAGTGCGCGAGCAGATCGCCCAAGGCGAATCGACGCGGCGCAGTCAGCTGGCTCGCAGTGATGAGCTTCGTCAAGAGTCGAAGCGGCTGCAGAAGCAGCTGTTGGCGATGAGTTCACGGGCGGGCAACGCCCAGCAGCTCGTGGCGGAAACCAATAAGGAGTTAACGACCGCCCTGCAACAGTTTGACGAACTGAATCAGAGCGTCCAAGCGAAACAGACCGAGCTTGATTTGGTGGCCCAGGCCTTGCAGGAGTGCCGCATGGCGGTCACGGCTAGCCGCCAGGAGCACACGACAGCGCTTGGCGAGACAGCACAGCTCGAAAACCAATTGCATGCTTTGCAATCGCAGCGAACCACGGCCAATGCTCTCATCGAACGTTTCCGCGAGCAAGTGGAACATGCCGAGAGTGTCCGCAGCCAATTGGCGACACAGTATTCGTTGGCCGAATCAGCCTTGCGGCAGTTCGAAGCCGAGGCCCAGCAGTCGCAGCAACGACTGGCTGCAACCGAAGCGCTGTTGCGGCAGCAGCGTGAACAGATGGCCCAATCGCAACGCGAGCAGGCCGACTTGCAAAGCAGGATGACGGGTGCGCGGGCACGCGCCACGGTCTTGGAAGAACTCGAACGCCGCCTCGATGGGCTTAGCGCTGGTGCCAAAGAAGTCCTGCGATTGGCACGCGAGCAACCGAATGGGCCGTTTGGCAAGGTACGCGGACTGGTGGCCGATTTACTTCACGTCGATGCTGATACCGCTTCGCTCGTCGAGACAGCACTTGGCCACTTGGCCAACTTCTTGGTGATCGATCAGATCAACCCCGACCTGTTGAAAATGTCTGATACGCAGTGGGCTGGGCGGACAAGCTTCTTGCGTCTCGATGTTCCCTTGGCGGCCAGCGCGGTTGATCGCATTGATTTGTCAGGCGAGCCGGGTGTCGTTGGGCGGGCAGACCAGTTTGTCGAGACGTCGGCCGACTTGGCACCGCTGACTCGGCGGTTGTTGGGGCGTCATTGGTTTGTGGACAATTTGCAGACAGCTGTGCGACTGGCCAGCGGGTTGGGCCGGGGCTTGAACTATGTGACCGTCGTGGGCGAAGTCGTAAGTGCCGATGGTACGTTGACCGTGGGTCCGCGGCAAACGACGTCGGGGCTACTCTCACGTCGTAGCGAGTTGCGGGCGTTGGTCGACGAAATCGACGAGATGGAGCAGCGCAGTTCGCAGCTGGCTGATCGCCACTCGCAACTCGAAGCGGCGATGGAAAATGAAGAACGCCAGCAACAGGGGTTGAGCCAAAGGCACGAGTCCGTCTCGCACTGTTTCGGCGAAGCCAAGCTAAAGGCTGCTTCGCTCGAGGAGCGACTCGAGCGGGCCAACCAAGAGTTCGAGAAGGCGAGTCAGGAATTGACGACCACCGAGGCCCAAGCCAACCAGTCGGAAGCCGAGACGACCGTCTACCGCCAACAGCTCGACGCCCGCCGGTCGGAGCTGGTCGAGCTGGAGAAATTCATCCAATCGCGGAGCGAACAATGCGGGCAACTTGAAGGACAGGTCGACGGGCTACAGCGTCAGGTGACTGACCACCGCGTGGCCTTGGCGCGCTGCGAGCAGCGTCGCGACGGACTGCGTCGACAAACCGAGCAATTGCATAGCGATCATCAAGAACACGATCGGGCTTTGGAAGACACCCGCGACCGCGAAGCCGAATCTCGCCGACAATGTCAGCAACTCGAGCAATCAGTGCTCGCTCTGAGTAGCGAGCTGGCCGAGTGGTATCACGAAAAAGAACGTCTGACCGCTGAGCTGCAACAGCAAGGCGAAAAACAGGACGGCCGACGCCAGCTCCGTACCCAGGTCATTCGCCAGGTGGACTCTCTGCGTGAGAAAATGCTTGGTAGCCAGAGCAGCTTGCAACAAGTCGAGCTTAGTCTCCAGCAGCTCGACCACCAAAGGGGTGATCTGTCGACCCGCATGAACGATGACTATGGTGTTGAGCTGGCGGTGCTGGCGGCGAAGAGCGAGGAGCAGGGAGCCCGGAGCGAAGACCGAGCTGCGATCGACGCCGAAATCAACTCGCTGAAACAAAAACTGCAAGGCATCGGGCCAGTCAATCTTGAGGCCCTCTCGGAACTCGAGACGGTCGAAGATCGGCACACGACGCTTTCACAGCAGTACGAAGATCTACGGACAGCCAAAGCTCGTCTGGAGCAGCTGGTTTCGAGAATCAATGTCGAAAGCCGGCAAATGTTTCTCGACGCCCTGAATGTCATCCGTGGCCACTTCCAAGCACTCTACAGCAGCCTATTCGGCGGCGGCGAGGCTGACATCGTTTTGGACTCGCGAGATGGGGCGACGGCGGGCCCGCCGCAAGATTCGTCGCAAATGGACACAGGTAACTCGCAATTTACTTCCGATCCACTGGAATGTGGCATCGAAATCGTCGCCCGCCCGCCGGGCAAGCAGCTTCGCAATATTTCACTTCTTTCTGGCGGCGAACGCACAATGACCTGCGTGGCGCTGCTGCTGGCAATCTTCCGCAGCCGACCGAGCCCGTTCTGCGTGCTCGACGAGGTCGACGCCGCTCTCGACGAAGCGAATATTGATCGCTTTGTCGAAGTCCTCAAGCAGTTCATGAGCACCACGCAATTCGTCGTAATCACGCACTCCAAACGTACCATGTCGTGCGCCGATACGCTGTACGGCGTTACAATGCAAGAGTCAGGCGTCTCGAAACGCGTTTCGGTCCGCTTTGAAGACGTGTCTGCCGACGGCAACATCCGCCAAGCGGCGTAGCGTCGGCACTGTCGACGGGACAGACATTCATCCGTAACTCGTTCGATTAATCGTCATCATCAGGTGGCGGTGGGGGAGGGGTGGACAAGTCCTGGAAACCCTCGCGTTGCAGCTGACAATGTCCATTGAATGTGACACCTGCAAGTAACGCATCTCCAAATCCTGTGATCGTTTGCAACGGGAACGAAACGGTCACCGCGACTTCGTCAGTTGTCGGTGAGATTGTCGCCGGCGACACGGTGACCTGCGGAGAACTGATGCCGAAGGCCTGCAGGAGATCGCTGGCAACTTGCAGAGCCTCGTCAGCGTGAGCACCCGCGACGATTATCTCTCGGGCAGCTTCGTAGGCTGCGTCCTGAGCGAGGTTCCGCAAGAGATTGGCGCGGGCCAACTCGTAAAAGCCAAACAGCAGTAACAAGAGCAGCGGCAGTGTTAAGGCCAACTCTACCGTATACATTCCGGTATGATAGTGCCCTTGGCGACAACGAGAGGAAATATTTAAACGCATTACCACGATTCTCTTCCAAGCATTAGTCGATCAGTTGCAACTCAACACCGCGGGCCATTTCTCGAAATGCATCAATCAGCTGTTGATCGTCGACGGCATGAAGATGTGTGCCGCCGGCAAGACTCGCAACTTGACTCATCAAAGATTCATTTGCGTCATTACTAAACGTGATCGTATTGACAATGTGATTAAGATTTACGGCAGTTGGCACCGCATCGATAGGATCGATGCCCGTATTGTGATTCCCGTCAGTCATTAAGACAATTTGTTGAAACGCTAAGGGTCGAGCAAGCGCGTCGGAGCTTAAGCTTTGCGTACCCTCTAGCAGCCCTTCACCGATACCGGTGCCGCTTTCCGTTATCACTACCGAATTCAGCGCACTGCGCAGCACCGCTGTGTCATACGTCAAGGGTTGAACGTTCGTTGCGCTGTGGTTGTAAATGACGATCGATACGTGTTCGATCTCATAGGTCAGATCGATCTCATCCAAAAAAGCATGTGCGGCATCGATCATGGCATCGAATCTACCATCGCCGCTCATGGAGGTTGAGACATCCAATACCAAAGCGATATCCCGATCCATTTGGGCAGCGACAGAGGATCGTACAAGTTCAAAGCTGTCGATTCCGAACACGCTGCCAAAGAAGGTACTTACTGAGCCAGTCTTCGAGCCGTCGGTCAGCTGTCCGTCAACCCGCACTGCAGTATAGGGTTGAACTCCTGCATTAAACGTTAGTCGGTTCGCGCCGTTGTAACTGTGTCTACCGAGTACGACATCCTCGTTCTTCAGCTCGAGTGTTTTACCGCCGACCTGATGTAAACCTGCGATACGTTTTGCGGCCTCAATCGCAGACTTCTCCTGCTGTTCACGCGTGAGCGCTTCGACGGCCGCCTGAGCGGACAGGTCTGTGACAGCCTTGAGCTCAGTACGTGTCAGATGCATATAGGCGACATCTACGGAGAAGACCACTCCCGCCAAGACAAAGACTAGAGAAACGGCGATGAGCAGGAGCATTGAACCGCGTCGATCTCGAGCCGGCACGGTCGAGCTGAGCGGGGCGCTTCTTACCGCGTTGCCGTTTGTGAAAATTTCCATCTTTAAGGTCTCCAGAGCCACGGATGAGCCTAATGTTTGACTGAAGTCATCGAAACAGAAACCGCTTGGCCAGCGAAGGGCGAAAATGGGACGAGCCGATTAGCATCCATGGGTGCGGTAGCTGTCGCGAGAATGTCGGTTCCTCGCACGATCAATTCGGTATTTGCTGGATTCAGCGTGACCGTGAAATCCTCGATTCCGCGCGCGGTCAAGACAGCTTCGGCGCGGGCGGTTGCCTCGACCGAGGTTGCGTCTGGCCGAGCAGCTAACTTGACTGCCTCGTAGGAGGACTGCACCAAAGCCTGTCGCAGAAAGATCATATTGGAGGACTCAATAGCGCCCAGCATCAGCAATACCAACACCGGCAGACAGACGGCGAGTTCCACCGCCGCCAGTGCATCTCGTGAATGACAACGCATACGAGGTCGCTGAATTGCATCTCTCATGGTGCCACTAGTCAATGAATTGGTACTTGGGCCATCGAAAAGTTATCAAAGCTCAGATTCTGCTAGTTGCTGGCAGTTCCACAAAACAAATATAGGTCGGATTATGAAGAAGTGCGCACAGGTTCGCACTCGAACCACCCCAAGACGAATCAAACCAGCCACTAACGCGAGTCGTGCGACAGGATCAGACCCAGCGGAGGCTCGCGACCCTGGCACCCCGCTCTTCGTGACATGCTGTTACTCCTTCTGCTTACCCACTCTCGCCTGCATATATTCCTTACAACCGGACTTCTCGCCCTGATACGCGAAAGTTTCTAAAGTCGCACCCCCGTTTGAATCGACACTAAGTATCGGAAGGGTCATTCTCGCCGGTACGACAACAGTGGTTATCCGCTGTGGTTACCGCAAACTGGCGGCATGATCGTTCCAAGGGGGGAGCCTGCCAACAGGGAGCCATAGGGAGTTAGGGAATAGTCGTAAGTGCTTGTTACTAACGACTTACGACCAACGACTTATGACTTCATCCGACATGCTCTCACCATGCAACCCTTGTAGTTGCAACCCCAAGAGAATTGGTTGTGCTATGCGAATTGCGAAGCGTGGCGAAAGTAGCGATTGGTGAGACTTATGCCTAAAGTCGCCAATCTAACGAATTTCGCCAATCTTCCAGTGCTTGCAGTGCCGATAAGTTTACCATGACGGAGCGGATCAGAAGGACCTGAGCCAAACCACCATGCAATTACGGAGTGCCCCGACCCAGGTGTGCATTCAGCAAACGTGAGTTGCGAGTTGCGAGTTGCAAGCCGCGAGTTGACCAGCGCCAAGGCTTTGGTCGTTTACTCGCGACTTGAAACTCGCGACTCGCGACTGACAACCGACCCGCTGGCCAAAGGGAATCCAACGCCAGGCTGAAGCACAGACATAAGGGGCGCCCAGGATGCGAGCCACCCACGACTCGCAACTTGACGAGCGTCAACGTAAGACATAATTGGAGTACCCGTGATGAAGGTCTTTACAACTGGTCAGGTCGCCAAGATCTGCAAAGTAGCGCCCCGCACAGTCAGCAAATGGTTTGACTCGGGTCGCCTGAAAGGTTACCGCATTCCCGGTTCCCAGGACCGGCGAATTCCCCGCGAATATCTGATTAAGTTTCTCAAAGAGCACGGCATGCCGCTGGGCGATTTGGAAGACGAAGCGATGGCCAAAGTGCTGATCGTCGCTCAGGATCAAGTCTTGATCGAGAATCTCAAGCGAGAATTGCCCGCTGAGAAATCTTTCCGCACGTCGATGGCGGCTAGCGGTTTCGAAGCTGGCATTCAAGCCGAAAGCTTCCACCCCGATTGCATCATTGTCGACTTCTCGATCGGACAGGTCGAGGCGCTGCAGATTTGTCAGAATCTGCGTCGCAGCAGCGACTTTGCTGAAACGATCCTGATCGCGCTGTTGCCCGATGACGGAACGACTGCAAGCTTCGATCGTTCGAGCATCAACGAAACGTTCAAGAAGCCATTCGATTCCGCCCTGCTGGCCGAACGTCTGCGAACGCTGATCGGTGCCAAGAAAGAATTAGTCTAGTAAGAGGTAGTCATCGTAAGTCGTAAGTACGATACTAGCGCCTCACTCCCAACGACTAATGACGTGAAACCCAAACCGTTGGGGCTACCACTGCCAGCGGATCATGATAGCAAGATAGGGGCTGTTGAACGAGTCAACTGCGCGACGACGAGTTCTCTCCCGGACAGGTCGTCACTTCCCCGCTCAATGGGCCTCGCTACTGAATTTCAGTGGCGAGGCCTTTTTTAGTGGATTGTGGTCAGAAATGTCGCGTGTGCAGAATAATCGCATCCTTAAGCTAGTCGGCGGATTGCGATCCTTAAGAAAGTTCGTGGTTTCCCAGGCTCGTGCCGAGCCGTACAATTCAGCAGCCTTCCAATTGCCGGCTGACTGGAGCACTCAGATGCATGATCCTGAAAAGAGTCCAGAAACCCTCCTATCGGTTCCCAGCGAGCACGAAGCGGCCATGATCGTCAGTGCACTGGCAGCTCATGAGGTAGATGCGACAACCTCCGGCGAGTTCACGGCAGGTTTCCGAGCAGAAGCTCCTGGGCAGGTCAATATCTTGGTAAGACGTTGCGATCTCGAGCGGGCACGCCAAGTGCTTAGCGAGTTAACCGGCCGACAGCCCACCAGGCCGGCCCTTGCCGATGCCGCAGCGCCAACTAGCGAGCCTGCCGCGAGGATGAACCTGGGGATCGTTCTGGTGGTTCTGGTAGGAATCGGCTTGCTACTACGCTGCCAATAGGCATAGTGAATCGGAGAGTTATGGCCGAGCTGAGCCATTTTGACGAACAGGGCGCCAGCCGGATGGTCGACGTCGGCAAGAAAGCGGTCACTCGTCGAATTGCGCGAGCCAGCGGAATGGTGCGCATGCAAGCTGCGACTCGTCAATTGATTCTTGACCGAGGCCATGCCAAAGGCGATGTACTGGAGGTTGCTCGATTGGCCGGGATCATGGCCACCAAACGGACGGCAGACTTGATTCCGCTATGTCACCCAATTGCGGTGGAGTCGGTACAACTTGATTTTCAACCTGAGGACGCCAATGGAATTCGCATTGAAGCGACGGCCGAGGTGACCGCCAAGACTGGAGTAGAAATGGAAGCGCTGACGGCCGTCGCCGTGGCAGCGCTGACTATTTACGATATGTGCAAAGCAGTTGATCGATCGATGGTGATCGAGCAGGTGCACCTTGAAGAAAAGTCAGGTGGAGTGAGCGGCCACTTTAAGCGCACGGACGGCACACCCCAGAGAGAATCGGAATGATTCACACCACGACACTGGTTCATGACGACGTCTTGGACATGCCTTCGTTTTTTTCCGTTACTTGGGAATTTGGGCTAGCGCCGGGGGCTCCGCTGGATTATTCCGTCAACGAGTTTCTCGGGAATGATCTCGTCTGCCATTTCAACAAACTGGCACTCCTGCAAACTGCGGAACCAAGTCGCTTGCCGCTTGGCAAAACGGCGAGTACGCATTCTGATTTTGGACGCCATCTCTTCCCGCGACCTGCCGCCTTGTAGATACTCGATGGCCTCATTGTAACCGACCGCCTGACTGGCCGTGCGACCAAGTTTTTTGCCATTGGCGATCAAACCTTGTACTTCGTTGACCAGTCCCTCAGCAACCATCGCGTCAACGCGCCGGTTGATTCGGTCGTATTGTGTTTCTCGCGGTCGCTGCAGAACGAAGACGCGGCAATCAGCGGCGACGTTTTTCTGTTCAAAGTGCAACTGATGATGGCTAATCGGCCGGCCGGTGGCGCGGAAGACTTCGACGGCGCGAATTAGTCGGCGCGTGTCATTGGGATGAATCTGCGTCGCGGCGATCGGGTCGAGTTGCTGCAACCGCTCATGGAGCGCCTGGTTGCCGATCTGGGCTACCTCAGTCTCGATTTCCTCACGCAATTCCCAGTTGGCCGGTGGGCCGGAGTTCAGACCGCGCAGCAAGGCTTTGAGATAGAGTGGCGTGCCGCCGACGAATAGCACCTCTTGACCACGTCCTTGGATTTCCGCGATCTTGGCATGTGCGGCCTCGAGATAGCAATCAATGCTGTATTCCTGGTCTGGGTCGACGATATCGATCAGATGGTGTGGTAGCCTCGCTCGCTGCTCTAGCGATGGCTTCGCGGTGCCGATATCCATACCGCGATAGATCGTCATCGAATCGAGCGAGACGATTTCTGCACCAATTTTCTCGGCCAATATCAGACTGATCTCGGTCTTTCCAACGGCTGTGGCACCCGTCAGAAACCAACAATCGAGGGCCGGCAACGATTCTTCCACGGTCTTGCTACCACTAAAAAAGCTTTGCACACAAATACGGCGGGTGACCGGCGCAGTTCTCCAGCCAGGCAGGAATTGCCATACTGCTAAACGCCGCTTACACTACCAGATTAACCTTCACACGACCTCCATTGTGATGCACTCCCCGTTTGCTGGGAAGGTGCCGGCACACAAATGCTGGCATGCCCACGCTAGTATGCCCATGTTGGCACGATATGGCCGTACGATCATGCTTTCCGATCATGCTTTCCGATCATGCTTTCCGATCATGCTTTCACTGGTGAAAGCGCCGACAACACGAGAAGCCGATGGCTGAGCCAGATAAACATTACCAAAAAGGGCATAACCAAGAAGGGAATTTCCAAGAGGGGGATTTCCAAGCAGGCCAACCCCAAGAAGGGCAACGGCCCGGTCGCCGACCGCTCGACGTTTTGGAAGCGACTATCTTGGCACGTCAGGCTGCGCCCAATAAGCCGCTTGTCGAGAAATCGTATACCGCCAAGCTGCTAGCCGGTGGCGTCGAAAAAATCGGTGGCAAGATTATTGAGGAAGCCGCTGAGCTAGTCGAGGCCGCTGGAGAGCCCGAGGAATCAGGGCGCCAACATACGATCTATGAGGCAGGCGACTTGCTCTATCACACACTCGTCCTGCTCGCGGCCCGCGGCGTGCGATTGTCGGAAGTTGAAGCTGAACTCGCTCGCCGGGTCGGTGTCTCAGGACTAGACGAAAAAGCCTCCCGTGGGGAGTGAGGGGCGAGGAGCGAGGAGAACGCTCCTAACTCCCGGTCCCCAGTTCCTAGCCTCTCAATCGAAGATCCTTTCTTATGTCTGAAAACCTCCGTATCGGTGTCCCCAGCAAGGGCCGCCTCGCTGATATTTCCACGCAACTCTTGAAAGAGGCGGGCTTACGCTTTCGCCGGCAAGACCGCAGCTTGTTCGCTCGTGTCAAAGAGATGCCGATCGATATTACCTTTCTACGCACGGACGATATCCCAGTCCTTTGTGCCGAAGGAGCCATTGACCTGGGCATTACTGGAGGCGACCTAGTCGCTGAAAGTGGCGTTGCCGAAAGTGGCGTGGCTGAAAGTGGGGCTGCTAAGCGTGCCGTCGCTGAAAGTGAATTGGAGCTAACAACACGGCTGAGCCTTGGCGTGGGCAACTGCCGCTTGGCCGTCTGCGTTCCCGAGTCAGGTGACATACGGCAACCCTCAGACCTGGCCGGCAGACGGATTGCGACGAGCTTTCCTCATGTCACTCAAGTCTATTTGGCCAAATTCGGTGCTACCGCGCACACTGTCAAGTTGACTGGCTCAGTGGAAGTAATGATTACCCTGGGGGTCGCCGACGCGATTGTCGATCTTGTCGAGACTGGCAGCACGCTAGCAGCGAACCGCTTGCGAGTTCTCGACGAAATTGGCAGCTACGAGACGGTCATTGTGCAAAATCCGAAAACGCCACATAGTGCCTTGGCAGACCGGATCGTTCGCCGGGTTGAAGGTGTTGTGATTGCCCGTGCCTATTCCTTGCTGGAATACAATGTGCCAAGCGAAAAACTGGCTGCGGCGGAGAAAATCACGCCTGGTTTCAACTCGCCCACTGTCAGCCGCCTGGAAAATGAAGACTGGCATAGTGTGCGGGCAATGGTCAAACGGGGTGAGATCATCGAGATTATGGAGCAGCTAGAATCGCTGGGTGCGACAGCAATTCTAGAGACCCCAATTGCCAACTGTCGGCTATAACCTTAGAAAACCCCTTAGAAAAACCCCTAGAAACACCTCTGGACATTTCAAACTAGGGGGACTAGGAAGATCACTGCGAATCTCGCTGAATCAATTGCCAGGTCCAAATCTCTAGTTGACCAATGTTTGAAATCGGCTATTTTGTAACGGAAGGTGGTTTACGAGAATCGCTAAGTACTCAAGTTTAGATGTGGAGATTGGCACAATGCCAGAAGGTACGATTAAGAAGTTGACGGACAAAGGATTTGGTTTTATCGAAGGAGATCGTGGAGATATTTTCTTCCACCATTCGGCCCTTCAAGATGCCAGCTTCGATAGCCTGCAGGAAGGTCAACGCGTCGAGTATCAAGAGGGACAAGGCCCCAAGGGTCCTTGTGCTGAGAACGTGACCGTGGTTGGCTGAATTAGCATCGGCTGGGTAGCTGGTTCTGGATAGCTGGGCCTGGGTAGTTGAGGCTGGGCTTGGCTCAGTTTATTACCACCGCACAGAACGGTCACTAAAAATAGCCGCGCTTCGAATCCTCGAAGCTGCGGCTCTTTTCGTTTTTTTGTCAGCCCTATCGTCGTTTGGGAATCCCAGCGCCCAATCAGTTCCAGCGTCAGTTCAATCGCCAGTCAACCTCTTCGCCCAGCGCTAAGGCGAGTGCCTCTTCTTCTTCCGTCTCATCGAAGCTCCGCTGGGATAATTGCGCTAACGAGTCATCACGTTTTGCAAACGCTTGATCTCGCAAAGCTAAGCCGAGCGCTAAGCCGAGGTCAAATTGTGGGTCAGAACTTTCCAGGAACCCACTGTCGCGGTTCACACGTACGACGGCAGGTCGACCCTGTTGGGAGGCAATACGCTCGATCTCGCTGGCGATCGAAGCAAGGTCAGTGCGGCTAACGTCCCCATTCGAATCGCTCGTGTCGACAACACCAGCGACCAGGTCTTCTCTAAAACCAGGCTGTACGATTCGCGGACCGCGCGTAGCGCCCGCCGTAAACTCAGAGCTGTACGTCGCTTCGGACGTCGCACTCTCGGAGGCCAACAGGGGGGCGACGAGAGCTGCCACAATGCTCGAGTCATCACCACCACGGCCCTCAACTACATCTGTTCCTTGAACCGCTGCTAATGTATCCGCGCCTGGCCCAAAGTCCTGGAGCAGCATGTCGAGGTCACTTGCATCGACATCGCCGTCCCCGTTGGTGTCGCCGTTGCCGAGCAGCGCGTTGGTCTGGACGCCGTAGCCACGCTGCCAGGCGAAGAAGTCAGCGCCGTCTGTGTCGGCATCGAGATCAAAGTCAGAGTTAATGACGATCGTCGGGCCTGGCGCCGCGGTCGCCAGCACATAGTCCTCGACTTCGCCCACTTCGGCTAAGCCGGTCTGGCCAAGACCAAACTCCCCATAGCGGAAACGCGCGTAAACCGTCGTTGCATCGATGGTGTCTGGAATGTCAAAGGCAAGCACATTCGTGCCAGGTTCCAGCAACGCATTCGTCACGATCCGTTCGGAAACGCCGTCGATCAGGTCATCGAAATCACCGTCGCCATTAAAATCGATCCAGGCTTGCAAGTAGCCCCCATGACGGCTGGCAACGGCTTCGACACGGCCGACGGCTCCTGCCACGAGTGGATCGACAACGACACCGTCCTCGTCATTTACACCGGTGCTATCGTCTCCAAGCGCGTCAGCCGTGGGCTGGCCGTTGAGCTCAGTATCGACCGTCGTGCCTAAAAAGAAGATGCCCTTCGTGTGTCGCGCGCCACCTTCTTCGTCAGAGTGGATCGACCCGTCGAACAGAGTGAGCCCTTGATATTGATTGGGCTGATCGGGCAGGTCGCCGTAGTCTAAGTTGGTAGCGTTATGAAAGCCAAATCTCACCCCGCTGACGGTGTTTCCACCGGTGATCACAACTGAGTTGGGCAAGCCAAAAATGGGAACTGTCTGTTCTAGTGACGTACCGCCACCTACATCGACTCGCAGTTGGTTCGTCCCAACGGCGACATC
>Ga0310121_10002952_pt1 | contig 15860 bp, 15 predicted proteins | sample CB27_Tmax_986_MG_FD_203504 | JGI IMG/M metagenome (GOLD analysis project Ga0310121, IMG submission 203504) | Marine microbial communities from Western Arctic Ocean, Canada - CB27_Tmax_986 | ecosystem: Environmental > Aquatic > Marine > Oceanic | place: Canada: Western Arctic Ocean | collected...
AAGGGCGGTGGTTCTGAGCTGTTGATCAGGGGGACATTACGGCGCAATAGCACATAGAGATCCCCTTCTTGCACCACATGGGCAGGCTCTGTTCCCGGCCCTGCGTCCCAATAATAGTATGTGCTCCCGCTTGCGTTTTGACCCGTTCGAATCGGTACGCGGTAGACGAATTTGTCCAAAACTTCTTGTCGTTGCGCGTCGTCCAGGTAGGAAAATGCGCTCGTGATGTATTCAGCGACGGTGTGATCGGTGTGTTTCTTGATGTCACGGGTCTGATTTCGATTCGGTGAGCGACGTGGTGGCATGTCCAGTGTGCGGTGGTGGAAGACGACATAGGCGGCGACGCAATGCACTCCACGCACCTTCTCCGATTCAAATCGAGTCCGCGCACAGTCCACGTCCGCCGGAAAGGCTTTGTCATTCGGAGCGGGTTGGTTTTTCAGTGGGCGGACGCCGTATCGAAATACATCGGCGAGGCCTGTATCGTCGAGCGCGAATCGGTCTTGAATGATTTGTCCAAGGGATTTCCCCGCTTCACTTGCCTCGATACGGAGGGGCAAGGGATGGAATTCTGTGCCCAGGTTTGCATCCGCCCATACCTTCGTCCATTGATCGAGTACGACCCCACACACGAGGACGATTGCGACGATGATCATGCGTTTCTTGGACATGGGTTCTACCACTCGTACTTGGGGAAAACGCTGTTGGCTCTGGCCATACCACCTGGCTGTCAGGGGTGGTTTTGACTAGCCTTGCAGGTGGGCAAAGTCAAGCCGTCTTGACACCATTAGGGGGGGTTGAGACCATTTCGTTCATGCCAATCCAAGTGGGCTACCAGTTGTTTTGTGTGGTTGTGTTCATTACAGCCTGCGCTTCGACCAATGCGGCGGGAGATCTTCGCGAGGCATCCTTGCGGCTCTCCGAAGCGGAAGTCTCCGGTGCACGCGATTATGCGCCCTATCCCTTTCACAAGGCTACATTGTACTTAGAGCAGGCACGGAAAAAGAACGCCACTGCTGACTACGGCACGAGTCGAGAATACGTGAAGGCTGTGCTCGAGAACGTCAAGGAGGCGCTCACCATTACGCGTCAACGCAAGGAGTTGGAACGTCGTCGGAATGAACGTCAGGACGACAAAAAGCGATCATTATCACCGGATTTGAACGCACCGGACGGGAGTACGCCATGACTCGCTGGATCGGTGTTGTTGCCCTGTGTCCTCTACTGTGGGTGGGCTGTACCGGTGCTCAATGGGTGAATCGCCAGACGGTTGCGCTCGAGGAAACGTTGGTCGACATGCGAGAACAGGCGATGGCATGTGCGCCCAAAGAATTGGCGTATATTGATGCCCACATTGCGTTTGCCCGGCACGAATCCGCACAAGGTCGGATGTTGTCTGCGCGGGACCATGTGAAGGAATCGAAGGGATTGTTGTCTATCGTGGTCGAGAAGTCCGAGGGCTCCGGGTGCGATGGTGACCGGGACGGCGACGGAATCGTCGATTCTATCGATCAGTGCCCCGACATTCCGGAAGACTTCGACAACGAGGACGACAATGATGGTTGCCCTGAATATGATCGGGATTCGGATGGGATCCCCGATGATCGCGACCAGTGCCCCAATCGGAAAGAAGACAAAGATCGATTCCAAGATCAGGACGGTTGTCCCGATCCGGACAATGATGGTGATGGCCTGCTGGATCAGACCGATCAATGCCCCAATCGTGCCGAGGACATGGATGATTTTGAGGATTTGGATGGTTGCCCTGAAAAGGACAACGATCAGGATGGACTGCCCGATGCCCTGGATGAGTGTCCCAGCCGAAAAGGGCCCGAGTCCAAGAAAGGCTGTCCGGATCGTTTCGCGACCATCATTGTGCGGGCAAATTCCATTGCATTACGACGGCCCATTCAATTTCGTGGCAAATCGGCCGAGCTTCATCGTCGGAGTCGAGGGGTGTTGCGAGAGATTGTGATTGCACTGAACAAGTACCCGAAGCTTAAGTTGCGCATTGAGGGGTATGCATCGAGCAAATCAAGCGAAACGGCGAATCAACGCCTCGCTCGGGCGAGGGCCAGCGCAGTTCGCGCGGTCTTGATGAGCAAGGGCATCGCGCGCAGTCGACTCGACGTGGACGGTTTTGCTGTGGACACATCGACGGATGGTGCCACGCCTCAAGAGCGTATAGAAATTCATATCGATTCGGAATAAGGACGAGAGAGCTCCAGCGTGAACGTCGACGATTCATTCATTGCGTTCGTTTTGGGCATTGTCCAAGGGGTGACGGAATTCTTGCCGGTCTCGTCGTCAGGGCATTTGCGACTGGTCGGTGCAGCATTGGGCATGGAGAACACCGACACCCTCTTTGATGTGGCAGTGCATGCGGGCACTTTGGGTGCGGTGTTGGGCGTATATCGAAGTGAGGTGTGGCGGATTGCAGCGGGACTGTGTAAGCCGTCGTGGTCGAATCCTGGATTTCGTCTCGGTGTGCTTCTTTTGGTGGGGACACTTCCAGTGGGTGTGATTGGGATCCTGCTGGGTGATTGGATGGAAGATCGGTTGACGTCTGTACCGTGGGTCGGTGCCTTGTTGGTGGTCAATGGTGTGATCTTGATGGCGAGTCGAGACCGTGGTGAAACCGGTCGGGGACTGGATGAGCTCACGGTTCGCGACGCGTTGATCATTGGGGCGGTGCAGAGCATCGCATTGTTGCGGGGCATTTCGCGGTCAGGGATCACGATTACAGTCGGCATGTTACGCGGAGTGAATCGCGAGTCAGCCGTGACCTTTGGCTTCTTGTTGGCCATTCCGGCCATCGTGGGTGCGGTGGTATTGCAATTGTCCAAGGCCGTGGTGGAAGGCGGTGTTCCCCTGGGTCCCTTGGCCATCGGTACGCTGGCAGCGGCTGGGTCGGGTTACCTCGCGCTTGTGGGTCTCATTCGCCTCGTACGTCGTGGTCGATTGCATCACTTTGCTTGGTACTGCTGGGCACTTGGGTTGACGGCGGTGTTGGGCTGGGCTATCGGGTGAAAAGGTGAGCATAAACTCCTATGCAGTGATCATGGCGGGTGGGGCCGGGACACGGTTCTGGCCCGCAAGTCGACGGTCTCGTCCCAAACAGCTCTTGACGTTGATCACGGATGAATCGTTGCTCTCGGCGACGGTGCGTCGCGTTTCGCCGGCGTTGGTCGCCGCTCAGAATGTGCTGATTGTGACTGGAGAACACCTCGCCGACGCGACTCGAGACAATGTGGACTCGTTGGGAGTGCGTGTTTTGGTAGAACCCATGGCTCGCAACACGGCCCCCTGCATTGCATTGGCTGCGGTCCACGTGGCTGCGCAGGATCCGTCGTCGGTCATGGCTGTTTTGCCCGCCGATCATTTTATCGCGGACGAAGTCGGGTTTCGAGGCATGTACGCCGATGCGGTGAATGTGGCCGAAACGGGTCGGATTGTGACGCTGGGGATCCAGCCCAATCGCCCGGAGACCGGCTATGGGTACATCCAACGAGGAGACGCGCTGGATGACGGGGTATTTTCCGTCAAGGCCTTCGTAGAAAAGCCCGATCAAAAGACCGCCATCGACTACCTGACAGCTGGAACATATTCGTGGAACAGTGGCATGTTTTTCATGCGGGCGGATGTGTTTCTGGAGGCGGTGAAACGACATTTGCCCAAGCTCTATGCCGGGATGGATGCGTATGGCGCCGCTCTGGGGACAGCACAGGAACACGACAAGTTGGTTGCAGCCTTCACCGATGCCGAGTCCATTAGCGTTGATTTTGGGATCATGGAGAAGGAAGCCGGCAATATTGCGGTCATTCCCTGTAATTTTGGCTGGAGTGACGTGGGTTCTTGGCGCTCTTTGCTGGATTTTCGCGATGATGGGGAGCATTCATACGTTCGGGGGGAAGCCACGCTGACCGACTGCCGGGACGTCGTTGTGATGTCCACAGGACCTCATGTGGCGGTCATTGGCATGGACAACGTGGCCGTCGTTGCCACAAAAGATGCGGTGTTGGTGACGCCTTTGGAGCGCTCTCAAGATGTGGGCGCTCTCGTTAAGAGATTGCGCGATGAGGGTCGAGACGAGCTTGTTTGAGTCCCTGGAGGTGGTTGACCGGCACCCTTCGGAATGGTCTAAAGGCTCTACTCCAGGCGGATGGCTGGAAACAGGAACGGGATACCGATGATCGCACCAGAACATGTCTTTCGGGCATACGATGTACGGGGAGTGGTCTACCAAGATCTGACCGTGGATTTTTCGAGGGGACTCGGCCGCGCTGTGGGCACGATGGCCGTGGGCGAAGGCCGTCGTACCTTGAGCGTTGGGCGCGATTGTCGAACCCACAGTGGGGAGTTGACGTCGGCATTTATCGACGGGATTTTGTCCACGGGTGTGGATGTGGTCGATTTGGGCGTTGTACCCACTCCTTTGGTCTACTTTTCGTTGTTCCACCTGGCCGATGAAGTGGACGGCGGTGTGATGGTGACCGGTAGTCACAACCCCAAAGAATATAACGGCTTCAAGATCTGCATGGGCCAATCCTCGATTCATGGTGAATCCATCCAAATCTTGCGACGCTTGATGGAAGAGGAAACGTTTGAGACGGGTGAAGGGCGCTGTCGTCAGCGTCTCATCGTTCGTGATTATATCGATTATGTGAAAGGCAATTTGCAGTTGTCGACGCGGGCAATGGGACGGCCGGGCCGGTGATCGAGCCATTGCTCCGTGAGTTGGGGTTTGATGTAGTCGCTATGTATTGCGACATGGACGGCCATTTCCCCAATCATCATCCCGATCCCACGGATCCGAAGAACCTGGAGGATTTGATCCGGAAGGTTCGCGAGACCGGTGCGGATGTTGGATTTGCCTATGACGGGGACTCGGATCGGATTGGGGTGATCGATGACCAGGGCACGATTTTGTGGGGAGACCGCTTGCTGATCGCGTTGAGCCGCCACCTGCTAGAAATTGAACCGGGGGCGGCCATCGTGGGTGAGGTCAAGTGCAGTCAAACGCTCTTTGATGACATCGCGGCCCATGGGGGACGGCCGATCGTTTCCAAGGTGGGCCACAGTTTGATTAAGGATTGCATGCGACGTGAAGAGGCCCTCTTGGCCGGTGAAATGAGCGGGCACATCTTTTTCAAGCATCGCTATTTTGGCTACGACGACGCGATCTACACCACCGGGCGAGTGCTTGAGGTCTTGGCTGCCTCTACCGATTCATTGAGCGCCATGATGTCCAACGTGCCGAACACGGCGGTGACCCCGGAGATTCGACTCGATTGTCCCGACGCCATTAAGTTTCAGGTCGTCGAAGCGGCGACGGCCGCGTTCAAGCGAACGCACGAGGTCATCGACATCGATGGGGCTCGTGTGTTGTTTGAAGATGGTTGGGGATTGGTACGGGCATCCAACACACAGCCGGCTCTGGTGCTTCGATGCGAAGCAAAAACCGAAGAAGGGTTGGCCTTGATTCGCGAGGCCATCGAGTCCAAGGTCGCCGAAAGCATGCGAGCTGCACAAGGTCATCGCTCATGAGTGACACGCCGTCTCACATTTCTATCGACGATGTGGCGAGGATTGCTCGGTTGGCGCGGCTGACGCTAACGGAGGCGGAGCAGGAAGCGATGGTCCGTCAACTCAATGACATCTTGGAATCGATGAGCGTGTTGCGTACTTTGGATGTATCGGACGTCGAGCCGACTGCCCATGTGGCACTCATTCCCACGCCGCTTCGGCCGGATGTGGTCCGGGAAAGCCTGTCCTCGTCCGAGGCGTTGCAGGAAGCTCCCCAGAAGGAAGATTCCTTGTTTGTGGTACCTAAGATCGTGGGTTAGCCAGTGATGGATCTATTTTCTGATATTGCAACGATACGTGACGATCTCTTGTCGGGGAGGGTGACAGCCACCGAGCGTATGGGAGCGGTGTTCGACCATGTGGATCGTATGGAGCCCCGACTTCATTCGTTCTTGTCGATGAATCGGGAGGGGGCCTTTGAGGCCGCCGAAGGGATCGACAAAGCGCTTCGCGCAGGACGCGATCCGGGTGTGCTCGCTGGCGTACCCGTTGCGGTCAAAGACAATCTGGCGACCCGAGGGCTGCGCACCACCGCCGCCTCTAAGATGCTCGAGGACTACGTGCCGGTCTATGACAGTCATGTTGTGGAACGATTACGAGATGCCGGAGCTGTCATTGTGGGAAAGACCAATATGGACGAATTTGCCATGGGATCGTCCACTGAAAACTCCGCATTTGGCGTCACTGGAAATCCGTGGGATGCCCAGCGGGTTCCGGGTGGGTCCAGCGGTGGTACGGCTGCCGCGGTCGGATCGGGACAAGCCTGCATTGGTTTGGGATCCGATACCGGGGGCTCCATCCGTCAGCCGGCCGCTTTGTGTGGCATTGTGGGGTTGAAGCCCACATGGGGGCGCGTGTCTCGGTATGGCTTGATCGCGTTTGCGTCCAGCCTCGATCAAGTGGGACCCATGACGCGAACGGTTCGAGATTGTGCCCAGCTGTTGCAAGTGATCGCCGGCCATGATCCACGGGATTCCACGTGCGTGGACGCACCGGTCCCGGACTATCTGGCGGCCTTGGATGGAGACATCAAGGGGCTTCGAATCGGTGTTCCCGCCGAATATTTTGGGGACGGAATCGATCCAGAAGTCGATGCTTCGGTACGATCGGCCCTGGATCAGTTGGTGGACGCCGGCGCTCATCTGGAAGCGATCTCGTTGGCCCATACGCCCTATTGCCTGTCCGCCTACTATCTAATCGCCCCGGCGGAAGCGTCGAGCAATCTGGCCCGCTATGACGGCGTACGGTATGGACTTCGCGTCGACGATGAAGACGTTAATGCCATGATCACCAAGACGCGCGCCGCCGGTTTCGGCCCCGAGGTGAAGCGTCGCATCATGCTCGGAACGTACGCCTTATCAGCCGGGTATTACGATGCGTTTTACGGGACGGCACAGCGAGTTCGAACCATGGTTCGTCAGGACATAATCGACACCTTGAAGACGGTTGATGTCATCGCGACCCCGACGTCTCCCGTACCGGCCTGCAATCGTGGGGAGCGCACATCCGATCCATTGGCCATGTATCTCATGGACATATGTACGATCAGCGCCAATCTGGCGGGCGTGCCGGCGTTGAGTCAGTTGTGTGGATTCACCCGTTCGGGGCTACCCATCGGACTGCAGTTTTTGGGGCGCCCTTTTGACGAGGAGCAGCTCTTGCGTGTGGCCCATGCCTACGAGTCTCGTACCGATTGGCACCAGAGGCGACCGGTCGAAGTGGCGGGAGACGAGCCATGATCCGTGGTTACGAGCCGGTCATTGGATTGGAGGTGCACTGTCAGCTGAGCACCCAGTCCAAGCTCTTTTGTGGATGCAGTACGAAATTTGGCGTTCCCCCCAACCACAGCACGTGTCCGGTTTGTTTGGCTTTGCCCGGCGTTTTGCCTGTGCTCAATGAGCAGGTTCTTCGGTACGCGATTCGGGTAGGGGCCGCGTTGGGTTGTCGCATTCGGACCACCAGCCGCTTTGCCCGGAAAAATTACTTCTATCCCGACCTCCCCAAGGGCTATCAAATAAGCCAATTTGACGAACCCATTTTGGAGGGTGGTGCGGTCGTGATCGATCTGGACGGTCAGACCAAGTCCATACCCCTGACGCGAATTCACATCGAAGAAGACGCTGGAAAATCCATTCATCTCGGCGATCGCAACGAGAGTCATGTGGATTACAATCGAACGGGAGTGCCCCTGATCGAGATCGTGTCCGAGCCAGCTCTTACGAACTCGAACGAGGTTGTGGCGTACCTCAAAGAGCTCAGAAACATCGTTTGCTATCTCGATGTTTGTGACGGTCATATGGAACAGGGAAGTTTCCGTTGTGATGCCAATGTAAGTGTTCGTCCCGTGGGTCAGACCGAACTGGGCACTCGTGCCGAGTTGAAAAACCTGAATTCATTCAATTTCGTCAAGCGGGCTGTCGACTACGAGATTGAGCGCCAAATCGATGTGATTGAATCGGGCGAAGCGGTGGTTCAAGAAACGCGATTGTGGGATGAGCGCGCCAATCGTTCGCGTTCGATGCGCGGAAAAGAAGAGGCGCATGACTATCGCTACTTCCCGGATCCGGACTTGTTGCCCATCCAAGTTTCAGACGCCCTGATCCAAGGCGAGAAAGAGGCGCTGCCGGAACTTCCACGCGCCCGACGTGAGCGCTACGCCGGTGTATTGGGCCTGACCCAATACGATGCCGATGTGCTTACGGGCGACAAGTCGTTGAGTGATTTCTTTGAAGCGGTGTGCCGCGAAGGGGCACCACCAAAGCTTGCGGCCAATTGGGTGCAGGGAGAACTACTGGGGCGGCTTAACGCGGACGGCAAGTCGATTGAACAGTCGCCCGTGGGGGCGGAGGAGTTGGCCATCGTGTTGGATCGAATACACACGGGACAGATCTCCGGAAAACAAGCCAAGCAGGTATTTCAGTCGGTCTACGACGGGATGGATGTGCACGCAGCGCTCGATGTGGTGGGCGAACAGTTGACCGATTCCAGCGTGGTTGTGACCATCATCAACGAGGTTCTCGACGCACATCCTGGGGAGGTCAGCACGTATCTGAGTGGCAAGACCAAGGTGCTCGGTTTTTTCGTGGGCCAAGTCATGCGCGCCACCCAAGGAAAGGCCAATCCGGCCATGGTGAACGAACACTTGCGTGAGCAATTGGAAGCGCGTCGAGCAACATGAGCCCATCGATGTCGCAAGGAGAATGAAATCAATGAGTGAAACGCAATGGGCGACCATCGAATGGCGCGACGAATCGGTGGTGATGTTGGATCAACGTGTCTTGCCCCAACAAGAGGTATACAAGCAGTATACTCGGGTGGAGCAGGTAGCCGATGCCATTCGAAATATGGTGATACGCGGCGCTCCCGCCATTGGAATCGCCGCTGCGATGGGTGTGGCCTTGGCGGGTCGTCAGGCCAACACCGTCGAGGAATGCAACACCCGTGTGGCCGAAGCGATCGAACAGCTCGCCCAGACGCGGCCAACCGCGGTGAATCTATTCTGGGCGCTCGACCGCATGAAAGACACCTTGGCCAGGCTCCAAGATCAACCATTGGCGGCGATTCACGACGGTCTGTTGGCCGAAGCGCTGACCATACTTGAAGACGATGTACGCATCTGCGAGTCGCTCGGTAAACACGGTGCAGCGCTTTTGCCCGACGAGGCTCGAGTGCTTACCCATTGCAACGCCGGTGCACTGGCGACGGGGGGGTACGGGACGGCGTTGGGGGTGATTCGCGCGGCCGTTTCCTCTGGAAAACGCTTGACGGTCCTCGCAGATGAAACCAGGCCCTACCTACAAGGAGCGCGATTGACCGCTTGGGAGCTGCAACGCGACGGCATCGATGTCACCGTCATCACCGACAGCATGGCGGGTCACTTGATGAGCCGGGGGGAGGTCGATTGTGTCATTGTGGGCTCCGACCGCACGACGGCCAACGGCGACGTGGCCAACAAGATCGGTACGTACACATTGGCTGTGTTGTGCAAGGAGCACAGGATCCCATTTTATGCCGCCGTCCCAATTTCTACCATTGACTTGGCGATGTCGGATGGCTCTCAAATTCCCATCGAAGAACGCCCTGCGCATGAGGTCACGCACAGTGGCGGTACCCGAACGGTCCCAGTGGGTGTACAGGTGCGCAATCCAGCGTTTGACGTCACACCTGCAGCGCTCGTAACCGCCATCATTACCGAGCGAGGAGTGGCTCACCCTCCCTATTCAGAGTCGCTCCGTGCGCTCTTTGATTGCGATCTAGATCGTGGGAACCCGTGAATAGACCCTTGACATAGAACGGGATTGTTGTAGAAGAGGACGCCCTTTTTCGCGCGCAACGCGTGTGTAAAGGAACCAATCACCACGCTAGTGGGAGAACGAACGATGTATGCAGTCATTCAAAGCGGTGGAAAACAGCACCGAGTGAGTAAGGGTGAACAGATCCAGCTTGAGAAGCTGGACGGCGCTGAAGGCGACAAGATCACCTTTGATGATGTTTTGCTGGTAAAAGATGGCGATCGGCTCTTGGTCGGAACACCGAATGTCGATGGTGCCAACGTATCCGGGAAAATTGTGGCTCACGGCAAAGACAAGAAAATCAATGTTTTTACCTACAAACGGCGTAAGAACTATGCGCGTCGCCTTGGACATCGTCAGCAATTCACGTGTGTTGAAATCACCACGATTTCTGCGCCGAAGGAGTAGTACAAATGGCTCATAAGAAGGGACAAGGCTCTACCCGAAACGGCCGCGATAGCAATGCCAAGCGACTTGGCATTAAGAAGTATGGTGGTGAACCTGTACGTGCAGGAAACATCTTGGTTCGTCAGTGTGGCACCCGCTACAAACCCGGACGCAATGTGGGTGTTGGTGGTGATTACACCCTCTTCGCGTTGATCGATGGCGTTGTGGAGCACCGAACCGTCAAGAACGGGCGGAAGCAGATCTCCGTACACCCGATCGCGGGTTTGCAACCGGAGATCGTGGTCTCTGAAAAGGTGATCAAGAAGGCTGCAGCGAAGAAGGCGGCGCCAGAAGCTGTCGAAGCCAAGACGGACGACAAAGTCGAAGCCAAGACGGACGACAAGGCCGAAGCCAAGACGGACGGCAAGGCCGAAGCCAAGACGGAGTCCAAGAAGAAGCCGGCCAAGAAAGCCAAGGCAGACAAAGCGGAAGCCAAGGCGGGCGACAAAGCCGAAGCCAAGAAGACGCCGGCCAAGAAAGCCAAAGCCAAGGTCGCAAAAGCAGCGTCCACGAAGGCACCTGCCAAGAAAAAGGCACCTGCCAAGAAAAAGGCGCCTGCGAAGGCCGACGCGGATTCTGCAGGTGAATCCGACGACAACTAGCGTCTTTCTTTCAAGTCAATAGATCCGTTCAGAGGGTCTGAGAAACCGCATGCGCTTCATTGATGAAACCCGGATTTTTGTAGCCGGTGGGGCTGGTGGGCGCGGGTGCGTCGCATTCTTGCGTGAGAAGTTTCGCCCGAAAGGTGGGCCATCCGGTGGCGATGGTGGAAAGGGTGGAAGTGTCATTTTGGAGGCAACCTCGCGGGCCTCCACACTGCTCGATTTACATTTTACGCGCCATTATCGTGCGGAGCGTGGTGGCCTCGGCGGCGGCAACGACAGACACGGTGCCAATGGATCCGATATTGTCATTTCTGTCCCGATGGGCACGACTGTCACCGACGAAGAGACGGGCGCGGTGCTCGGTGATCTGACCCAAGAAGGGGATCGACTTGTGGTCGCGGAGGGAGGCCTCGGGGGCAAAGGCAATGCCCATTTTAAGACCTCGGTGCGCCAGGCCCCTGAGTATGCGCAATCAGGATTGCCGGGAGACGATCGATGGATCCGTTTGGAGCTCAAGTTATTAGCGGATGTGGGTCTGGTGGGGTTTCCCAATGCCGGCAAATCGACGTTGATTCGAAAGGTGTCGCGATCGCGCGCCAAGGTGGCGGAGTATCCGTTTACGACGCTTGTGCCCAACCTAGGGGTTGTCCCCATCGCTGATGATCGGTCGATGGTCATCGCGGATGTACCCGGCTTGATCGAGGGCGCCAGCGAGGGCACCGGGCTGGGGCATCAGTTCTTGCGTCACATCGAGCGGACCAAGGTGTTGGTGTATTTGTTGGATGCGGCCGGTCAACCGGGTCCTGCGGAGGCATACGTGACACTTCGGCGAGAGTTAGAGCGTTACGATGAATCTCTGCTGGAACGACCCGCATTGGTGTGCCTGAACAAAGTGGATCTTGTGGACGAAGAGTGGGTGGAGTTGTGCCAATTGGAGTTGCAAGAGGTTGGTATCACGACGATATCCTCGTTGAGTGGATTGACCGGAGAAGGCACGAAGCAATTAATTCGCCAAATCGCAGAAGTGTTGCATCCTCGCGAGCCCTTTGCAGAGTAATCACACGCTTTCAGTGAGGCCCCGTGCTCTTGAAGCAAAGGCTCAGGTTTTTGCAGGGGGGGCCGATGTAGGAGGGGCTGGGTTCCGTAACAGCGATCATGATCGGTGGGTAACACCCCATCTGATCATAGCAAACAATAGGGTTCCCACTTTGACTTGGGTAGTATCGGGTGCTATCCGTTACAGGGCCCCCCGGCGTTAGTCGGGATATCGGAATTGAGGGGATGACGACAGTGAACATTGGGCTGAGTCGAGCAACGGTGATGGCGGCGATAGTACTGATTGCGTTGCCTGTTTACGCCCAGGAAGTGCCACCGGCGGAAGACACGACGAGCCCGGCTACCGAGAAAACCACGAAGCCGACAACGCCTTCCGGAGCGCCCGTGAGCCCTGGATACGATATCAAGCTTCACGAACTGGAAGAAAAGGTTGTTGGACTTAAGGAACGCATCTTCAAGACCAAGACTCGATTGATCCTTTTGCGGGAACAGATTCTACACAATGTCATTGCGGAAGCACGTGTTGTCATCGTGCACAACAATGACATGAGCAACGCGTTTACTCTCGAGCAGGTCATCTACGAACTGGATGGAGAGAAGATTTACTACAGTGACAATCAGGGCGGTGTCCTGGACGAAAAGCGAGAGTTCGAAGTGTTTAACGGCAATCGCCTTCCAGGGAATCATCGTTTGAGCGTGGAGTTGATTTACCGGGGCAACGGTACATTGTTTTCGTACATCGATGGGTATGTCTTTAAGATTCGATCGAGCTATACATTCTTTGCTGCAAAAGGACGCATTTCCCGCATCAAGGTTGTCGGTTTTGAAAAAGGCGGAATTACCACTGATCTCGAACAAAAGCCGTATGTTCGATACGAAGTGCAGCAGCTTCGGTACACCGGGGACAAGCCCGTAACGGAAGAGGGATTGGAGAATAATCCCGACGCCGCCAATATCAACGAGGAGTAGAGGTGCGCGGCACCCGTGCATCCAAACACAGCTTGCGCGCATTGGCCACAGCGTTTCACCGTCGTCACAGTGTTCTGCTCGTTTGTTCCATCATCGTGATTTTGATGTCTCCTGCGACCCTCTTCGCGCAGCAGACTGAGCGTGTTGATTCAGAGCGCATTATTGGTCAGGTGGATCTGAACGTCAGCACCATCGAACAAGACATCCATCGCCTTGAGTTGGAAATCGACAACCCGGTGACTCGGAGTCGGTACTATCCGCTCGAAAAGCGCCTGCTCGATGCTCGAGTACATTTTGAGCTTCGAAATTATGCGCAGGCGGCGATTTTGTTTATGGATGCCATCGAGAATCCTCAGTTCCGCACTCATCCCGACCGATGGGCCGTGTACTTTCGCCTTGGAAGAAGCCTTTATGAACTCAAGAACTATGATGGAGCTCGACAGTATTTTTCCAAGCTGCTGGTGGCAGGGTCGGGAGACTATTATCAGGCTGGTCTGCAATACCTGATCGAAATTGGCCTGGACACACGCCAATCATCGGGGTTGGCTAATGCCTTGTCTCAGGCCAAACAACTTTCATTCCGTTTGCCTGCGACTCAATACACCTACGGAAAAGGATTGTATCGGGAGGGCAAACTTTCTGAAGCCCTGAACGCGCTGTCTCAGATCCCTCAGTCTGCCCCCGAATATGGCCCCGCACAGTACTACGTGGGGGTAATCTACACGCATCAACTCCGGCTGGATCTGTCTACGGCGGCATTCAAACGTGTGGTTGCAATTCCCATGGAGGAGTCGAACGAAAAGCTAAATACAATCCGTGAGTTAGCGTTTCTATCGTTGGGTCGATTACACATAGAGCAAGAAAAATATCAACAAGCCATTGATTTCTACCAGCAGGTCAATCGCCATTCGAAGCACTTCTACATGTCGTTGTACGAAATGAGTTGGGCGTATGTGAAACAAGAAGAGTTCAATAAAGCATTGGGGACATTGGACATCCTTTTGCTTGCGGTAGATGACGAGCAATTGGCCACCCGAGCCAACATCCTGAGAGGACAACTCAACATTCGCTTGGACCAAACCGAGGGGGCTATTGAAACCTATAATGAGATCATTAAACGCTTCGGTCCTATCCGTGATGAATTGGAGAGTTTCAGCCAGTCTGCGGATGCGGTTCAATCCTATTTCCGGTGGCTTCTAGACCGGCATTCCGACGTGTTTCAACTTAACTCTGTGTTGTCTGAACGGGCGGTGAAATGGCTTGAGACGGATGATGATCTGAAAGAAGTCATCGCGCTCTTTGACGAAATGTCCAAAGGTCGAAGCGACGTTAAGGAGTCGCAGAAGATTCTCAGAGCCCTCGAAGACGCGTTATCGTCCCCCAATCGTTTGGAGATTTTTCCCAAGCTCAAGCGCCGCTGGACACACATTTCGGTGGCGGAAAACCAATTGATTTCGATCAGTCAGCATATTCTCAATGCGCAGGGGTTGTTCCTACGAAACTCCATGACGGCCGATGAACGTCGCCGTTACGACCAGCTGTTGGCCAAACGACGCGCTGAAGAGCGTCGGTTTTCCCGAATGCCCAAGTCGGTGGCCGATTACAAGAAGAGACGAAAAGACGTTGATCAACGATTCATCGCGCTCCGTCGGCAAGTGTTTGCAGCGGAAGCCTCATTGCGGCAGGTTCGTAAGCAACTTCAGGCTATGGAGAAGTGGTTGCTTGAAGCGCGTTATGCGGACCAAGGCCGTCGCCTCAGCCGTAAAGAACAGCAAAGATACCTCCGAGAACTCAAAGCCGAGAAGCAGGCATTGCGTCAAGTCTACGAAGAATTGACGACCGCGACGGCCCAGATCGATCGTGAAAATGCTCGCGTGGGAGTGGGGGACGTGGTCACGACGAACGAAACCAACATTAAGAACAAACTCATGGCGTCCCATCGTAAGCAGGCGCTGCTGCTTGCGGAAGTGCGGGTAAGGATTCGTGGTGAACAACGACGTTTGACCGATCGCTTGCAGATCTATCGTGAACGGGTCGTGATGATGTTTCATCAACTGTCCCGGTTGTTGCGGCGAATTAATCGAGTGGCGGACTCTGAGATCGCGAACTTTCGCCGCCAGGTGTCTCGCGAACGTGTGTTGCTGATGGGCTACGCCAAGCAGGTGGGTCGGTTTACAGAAGACGCGGACCAAGTGGCCGATGCGTTGGGTGTTTCGCTCTTTGGGATGGCGAAACGACGCTTGAGTGACGTGGTCTTGGAAGCGGATCTTGGATTGATTGACGTGGCCTGGGCCAAGAAGGACAGCGAATCGAAGAAGATTCTGGCCATGCAAGAGGCCCGCAAGGATGAACTAGATCGGTTGCAAGAAACCATGGAAGAGATCTTAAAGGACTGAGTTCCGTGCATGGATTTGTCACGGTGTTTGTGGGGTTGATTGTCGCGACGGGCGCCTTTGCTCAAGGCAGTGCCAGTAGCGATCGGCTCTTGCCATTGGACGGCAATCCCATCGAGCCTTTGGATCCTGCACGACGGTCGGCACTGCTCAAGGAGTTGTGGGATGCAGGTAGCCGATTCCAACGCGTGGGGCGAGATTATCGTGAGGAGATCCGTTCCGTTGTGACAGCGGAGGTGAAGAAACGAAAGAAGCTCCTGAATGAGGGATACGGCAAACAGATCACCCAAATACAACAAGTTGAGCAGCGGCGACGACGCGATGCGATCGCGGCTTTTCGTCAGTTTGTTGAACGCTACCCGAACCATTCAACCCACACCCCTGATGCCATGTTTCGACTGGCGGAATTGTATTACGAGGTATCGGCACTGGAATACGACCGTGCAGAGGACGACCACGACCGGCTTGTCGATCTGTACGAGCGTGGGAAGCTCCCCGATGAACCGCCACAA